>WNGB01007074.1_pt1 | contig 19666 bp, 18 predicted proteins | sample 5400681 | NCBI WGS metagenome assembly WNGB01 (sample SAMN13153367, study PRJNA577476) | soil metagenome | isolation source: 115 cm soil or saprolite under grassland replicate 2 | place: USA:California | collected 2016-06-15
AGCCCCTGGCCGGGGATGCTGGAGAATGGCTCGATCGCCATGACGTAGGTCCCGCGGTACCACGGGTGCCCGCTCGACGCATGCAGCTCCTGCCAGAACCAGGCGTAGGGAAAGATCTCTTTCGGCCAGACCAGGCCGACGCCCAGGCCGAGCGCCGTATTGGTGATGCCATACCACCCAGCGTCGAAGCGCTCGAAGTAGGCCAGGAGATGGCGCGGCACTGTGCGCCCCGGCACGCGCGACAGATCGGTGCGCGCACCGTCGCGCTCACCGATCGGCCAATCGTAGCGGCCGCCCGGCGCCAGCGGGTTGTAGGGGCCATCGTAGCTGTCGTCAGCGCGGAGCGCGCGCGCGCCAATATCGATCCGGCAGGCGTCGCTCAGGAACGGTGGGCCGTAGCTGGGGTGATGCCCCCACATATAGTCGATCGGTTCGCCACCCTCGTTCGTGATCCGCTCGCGCAGCAGCAACACCGGCCTTCCGGCCTCGACGCGCATCGTTCGCTCCATCCGAAACGGGCTGCGGAATAGCCGGGTCGTCAGCCGCACCTCGGCGGCGTCGCCGCTAGCCTCCACGACCGTGTGATCCCATGCGGCCACTGACGACTCGCCATGAAAGTTCAGCTCGACCCCCTTGTAAACACAGGGGCCACCGCCACTCGGGAAGATCTCCTGCCAGCCGCCAGCACAGGTCTCCAGCCACGCCACGGTCGAGGTAAAGGTTGACTGGGCGGTGCGCGGGTTGCGCAGCCCCCAGGGCGTTTTCCAGAGCACATCCAGATCGCGCGGCTTATAGATCAGCTGGTAGATATCCGCGCCCTTGTCGATCAGCACTGTGGCCGCCAGCAGGTCGTTTTCGATTCGCAGCGCCCGTACATCGCGGTCGAGACGCCGCTCCTGGACTGAACATCGTTGTCGTACGCTCATCTCTACCAGCCTCGCGCATCACTTCATCGGATTTTTACCCTTTGTAGGTTATTTTTTCGCCCCGCAGGGCGAAAAAATAACCTACAAAAGAAAGAAAGTACCCTGCTGCCGGCTCTCCTGAGCCGGTCGAAGGGCAGGCGAGAATCGCTTTTACGTAAGTCCTAATAATAATACAATGAGAGCAGTTCTGCTATAGTATACAGGGTACAGCCTGAGCGGGTAGCCCGGTGCGCGCGTGACAAGTGAGACAAAGGACCAACAGATCATGACTTCTATCCGAATCGCGATTGCAGATGATCATCCGACCATCATCTTTGCCGCCGCAGAATTGCAGCGCTACCTGGCGCAGGCCAGCGGCCAGCCGGTGGATGTGCTCGATCGTGACGCAATCAGCCCCGAGCCACCCGCGCTGTGGCTGGGCTTAACACAGCACTTTCCCGGCCTTGCACATCCACCCGCGGCGGCTAGCGCCGATGCGCGTTTTGATGACGCCATCAGCATTGCCACTGAGGCTGCGAATGGTAGCATCTGCGGCAACAACCCGCGCAGTGTCTTGCTCGCGGTGTATCGCTACCTGCATATGCTCGGCTGTCGCTGGGTGCGGCCCGGCGCGGATGGCGAATACATTCCAGCTGTCGATCTTGCGCAGACTGAAGTGCATTTGATCGAGACACCATCGTATCGACATCGCGGCATTTGCATCGAGGGAGCGGTGAGCTACGAGCACGTGCGCGACCTGATTGACTGGATGCCCAAGGTCGGCCTCAACGCATACTTCGTCCAGTTCCGCGAGGGCTTCACGTTCTTCGATCGGTGGTACTCGCACATGGGGCATCCCACAGCTCAGACGCGTGGGTTCACCGTCGATCAGGCGCGTGCGCTTGTCGGTCAAGTCGTGGCTGAAGCCAAAAAGCGCGACCTGGTCTATCACGCTGTCGGCCACGGCTGGACATGCGAGCCATTTGGCATCGCCGGCCTGGGTTGGGAATACCCGCCCGAACCCGTGCCACCCGAAGCCGTGCAATACCTTGCCCTTGTTCAGGGCAAGCGCGAGTTGTGGGAAGGCATCCCGCTCAATACCAGCCTGTGCTACTCCAACCCGGCGGTACGCCGGATCATAACCGATGCGGTTGTCGCGTATGCGCAGGGGCATCCCGAGGTCGACCTGTTGCACTTCTGGCTGGCCGACGGTGCAAACAACCAGTGTGAATGCGAGCATTGCGCCCCCACGCGCCCAGCTGACTTCTACATCATGATGCTGAACGATCTGGATCGCACGTTGAGCGCGCTGCATCTGGATACACGGATCGTCTTTCTGGCCTATTTTGATCTGTTGTGGCCGCCGGAACACGAGCGCATTCAGAATCCCGATCGCTTTGTGTTGATGTTCGCGCCGATCACGCGTACCTACAGCAAAACATTCTCGACCAACCGGGCCATGCCTGCGCTGCCGAGGTTCGAGCGCAACAAGCTGACATTCCCACGTTCGATCGAGCAGAACCTGACGTTTCTGCAGGCATGGCAGGCGCAGTTTGTGCGCGATGGTGGCCGGCCTGTGGACAGCTTTGATTTCGACTATCACCTGATGTGGGATCACTATCGTGACCCGGCTTACATCCAGATGGCGCGTGTGCTGCACGATGATCTGCAACTGCTCGATCGCATCGGCCTGGATGGCTTTAACAGCTGCCAGGTGCAACGGGCATTCTTTCCAACCGGCCTGCCGATGGCCGTGTTGGGTTGGACGCTCTGGGACAAGACGCGCGACTTCGAAACCATGGCGCATGACTATTTTGCCGCTGCCTTTGGGCCAGAGGGCGAGGCTGCACTGGCCTATCTAACGCAGCTTTCGGGATTGTTCGACCCAGAATATTTGCGCGGCGAAAAGAGCCTGGGGGGCGAACAAGCCGCAGCTGCGTTGGGGCGCGTAGCGGGTGTGGTCGATTCGTTCTTGCCCACGATCGAGCGTAACATCGACAGCGGCACTGCCTGCTGGGCCTGCTCGTGGCGGTACCTGCGGCATCACGCCGAGATAGCCACATCGCTGGCCAGCGCGCTGCGCGAACGAGCGCAGGGCGATCCCGCCAACGCGCAATTGGAATGGAATGCGCTCAAGCAACGCGTGTGGCAAATGGAAGACGAATTGCATCCGGTACTGGATGTGTATCTGTTTACGCGCGTCTATGATGGTATATTCAAAGCGGGCCAGCAGAGCTAAGAGCGCTGAACCGATCGTGTGTATAAAATTGCAGTAGTTCTGTAGAAAAAATTCTGAGCGTTCAGCGCAGACGGCTGTAGTAGTACTCTAGCTGCTCGTCAGCACTCTGCCGGATGTCGAGCAGCTCCCAGAAGCGAAGCTCACCCCAAAGCTGTGGCGCGAAGCGCACCACGCCTTCCTCGGGTAGATATGCGAGGAAGCCCTTGATCAGGAAGCGCTCTAGAGGGTGGTGAACGATCAGTTGGCGGAGCCTGGCCTGCTGATGCTGGCAAACATTCCACTTGATGAGTATAGGCGTCCCCGCCACGCCAACCTGTTTGCTGAACTCCCGCAGTTCCTTAGCGAAACCGCGTTCATCGACCGCATCCATGGCATCTTACCAGGGTGGGAGCTTCCGCGCGGCTTCAAAGCTGACTATTTTGGCGACGTCCTACATCATCTACGAACTCGCGCTGGGTATGAACAAATCGTACAACGTCATAATACGATCACGGGCACGGAAGATCGACGCGATATTATTGCTATCTCGCGCCTCGCGGCAGGTTTTTGCAAGCTCCTCTTTCCGCATGGACATGTAACGACAGGCGATCTTGCAGAGTACTGTCTGAAGCCAGCCGTACAGTTACGTCAGCGTGTGCGCGACCAATTAGCATTGCTCGATCCTGAATATCCTCGACTGCGTATTGGTTGGCAATAAGAAGAGAAACGTGAATGGCGATAAGCTCTTCCGCAGCCTGAAAGTGAAGCTGTTCAACCAGCGCTACCCAGAGGAGGCGCTGCCGCCGATCGTAGCCCTGATCGACGAGTACGCCCTGCTGGTCAGCATGATGGATAAGAAGGAGCGCGAGTCGTTCGAACAAGATCTGATGATCCTGGCGGCCGCGGCGCGCTCGGTGAGCATCCACCTCGTGCTCGCCACCCAGCGCCCTAGCGCCGATATCGTCACCTCGACGCTCAAGGCCAACCTCGACGCGCGGATCGCCTTCCGCGTCGCCTCGAACACCAACTCGCGCGTCGTGCTCGACACCACCGGCGCCGAGAACTTGCTTGGTCGTGGCGATATGCTTTTCCGCCGGCCGAGTGGTGAGATCGTGCGACTCCAGGCGCCATTTATGGATGAGGATCAGATGCAGTCCTACCTCACGGCCCTGGTCAAGGCCAGCGCCACACGCTGATCAGTTGTTCAATGGAAAGGTATGACCCTGCCAGCTGCTTGCTCAGCACAACGCATCAAAATCACGGAGGAACTTAGCCCTGCAAATGCGTGAATGATTCGTACACTCTTGCGCCGACGCGGTGTGCCGGCCCTATCCTTCCCGCTGCATCACGCAGAACAGCGCGCGTGGCAGCGGATCGAGCGTGCCCTGGTAGACGGTCTCCTTAACCGAGCGAACCTGCAACACGCCACCGAAGATCGCGTCAATCTGCTCAGGTGCGAAGGTGAAAGCGACTCGCGACATATGACTGGGTTCATCGTCGTCGCATCCCTGCCCTACACGCCGACTGAGGAGAAGATCACATGTCCACAAGTGAAAGACTGATGCGCGCCGCCTGGTACGAGCGCAGGGAGCGGCACGTGAGGATGTTGTCGCACGGGTACAGGCGATCAACGCCGGCGCAGGATGCCGACGCGCTCCTGGCGCTCGCAGGCGCTTTCGCCACCTCGTTTATCGTCAAGCCAGATGCCTTCGGGCGTCGGCCAGTTTTTCGCCGATCATGATCGCGGGCGCGTTGGTATTGCCGTTGACGATACTGGGCATAATCGAGGCGTCGGCGACGCGCAACCCCGCCACACCATGCACGCGCAGCTGCGCATCCACCACCGCCAGCGGATCGCTGCCCATCTTGCAGGTGCCAACTGGATGAAAGACCGTCGCGGCATGGCTGCGGATGTAGGCGCGCAGCTCCGCCGTACCCTGCACCGTTGGCCCTGGCTGGATCTCCTCGCCGAGCACGGAGGCGAAGGCCGGCGTGCGTGCCAGGCGGCGCGCGATCAGTATGCCCTGCACCAGCACGTCGATGTCCGCCGCACTCGCCAGATAGTTCGGCTGAATCAGCGGCGGGGCGAACGGATCGGGCGAGCGCAGCGTCAGATAGCCGCGGCTTTCCGGCCGCAGCAATGCCGGCCAGAACGCAAAGCCATGGCCCGCCGGCCGCTGCGTGCCATAGCCCACCGACCAGCCCGGCGAGAAGTGGAACTGAAGATCCGGCATCGGCAGATCTGGGCGCGTCGTGAGAAAGCCGCCCGCCTCTGGCCCGTTCGACGACAGCGGCCCTTTACGAGATGAGTGGTACACGCTTTCCGCTTCGTCCGAAAGCGTGCCCCAGCTGATCGGCTTGGTACAGGCGTAGGCCACCGCGACATCCAGATGATCCTGAAGATTCTGCCCTACGCCCGGCAGATCCACGACAACCGGGATGTCCAATGCGCGCAGCTGGTCGGCTGGGCCGATGCCGGAGAGCAGCAGCAGCTGCGGGGAGTTGATCGCGCCGCCGCACAGGATCACCTCGTTGCGGGCATGCACCTGCCGTGTTTCACCGTCCTGAACATAGCTGACGCCGACGACGCGCGTTCCTTCAAACAGCAGCCTGGTGACGTGGGCTGCGGTGCGCAGCGTCAGGTTGGGGCGATGCAGCGCCGGCCGCAGAAACGCGGCCGCGGCGCTCCAGCGCTGCCCTTCCTTCTGGGTCACCTGGTAGAAACCAAAACCTTCCTGTTCCACGCCATTGAAATCGGCATTCAGGGGAAATCCGAGCGCACCCGCCGCGTCGACGAACATGCGCGAGAGCGGGTTGGGATCGCGCAGATCGGCGACATTGAGCGGCCCGCCGACGCCGTGATAGGCGTCCGCGCCGCGCTCCTGGTGCTCGGAGCGTATAAACAGCGGCAAGACATCGCGATACCCCCATCCGGCATTGCCCGCCGCCTGCCACCCGTCATAGACCTGGCGGTGCCCACGCATGTAGACCATGGCGTTGATCGCGCTGGTGCCGCCGAGCACCTTGCCCCGCGGCCATGCGATGCGTCGGCCATCGAGCTGCGCTTGCGGTTCGGTACGGTAGGCCCAGTCCACATCACTCTGTTGGAGCTGCCAGGCCGCGTAGGGGATAGCGATCTCCGGGCGGTCGTCAGGGCCGCCCGCTTCCAGCAGCAGCACGGTGCGGCCAGAATCTGCGCTGAGCCGATTCGCCACCACACAGCCGGCCGAACCGGCGCCAACGACGATATCATCATACATGTGCGGACGCTCCTATCAGGCGTAGGTGCCCCAATCGCGCCTCGACAGTCCAATCGATCGCGCCGTAGCGCTTGATCGACAGATGGGTCATGGCGCTATCAGGTGCCGCGCCATGCCAGTGCCACTCGCCGGCAGGTCACGTCAGCCATCTTGGAGCAGTATCGCCTCGTGCAGACGGCCTGCATCGCGCTTGCCGATCCGTTCCCGCACCCGCGCAGCGGCTGTCGTGCGAGAACAGGCGAATACGGTAGCCATGTGGATCGGATCTGGCGCGCTGGGCTCCCGCTCCACGCCAGGCTCGCCAGCCAGGGTGGTTGGGTGGTCGCGGCGAGATATTGTAAGCTCATTCGCAAAACTGTTGGTTGGGATCATAACATATCATGGTGCCAGCCGTCGGAGCGTGCGTCTCGCTGCTGCAATTGTGGGTTTGATATGCCGATGGGAATAGCGACCACGTGTTGCAGACCTATTCGGCGGGCTGTACAATGGCCGGGCCGATCGTTGGCATCCCGTTGCGAGGGGAGCTTCTATTTATGCTAACCGTTCGGCGGCAACCACTGAAGCTGTGGCTTCTTGGAGATACATGAGGTCATTGGACTTAATCTTGTGCAATTATCAATCACTGCAGAGATTGGTTCCATACTACGATAAGACCATGCGATGACTCGCACGGTTGAGGAGGTGATGTATTGATCGACCACAATAATCTTGAAGAGTTCTCCGACCCCATCAACTATGACATGGAGGATCCCAGTGATACAGGTGTGGCGTTCTATAGTGCGTTGGCACAGGAAGCTGGTGGTTCGGTGCTTGAGATTGCGTGTGGCACGGGGCGTGTCACCATCCCCATCGCGAAGATGGGTTTCCCAGTAACTGGTTTGGATATCGTTCCAAGAATGTTAGAGCGGGCGCGCAGCAAATCTGTCGGTTTGCCTGCGCGTTGGGTGGAAGGTGACGCTCGCACCTTTGATCTTGGTGAGCAATTTCAACTGATCTTTCTGACCGGTAACGCGTTTCAAGCCTTTCTGACGAACGCCGATCAAGAGGCGCTGTTACAGCGTGTGCGCGCACACTTGGATAACGAGGGGCTGTTTGCCTTCGAGACACGCAACCCACTGTTCCCCAACTTCAAGACTCGAGAGGGCCTATTTGTGACCCTTGAAACCCACGGCGAGGAAGAAGACTGGCCTTCCTTCATCAACGGCAATGGATACGAGGTGCGAGTGTCGAGAACGCGGGTCTATGGTCACGTCGCTCAAGTTCTGCATTTGACAACCTACAAACGCTGGCACGAGGGCGAGGAAGAACACACCACGATCACCCGCATCGCGTTGCGCTACACCTTCCCACAGGAGCTTGCGGCACTACTGCACTACAATGGGTTCACGACTATACGCCAGTACGGAGATTGGAATGAGGAACCACTAACCGCCACGAGCCCGAGTATCATTTCAGTTTGCCGCAAGCGCACAATGAAGGTGTAGAGCGTAAACTGACGGCGTTGCCGCCGAACACGCGCCTGCAGTGCGACCGCTTCACGCGCGAGATCGGTGATATTTTGGCGCATTTCGGTGTTGCGCGCTCGTAGCGGCTGATGCGCAGTCGTTCGACTGCCTGGAGGTTTCCGCAATGATGAAAGAGTCACAGCTGGCCTACCGGATCACCCTCTGGCGACCATGGCTGCTGGCCGTAACCCCGTTGGCACTGCTTGCGGCTTTGGGGGTAGCCATCAGCGTTGCCGCCGGGGAGCTTGCCGCTGCGTCTGGTATCCTGCTTGGCCTCGCTGGGGTTGCGGTAGTCTTACTGGTGCCCATCGGCTTGGCCGTTCGGGCAAGCCGATGGCATGTCGATCCGAACGGGATGGGCGGCCGAAACAACCGGCTCGTCTATCAGCGTCTGGATTGGTCCGACATCGAGTCCGTCGAGCCGTGGTTGATTCCCGGGTACCCGTACTTGCAGGTGAACGGGAGCGGCAAGCGGTGGGCGTTCTGGCTGCCCTTATTCCTCACCGACATGCCCGGATTTCGGTCAGCGGTAGCGCGGTATGCTCCACCGGACAACCCGTTGCGGCGCTACCTGGAGAAACACCCGGCCGAACCGGGCGCTGCAGCAGACCAGCCACGCGGCTGACGATGCTCCGAGCTCCGGCGCCTCCTCCTGCGTGAGCCGGTTGCGGTTTTTTCCGATCGAATGATACACTATACCGGATAATGTGCGTTACCGTCTGCTGTTAAGCAGCCGCTGGGGGAAGCGGAGAAGCGTTGTACTCTGACTCAGGACTGCTACTGAGTGTGAGCCTGAAGCTGACGATCGGCGGCTAGGCGCCCTATGAGCTGCTATGCACATACTCTACCCTGGTTTTCGGCATCTGCACAGGATGTCCGTAAGGCTGCTGATGTCTGCTTTTCGTCGTGCTTATTGCGATCTAATGCTATGATACAGCCAGCGATAAAGACTGCACCGTACAAAGAGAATCGTGTCTAGGCAATGTATATGACTGAATCGCCGTCAGGTCAGCCCAACGCGTAGGATTGGCGCTGCTCGTCGCAGGGGCACGCGGCGTGCTGACGCTAGCGCTGGTCTGGCTGACGACGCCCTGGCTTGCGCGCTGGTGGACGTGCGATCTGGGCGGCTTGACCGGCGACGCCTATGGCGCGCTGTGTTAGATCGGTGAGGTGATTGCGCTGGCCACGCTGACGGTGCGTGTTTAGCCCAACGCGAAGAGTTGCTCGAGCTGTTGCGCGTCAAGATGCGCTTCAACGTGATCAGCCAGTCGCTCGTAGGGATCACGCGGCGCTACGACACCATGATCATGCCAGCCGAGCGTGCGGAGCCAGCCGCGCCGGAATGCTTCGTTGGAAAAGATGCCGTGGATGTAGCAGCCCCACACGCGCCGGTCATTATTGCAACAGCCTTCGATCTCGTCACAGGGATCGTTTCCGCGCCGCGTAACTCGCAGAAGACTCGGCGTGTCGGCTGGGGCGGTCGTTCGGCCCATATGAATCTCGTAGCCAGCGATCGGCACATCCGAAGCCCACGGCGCATGCGCACGCCCTTCAACCCGCACAGTACGCTTGTCAGCTGCAAAGACGGTCGTGATCGGGAGCAACCCAATTCCTGGTTCGTCGCCGCCCGCGCCTTCGACGCCGAGCGGATCGTGAATACGTGTGCCAAGCAACTGGTAGCCACCGCATAGCCCGACGACTGCGCCGGAAAAACTTTGCAGCGCTGCGTCAAAGCCGCGCTCACGCAGCCAGCGCCGCGCCGCCAGGGTGTGCTTGGTGCCGGGCAGGATCACCGCCACTGCATGTGCGAGTGCCTCGGGGTGGTCGATGTAGCGCACTTCAACGCCGTCCTCACGGGCCAGCGGGTCGAAGTCGTCGAAGTTGGCGATCGCCGGAAGCTGGACGACGGCGATTACGAGACCGCTGCGCGCTTGGCGCTGCGGACGTTCAAGTGCCACCGCATCCTCCTCGGCAATCTGCATGTTGTCGAGCCAGGGGACGAGGCCGAGCACTGGCAAGCCACTACGCTGCTCCAGGATGTCGATCCCATCGGCAAAGAGTGTCGGGTCGCCGCGAAAACGGTTGACGATCAGGCCGCGCAGCAGTGTGCGCTCGTCGTCGTCCAGCAGCATTAGCGTGCCCAGCAGCGCCGCGAAGATGCCGCCCACGTCGATGTCGCCCACCAGCAGCGTGCGCGCCTGCGTGTAGCGCGCCACGCGCATGTTGACGATATCGCCCCCTTTCAGATTCAACTCGACTGGGCTGCCCGCGCCCTCGGCGATCAACAGCTGGTAGTCGGCTCGCAGCGAATCGAGATTGCGCGTCACGACCTCCCACAAGGTGTTTTTACGCTGCCAATAGTCCCGCGCATCAAGCGTCTGCCAGGGCCGTCCCTCAACCACAATCTGGCTGCGGCGTTGTCCCTCGGGCTTCAACAAAATCGGGTTCATGCGCACATCGGGCTCGATGCCCGCTGCCGCCGCCTGCACCGCGATGCTGCGGGCGATCTCGCCGCCGTCGGCGGTCACAGCGGCGTTGTTACTCATGTTCTGGGCCTTGAATGGGGCAACACGAATGCCGCGCCGGGCAGCAATGCGACAGAGCGCCGTGACCAGCGTACTTTTGCCGACCGACGAGGCGGTGCCGAGCACCATCAATACTGGGGCGCTCATAGGAGTTCCTTCCAGGCTTCCAACAGCAGTGCATTTTCCGCACGACGACGCGGAGCAACGCGCACCCACTCCGGCAAACCGAACGACGCGCAGTCGCGGACGACGCAGCCGTGTTCGAGGAGCGCTGCCCGTGTCGCCCGGCCGTCGCCAGTGCGCACCAGCACAAACGGCAGCGCGCCGCGCCACACGGGGAAGCCTAGCTTCAGGAGACCGTCGCACAGCGTGTCGCTTGCTGCCCAGAGCAGCGGCAAGGTATCGGCTAGAAAAACCGTGTCATTTAGAGCAGCTAGCCCAGCCGCTTGCGCTGCACTGTTCACACTCCAAGTCGGCTGGTGGTCGGCGATGCGCGCGAGCAGGTTGGTGGCGCCAATGAGGTAGCCAACTCGTAAACCGGCCAGCGCATAACTTTTGGTGAGCGAGTGCAGCAGTAAGACATTTGATGGTAGCGTGTGCAGCTGATCTGTCCACGTCTCGCGACCGCGCACAAAGGCGTGATACGTTCGGTCGAGCACGAGCAAACCCTTGTGAGTGCCACATGCTTCAGCAAGCACGAGGATAGCCTCTGTCGCCACATCAACGCCGGTGGGATTGTTGGGCGCGCAAAGCCAGGTCAGGTGCGGGCGCTGCTGGCGAATCTCTCGCATGATTGCCGCGCAATCGACAGCAAAGTGATTCTCGGCATGGGTGCGCCATTCGACGACCCGCAGCCCAGCAAGTTGGCTGGCATAACCATATTCGCCAAAGGTCGGCGCGACAACACATGCCAGATCACCGGGATGCAGCAGCGCGCGCGGAATGAGATGGATCAGCTCATTGCTGCCATTCCCCACAAGAATCTGCGCTGAATCACAGCCGTGTCGCGCTGCAAGAACCGCACGCAGTTTCAAGCAGCTGCGGTCGGGGTAGGGCGCGGGATCGAGGGCCGCCAGCGCCGTGCGCACGCCTGGCGGCGGGCCAAAGGGGTTGAGGTTGCTGCTCCAATCCAATAGCGCCTCGGGCCGCAGGCCGCGCGCCGCCAGTTCGGCGTGATCGAGCGCGCCGTGGGTTACTCGCACGCCCATGCTGCCTCCAATGCCTTGAGCTCAACGGGAATGCCGCAGACGACCAGATATACTTCATCGGCAGCGCGAGCAACCCGCTGATTTGTCCACCCCAGCAGGTCGGGATAGACACGTCCGAGCGGATAGGCTGGCACAATGCCCAAGCCTACTTCGTTGGTCACAACTACCAGCGTGAGGTCGCGCTCGCGTACGATGGCGAGCAACGCACCGATTTCCTGCGCGATCGCGGGTTCGGAATTGGCCTTGTGCGCAAGCAGCAGGTTGCTGACCAGCAGCGACAGGCAATCGAGCAGCACAATGCTGCTGCGTTCGAGGCTCGCCAGCATTACCGCAACCGCCGTTGGCGCTTCAAGTGTGTGCCAATCGGCAGGGCGACGCTCCTGCTGGCGCGCAATCCGATCGCGCATTTCGTCGTCGCCGGCCTGCGCAGTGGCAATATACACCACCGGTACCTTCAGGCGCGTGACATACTGCTCGGCGCGGCGTGTCAGGACGCCCGAAATCGCGTCCGGTGGCAGCATCCAGGCGTCGAGATTGGCACACGGCCGGCCAGCGGCCAGCGCGTGGTAGCTTGGATCGATGTAATCTGGCCCACATTTGACGGGTGCGACACGCAAGCCGCGATGAGCAAAGGCGGCGATCAGCCCAGCGGTGATGGTCGTTTTGCCGCTACCACTCATCGGCGCAGCGATGATCAGGCGCGGAAGCAATCTTTCCAGTCCAGTCATTGCTTTCCTCGCGCGCCAATTGTCAGCGCTACCACCAGGCATCCCAGCGCGACACGTGCAAGCTGCCGCGCCTCGAGCAGCATTGCTGCATCCGCCACGCGCCCGCCATTGCCCAGAGTGTAGTGATCACGCTTCGTCAAGGTTGTGTCGAGCGCGCCCGCGATTGCCGCCATTGGCCAGCCCGCGTTGGGCGAGGCGGTATGCGCATGGTCGCGCAGCGCCACACGCCATGCCGCCACACCGCGACCATGCATCAGCTGCGCCGCCAGCGCCAACAGTGCTGCTGTCAGGCGCGCGGGCGCGAGATTGAGCAGATCGTCGGTGCGGGCTGCTAGTTTGCCGAGATATTCGTAGCGCTCATTACGGTAGCCCCACATCGCGTCGGCAGTGTTGCAAAAGCGGTACGCCACCAATCCCGGCAGCTCACCGACGAGATACGCGAGCACTGGCGCAATCAGACTATCGGACAGATTTTCGGCCAGCGACTCAATCGCCGCTGCGGCCACCTCATCAGCGCGCAGATCGCCGGTTGGTCGGCTGACCAGGTGCCAGCCGAGCAGCCGCCGTGCTTCATCCAGATCATCGTGGGCAAGCGCTGACTGCACCTCGCCGACTGCCCGATCGAGCGCGCGGTACGCCAGCAGCGTGGATGCCACCGCGCCCTGCGGAAGCTTGTGTCGGGGGATCAGCAGCGCCACGCCGCCTGCCAGGGCAGCACCGCAGCCAAGCCAGCTCGCGCCCAACATCAGGCGAGCGCGGTTGCCGGAAGGCATGAAGCGCTCACCCAATTTCAACCAATGGCCCATCCAGACGACGGGATGCAGTCTGTTCGGCAACTCGCCTGCAAGCACGTCAACCGCGAGCGCGACCAGCAGCGTGCCACAACGATATCGTTGCATAGGTATTCGCTAACCGAGCGCAGCCACTGATCGAGCGGTCGTCCGTTGCAGATTGCGCTGTGTCAGCCAGCCGAATGTCGTGCCGAAGATCCCCCAGAATAGGGCCGCACCGCGCCAAGCGCCAAGACGCAGCAGCCAGCTTTGCAGCGGGAAGAAGACCAGGCTAAAGAACAGCGACCATGTCAGCCCATACAGCACATAGCCGAGCAGCAAACCGCCGGTCTTTTGAAATTCGCGACTTACAATCGGCGTTTCCTCAGCATGGCTGTGGCCAGGGTCGGCCGCCTGCCATACCGGACGCACGCCCAGCAGCGCCAGCACTTCGGCAATGTCGTCGCCAGCGGTGCGGATGGCGCTGGTGCCCCAGATGCTAATGCCGACGCTGCTCGGATAGCTGCCGTGCTCGTGCTGATAGCGATTGATCAGATTTTCCGCCAGCCCCTGGCCGATCTGCCAGGCCGCCATGCTCGGCAGCGCACGTGGATCGATCGCGTAAAAATTGCGCACGGGCGGCAGCACATGCGCCATGCCGCGCGTCGGTGCGCCGCTTGGCCCCGGCACTATAAAGCGCCCTTCCAGCGCCCGCAACGTATTCGTGATCTCGTCGTGTGCGCCCTGTTGCGCGAGTTCACGTAGCAGCGTCTTGGACAGTCCCTCGATCCACGCGATTACATCGGCATTCGTGTGAAGTTGTTGGCCTTCGCCTGCCTGACTCCTGACTCGTGACTCCCGACTCGTGGCACCTCGCTCCCGCCGCTCCCCCGGTCGCTCCTGCAGCGCGTCCCAATCCTCGCCGAGGAGTGCGGCAACACTGGCGGGCAGGCTTGGTATCTGGAGATTTGGCAGCCGCAAGAGGTGGTAGAGCAGCTCCACAAGCTGCTTGTCCTGCGCGACGGTGCCCAGAATATGCAAGCCGTCGCGAATCTGCGCGCCAGTCAGCTCGCACAAATAGCCCTCGATATTCTCAAGCAGGTGCGCAACCTGCGCGCCTTCCAGTTCGGCAAACGCCGTGGGCGTGCCATCATCGAGAAACTCGCCGTCCCAATCGTGGGCAGGATCGACGTGATCAGCCTTCAAGATGTATTGCAGGTCATCGTCGAGCTTCCTTTTTTGAACCACATCCCAGATCTGCCGTTGCAGCAGCGGGAGTTTGGCGGGATCGAGTAGCTCCATCTGATAATATTCATCGACCAGTTGCGCAAACTCGGCCAGTGTACCATACGCTCCGGCGCTGGTCATCGGCGGTGTCATATGGTCGATCACAACCGCGTGGGCGCGACGTTTGGATTGGTTGCCCTCGCCCGGGTCGTTGATGATAAAGGGATAGATAAGCGGCAGATCATCCAAAAATAGGTCGGGGTAGCACTCGTTGCTCAATCCGACACCCTTGCCGGGCAGCCATTCGAGCGTGCCGTGTTTGCCCATATGCACAATCGCGTCAGCGCCCCAGGCTTCGCGCAGCCAGCGGTACAGCGCGTAATAGTTATGCGGCGGTGGCAGGTCGGGACGATGGTAGATCGCGTTGGCGTCCATGTCGTAGCCACGCGGTGGCTGGAGCGCCACAAACACATTGCCAAATTCTAGCCCCGCCAGCGCCAGCGCGCCATCATGGACAAACGCGCCACCGGGCGGCGGCCCCCATTGCTTCACCATATCATCCTGGCGCGAAGCAGGCACATCGGCGAACCATGCGGCGTACTGGTCGACCGACTGCTGACTGCCGACCACCGACTGCGCTCCATCCCATGCGAACCCATTAAAGACATGCGGCGCGAGCATCGCTGGTGGCGCGTCGGGTCCGGTGATAATGAGGTGCAGCATTGGCGGCTTGTTGGCGGCGATCCAGGCGACGACCGCGGTGGTGTCGAGCCAGCCGAAGTGCAGCAGGTAGGTGAACTCATCAAGCAGAAACACGTCGTAGTCGCCGCTCGGGATGCGCTGCTTCGCCACTTCCCAGCCGCTCAGCGCCTTGGCCTGCGTCTCGTCCATGTCGCGGCTCGTCCAGGTAAAGCCGTCGCCCGTGGGCGTAAGCTGCACACCCATCTTTGCGAGGGCGCGCAATTCGCCGAAGTTCGCGTTTTCGTGTTTGAAGAACTGCACACCGCCGATCCGCATATCGCGGCCGCAGGAACGCAGCACCACGCCCAGCGCGGCCGTGGTCTTGCCCTTGCCGTTGCCGGTGTTGACGATCCATAAGCCCTTGTTCTTGCGTTCAGCTCGCAGCGCCTTGCGGCGTTCCAATGCTTCCGAGGTCGAATGAAGCTGCGTGCCACGGCGCACTTGCTCGTCATCCTCCTCCGGCGCGTCGTCGACATCGCCGCTGCGGTCGGCGGTCACCGGCTGTTCCGGTGCGATATCGGTTGCGCCCAAACGATGAAAGATCAGCTCTTCAACCGGGCGATCATGCAAAATATGTTCATTGACAATCCGCTCCAGCGCGGCTGCATCGACATGGTGATACCAGATTCCGTCAGGGTATACGACCAGAATTGGCCCGCCACCGCACACGCCCAGGCAGCCGGTAAGCGTGCATTTGACGCGCTCAGGATTCCGCAATTTATTCAACCGATGGGCGCGTGCCAGCTCTGCGAAGCGACGTTGGAGTTGGGACGCCGCCTCGGAATCAGCGCAATCGCCATTTTCGCAGATCAAGATCTGGCGACCGTAGGGCCGCATCGCCGGCGGCTGGAGATCGGTTGTCATCGCTTGCTTCCTCCGATTGCGCTGCGTGCGGCAGCCATAAAGACGACATGCGGTCGCCCTGCCGCTGCCTGGAGCGTAACTTCGGCACGCACACCGTAGACCGCGTAGATTCACTCGGGTGTCAGCACCGCTTCCGGCAAACCGCTGGCCACCACTGCGCCGCCGCCAATCGCTCGATCTGCCGACGTGGGAGGCTGCTATAGCCACCGCGACCCAGCAGAATCACTGCGTTCTCGATCGCATCTGTTTGCATCGTAGATCGATCCGATAGTCCGAGCGACGATTGATGGACAACAAAAAACCCTAGCCTTCCGGCCAGGGTGATACATAATGCCAAGCCCCTCACGCATAAACGCAAAGGAGGACATGGAATCATGTTCTTCCTCCTTGGCTCGAGAAGGGTGAACACAGTGAGGCAGGCATCCTGGCTTCGGATCATCGTATGACGACCAGTTACAGTTGCGGCACAGCGCTGGATTTACACCAGCTTCCACCTTTACACGCGCGCATCCGAGTGCGCGGGTCACCTCAACGAGTATCGGGTTGCAAATGTGCGTGGTGGCTATTATAGCAGACTTTAACATGCGCTATAGATGTTCTCATTCTAGTCCCCACTCCAGCGCGGGCGGTACATCTGAAAGATGCGCACCGCCGGCGTCTCGGTCTCCACGGCCCAGTCGGTGCGCAGCCGCCAGGGTTCCAGTTGCGTATCCCGCCACTGGATTGCAAGCAGCCAGACCGTGCGCGCGACCGTCTCCCCCGCGCCGGTACGCCGGACGTTGGTCGCGTACCGCACGCGGATGGGACAGGCGTAGATCGTGCCGTGGACGGTTTGGCGGTTGCCGCGCGGCTGGCCCCGTTGTTGCACCTCCATCTGGGTCTGGGTCTGCGCGACCACCAGCATGGTGGCACGCGCCGCGTCGATGCGGCCTGCACGCCAACCGCGCGGCCCATCCGGCAGATCGACCAGCCGCGCGGGGTGCGCAACCCGGACGACCAGGTGCTCGTCCGGTTCCCAAATCGTGCGCCAGACCGCCAGATCAGCGAAGCCGCGATCGAGAATCCCCCTGACCGGCAGGCTGCGCGTGCGTGGCGCAATCGCGCGGCTGACGGTCTGGCGCGCGGTCTGGGTCGCGGCGGGCGCGCTGACAAACCCCGGTGCGGTGCTGCTGCAGAGCCGGTGGTACCGCACACCGCAGCGCTGGGCCGGCATCCCCAGGACGGTCAGCGGGCGATCGCCCGGCCCGCGGGACGTATCCAGGGCACGGACGTTCATCAGGGAGGGCCGGGCTTTGGCAGACGGCTTGCGCAGATCGGCGCCAGCCGCGATCAACCACAGGTCGTCAGGCGATTCTTCGGCCAAATCCGCCACCGCCACCGTGCGCACCTGCGCGGTCAAGTGCGCGGCATCCAGCTCAGGCGCGCGTGTTGTCGTCTCCCCAGTCACCATGCGCATGACCGGTTGGGCACCTTTCTGAACGCGGCTCAGGATCGGCGACTGGGTTGCGATCGGTTGGCAGATCAGGCGCCCACTGCCGGTACTGCCGCGCACGGTTTCGGTCAGGGTCGTCCAGGTGCGGCGGTCGCCAACCAGCGTGTCGAACGGCTCCAGGTAGTGGGTGAACGGATCAGTCCCGGTGAGTTCCCAGTGCCTGACGGTTCCTCATGTGCCGGAAGCGAAAACGGCTTCGATTCTACCGCAGCCAGGAAAAGACGATTATGCGTGGATGTCAACCGGGGTACATTGACGTGCTCGAGAAGGGGCAGTATACTCGCGCCAGTACCCGCACATCTGTTTTCAGACTGTTGCATCCGGGTGTATGTACGTCGACCATCCACAAGCTGTAATTCGTTGATATACAAGCTCCTGCTGATACCTGTCCAACATCTCAGCATTGCTTCGGTTATATGTGAATTGAAGGCATAGTCCAGCCGACCATAAGGCGTCACGCCACGCTGGATCATGGCGATCACCTCAGCCGCGTCGGACACATCAGTACGAATGAAGCATGCGGTTCCGCCGATTTCGGTAATCTGCTGGATGGTTGCTTCACCACCAGCGGAGCTGACATCGGCGACCACAACCGTGGCTCCTTCCCGCGCGAATGCCAGTGCTGCGGCACGCCCAATCCCGGAGCCGCCACCGGTTACCAGGGCGACCTTCCCAGCGAACCTCGTCGTCACGATGCTTCCTCCTGCACTACGGCTCCTTCGGTGTGACCGCAGATGCGGCGGCCAGCCTTCAGCCGTCATCGGTTAGCGGCTGACGCGCGTGTTGGATGGCGAGCAAGATTGTGCTATGGGTGGCGACAGTGATGCTGTACGTCTAGTTGCCGCAGCACTGATCCGAAGAATTGCCGATCGGTTAACGTGAAGGTCGCGCCGGGCGGGTAGACTTTCGTGACTGCGGCACGGTGTGGGGCGGCGTGAGCACCCAGCGTGACCACATAGGCCGGCACCTGCGCTTCGGCAGCCCAGGCTAGCAGATCGGCATCATCAGCCGGTGCCACGCGTCCAACGTGATAGAGTGCGAGTAGGGCGTTACAGGATGTACAGCGGCGCATATTGAGACCTTCAAGTGCGCCATACTCTGCAGCCGTCGTATTCACTTGCAGGAGCAGGGCACAATCACAGTCAATGCACATGGCCTGGAGCCATGCGTGCCAGTCGTCCTGGTGCGAGGGATCGGCGGTTGTAATCCACGTGCGGGTGTGCTGGAGGGTGCCGTTGCACCCGAGAATATGCGCGGTGACGGTCGTGAAATCGAGCGTCACGTGGTGCGAAAGGTAGTCATATAATCGGAGAATAGCTGTTCGGGTCGGCATGCGCATCCCCTCCGCACGCTCGTACAGGCACCGTAGCACCATGACTCATTCGTGGTGTTAGTATAGCACATATGGGCGTATTCTGTCAGGATATCCTGATGCTGAGGATGGCATCCAGTATCGCCAAGGATTCGTGAGTGTGCGCAATAAGCATATTAAAAATCGCTGCGATCGCGCGCGAAGCGGTCAGACGTTACGCCGGGTTGGGCGGTGCTTGGATCGGATAGCGTGGCGGGAGCGCCGCTATGGAATCAGCGGTCTGCCCCACACCCAACATCCAGCAGACGCTGGGGTGTGGCGGGCAGGAGACGTGTGAGCACATCAAAGACTGCCGGTGGGTAGGGCGGACGAAAGGCATAGGCATCTGCGACACTGGGTTCCTGAAACGCACTAGCATACTGCGGCCCAAAGCCTGCGGGTCGTTCCATCGCTGCCTCCTGTTCGTGCCGTTTGCAGGGCTGAGTATAGCCGAAGTGACGACACATGAAAAGTGCGCAGATCACGCGTACTGGTATGCTGCAACCGCCCAACGGTTTGGCGTTCAGCTGACGCGAGCACGCTCCACAGATTAGGTCACAAACGAAGGAGCTTGCGTATGCAGCGGCCGGTTGGTAGACAGTGTTCGCCCGCACCGTGGTATACAGCGCAGATTCGCCTATGGTGCGGCACGCCAATCCTTCATCCACCATGCCGCATGGGGCATGCCACTTGTCGCGGCCGCTTCCGCTAACGCTCGGAGGTCGATCGGGGTGTGGCGCAGCTCGATCGACAGGTGGCCGGGTGTGTGGTCAATCACGGCGTATTCCGCCCATGCGGGCCGATACACTTGCCCATTGCGTCCCCGCACATAGGATAGGCCTACACTGCCTGGGTTGACAATCCAGCACGCA
>WNGB01005700.1_pt1 | contig 19656 bp, 14 predicted proteins | sample 5400681 | NCBI WGS metagenome assembly WNGB01 (sample SAMN13153367, study PRJNA577476) | soil metagenome | isolation source: 115 cm soil or saprolite under grassland replicate 2 | place: USA:California | collected 2016-06-15
GCGCCCCAGGAAGAATAACCCGGCGATCGTGACCAGCACCCATTCCATCGCGTGCAGCACGGCAGCGAACGCCAGCGCCGCCTCGCCGCTCTGCACCGCCACCAGGTACAGCCCCAGGCGCGCGAAACCGTGATAGGTGCCCACCGCCCCCGGCGCCGCCGGAATCACCGCACCGAACGCCACGGTGAAGACCACAACGACGTAATGCTCCGGACGCAGTCCCAGCCCCAGACCCTGCCCGACGTAGTAGCACGAGAAGACCGAGACGCCCCACACCGCCGCCGACAGCACGATGACCTGAAGCACCTGGCGCGTCGAGGCGAAGACCTGCAAACCGGCCAGGAAGCGCCCCGCCAGCCCGGAAGCCTTGTCGGCCAGCGACGGCTTGACCCACGCCAGCGGCGTCGCGATGAGCCGCTGCAGCCAGCGCCGCCGCCAGTAGCCGACCGCAAGCCCCACCGACAGCACCGCGCCGCCAATCAGGGCGATCTGCCCGGCGACAATCAGTTCGGGCGTGTGCTGCCCCGCGGCGGTCAGCACCAGATAGCCACCCAGCATAAATACCAGAGCCAAAATGTCGAAAATACGCTCGACCGCAACCGTGCCGAGGACGGTGGCGGCGCTGATGCCCTCCAGTTGCCGCAGCGAGCGGACGCGCACCAGTTCGCCGAGGCGGAAGGGCAGGACGTTGTTCGCAAAGAAGCCGACGCAGGTCGCCGACATGCACGAGCGCACCGGCACGTCCTGCTGAGCCGCCAGCAGGTAACGCCAGCGCCACGCGCGCAGCCAGAGCGTGACGAGAAAGCAAAAACCGGCAAGGAACAACTCCGACCCGCGGCAGCTCAGCGCCAGCGACCAGCTTTCGGCGAGATCGATGCCCTGGAAGGCGAGGATCGGCAAGACGATGCTGAGCACGAGGCCCAGAACGAGCGCGATCCAGCGTTTCCGTCCGCGCCGCAGCGGTGGGACGCCATCCTCCGTCAAGCCGGCGGACCGTGGCCCGTCGGCTTGTGGGGCCTGCGGGCCGGTCGCTGTGATTGCGTACACGACGATTCTTCTCCGTCCGATTCGAGCCAATCGACGATAGGGAGTTGCGTCNNNCCGCTCGTTTCCACAACTTCACCCGGACAAGCCTAGCACACGCTTGACGGCAATGCCTTCCCGATGAACGTGTCCTTTGCGACCAGGCCCCTCAGCTTTGCGAGGCCCTGGGAAAAATGCTAGGGTGTGACAGGCGTAATGGACTCCCTTGTTTCGCTCCCCGAAATGCACCCATGACCGACCTCTGCCTGGCCGTGCTTCTCTCGTCCGTCGTTTCCCAAACCGTACCTGCTGATCGCCACATCGCCGACTTCACCCTGCGTGACTGTCGTGGCCAACCTCATCGCCTGAGCGACTGGCGCGACCGAAAACTGATCGTGGTCGTCTTTCTCGGCGCCGACTGCCCACTGGCGAAACTGTACGCCCCGCGTCTCAGCGAACTCGCCCGGACTTACGCGAGCCAGGGCGTGGCCTTCGTCGCCATCAACTCCAATCAGCACGAGTCGCCTGCCGATCTCGCGCGCTATGCGCGCCAGCATGCGATTTCGTTCCCCGTCCTCAAAGATCCCGGCAACGTCATTGCGGATCGCTTTGGGGCCAAACGTAGCCCGGAAACGTTCATCCTCGATCAGCGCCGAGTGGTGCGCTATCAGGGCCGCATCGACGATCAATACACCGTCAGCGCGCAGCGCTCCTCTCCGACGCGGCGCGATCTCGCCGTGGCGCTGGAGGAACTGCTTGCTGGCAAGCGCGTGAGCGTGCCGCTGACAGAGGCCGCGGGCTGCCCGATCAGCCGGGTAAAAGGCGACCCCTCCGCACCGAGCGTGACCTGGTGCAAGGATGTGGCGCCGATTGTCCAACGACGTTGTGTCGCCTGTCATCGACCGGGACAGGTGGCGCCTTTCAGTCTGACCGATTATGGCGAAGCCTCCGGTTGGGCCGCAGCTATTCGCGAGGTGATCGACGAGGGCCGGATGCCGCCGTGGAGCGCCGACCCGCGCCACGGCCGCTTCGCCAACGATCCGCGCCTGACGGCCCAGGAAAAACAAATCCTGTTCGCCTGGATCGACGCGGGCTGTCCCGAGGGGGAACCGCGTGACCTGCCCCCACCCCGCACCTTCCCGACCGAGTGGTCGATCCCAGCGCCCGACCTTGTGCTGACGATGCCGGAGCCCTTCACGGTCCCGGCTGAGGGCGTCATTGAGTATCAATATTTTGCGGTCGATCCGGGCTTGCGTGAGGATCGTTGGATCCAGGCGGCCGAGATTCTGCCGGGCAACAAGGCGGTGGTGCATCACTGCAACATCTTTTTGCAACCGCCGGGAGTGACCGACCCGAAGGCCCTGCCCGAAGCAGGCCCCAGTGGCTCGTTCTGCCTGACCATGATGGCCCCCGGTACGCCGCCCCTGCTGCTGCCCGAAGGCCGGGCTAAACGCCTCCCTGCGGGGTGGCGCATCGTGTTCGTGATCCACTACGTGTCCATCGGCTCCGTGCAACGCGACCAGACGCGCCTCGCCCTCAAGTTCGCCGATCCCGCTACCGTCAAGCAAGAAGTCGTGACGAAGATCATGGTGGACCCCGACTTGCGCATCCCACCGCAGACCGCCCATCATGAAGTATCGCAAATGTGGGAGATCGAGCGCCCCGTGCTGCTGCTGTCACTGTTCCCGCACATGCACCTCCGCGGCAAGAGCTTCCGCTATACGGCGATCTCCGCCGACGGGACGGAGGAGATACTGCTCGACATCCCGCGCTATGACTTCAACTGGCAGCATCGCTATGTGCTGGCCGAGCCCAAACTCCTGCCTGCGGGGACTCGGTTGCGCTGTACCGCAGTGTACGATAACTCGGCGGACAATCCGGCCAATCCCGATCCGAGCGCGACGGTGCGGGCGGGACCGCAGACCTGGGACGAAATGTTCAACGGCTATTTCGACGTGGTGCTGGCAGATCAGGATTTGCAGCGCGAAGCGGCGTGGCCCAATCAGCTGTGGCGCAGCGCGCAGGCAGTGTGCCGGCCGCCAGGCGCGCTCCTGATGCTTGTGATCGGGGGCATCTTCCTGGGGCGGCGGAAACTGGCAGCGTGGTTGCAGACCGACAAGACGGCTGGGGGTTAGAAAAACGAGCGGCGGGGTTTATCCCCGCCGTCTGGGAGCGCCAACGGCGGGGATAAACCCCGCCGCTCGTTTTCCGACTGCAAACGGAACCGGAAACCGCTCTTGAGGGACTTCGCCAGCGGACCAGGGAGACCATTTCATGTCGGAGAAAGACGGGTCTCAGAAAGGCAGCGCAACACGTTGGCTGTTGGCGATGCTCGGCCTGTTTGTCTTCGTCTTCGCGGCCGTGGCTCTGTCCGGCCCGGGACGCATCGATATCAGCGATGGCCAGACGCGCTACGAGGTCGCGCGAAGTCTCGTTGAGCACGGCGATTCGATCATCCGCGACGAGCGCGTCTGGTTCTGGGTGTTTCCGGGCCGCGACGGCGCCCGCTACACGCGCTACCGCGCGCCGCAAAGCGTCCTCGGCGCGGGGGCCATCGTCCTCGCCGACGCGACGGGGCCGGTGAGCGAGGGACGGCGTCACTTCTTTTTCACACTGACGTCGGCCTTCGCCTGTGCCTTGCTGCCGCTGGCCTATGCCCTTTGGTTCCGCCATCAAGGCATGACACCGCGCGCCGCCCTTTGCTGGTCGATGGCGGGAGTCTGCTGCACGCCGAGTTGGTTCTACGGCACCAGCACCTTCGACGATGTCCTCGGCTCTGCTGCCCTGGTGCTGGCGGTGTGTGTGGCCTTTCTGACGCGCCGGCGGTGCGTGCTGCCCGGGGCTATGGGCGCCGGACTGCTGCTCGGCATCGCCTTCAACTGCAAGGAGCCGCTGGGAATCTTCGTGCCGGCGGTGCTGGCGGCGAACCACGATTGGGAACGGCCCTGGCGGGGCCAACTCGGCCGTGCGGCAGGAGTCCTCGCCGGATTGGGCCTCGGTCTTGTCGCTTACAGGCTGTATGACCTGCATAAGTTCCCACCCGGCAGCACCGCCGACCACGCCGCTGTGCTGAGCAGCTACGTGCCCTTCTGGCCGAACCGCCCTGACGCCATCCCTGCCGCCTTCCTCGGGTTGACGATCAGTCCCGGCGCCGGCGTGCTGTGGTACTCGCCCACGCTGGCTCTCTGCCTCTATGGCTTGGCGCGCTGGTGGCCCGCGGAAAAATGGCTGTGCCGGGGGGTGGTCGTTGGGGCACTCGTGTTTCTCGGGTTCCTCTGCTGCCTCACCTTTTTTGCAGGGGATCCAACCTGGGGCCCGCGTTACCTGACGCCAGTGCTGGCCTTGCTCTGGCTGTTCGCGCCGGCGGGGGCGGCCTGGGTTCGTCCGGGCGTCGGGCGAGTGCTGCTGCGGCTCGGGTTCATCGTTCAGGTGCTGGCGCTCAGCGTCGATCCCCACCGCCTCTACATCGAGCGCGGGTTGCCGTCGGCGTTCTATCACCACTTCAGTCCCTGGTTGTACTTCGACGGAGACGTCTCGCACCTGCTGAACCGGCCGCGAGAACTCGTCGCGATCGTGAGCAGCGGGCCGCCGGCGCAGGTATTCACACCGGCACAGGCTCCGACCTTCACCTTCCCGGTGATCGACTTCGTGGGAGTCCATCGCGAGGCCGTGCTCGCGGGAATGATCGGCACCATGAGCGCACCAGACGGGTCAGGGAATGTCTGCGCTGGCGGGATCTGGCTCGTGGGCTGGCAGCGGGAGCACGGGCAAGCAGCGGTGCGCAAGTATCACGTCCTCAATTCGCTGCGGCCGTGGTGGCTCAGCCAGTGGTATCTCCCCCCCGAGGAGCGTCCGGTCGATCTGCTCGCGACCTGCGGGCTCCTCGCTGGAATGCTGCTCGCGGGGTTGGCCTTGATGCTCCTGGGGACGGCCGGGCCGCGCGAACCCGGTTCTCTGAACCACAGTTATCGCTTGTCAGGAAAGTAATGTTTACGAGCCGCCGGGTTTATCCCGGCGGTCTGCACGGCTAAACCCCGCCGCTCGCCTTCTGGTAGTGCCTCTCAGCGTCGCGGCCGAATCGGCCGTCAGCAGAATCTCGGAGTTGGCCGACCGCGAACTTGCTCGGAGTCGCCGCGCAGGTCAGGGAGGCGCCCGCCCGACCGGCACGAGCGGGTTCACGCCGTCTTGGAAACTCTTGAGCGTCACCGATTCACTGCCGATGCCCATCTCGTTGAGCATGCCCGTGGTCAGGGAGTCGATGGCCAGGTGGTGGCGAATGCAGTTAATGGCCCGTTGGTACGCCTTCTCCAGTTCCCCCGAGCCGAGGGGATGGTCGGTGGCGTGCCGGTCCGCCGGCCAATCCTCTGACGGCGCGCTGATCGCCAGCAACGTCTCGTTGAAGTTGTCCACCGCCGCTTTCACCTTCGATGGCAAGACGATCAGCGAGCGGTTGACCGTCCCTGTGAAGCGCTCGTGCTCCTCGCGCAAGGTTGTGCGGAGGCGCGCGGGGGCGTCCTCTCCCTTGAGCCAAGGGTTGCTGGAGGCGAGAATGTTCTGGGCGGCGTTATACAAGATTGCCATCGACTCGGTGATGGCGAAATAGGCGTCCATCTGGCGGCCGTAGACGACCTGCCGAAACTGGTTGTGCCGCCCCTTGTAGGTGAAGTAGACCGACAGCCCCGCCACCAGGGCGCCCATCAGGCCGACCGCGGCGGACAGGATTGTGGTAACGAACGACATATCGGACATAAGCACCTCGGCGTTCTGCGGGTTCGCATCAATTATGGCCTAGAATTGCCATTTCTGCTCAGGAGGCCCGCGAAGGGCGGTCTTTGGAGGCTGGCGTTTGCCTTATCGAGGGTGACGCTGGGAGGGCGGCGTGGGCCAGGGAGCGGACGGACGGCGGAGTGAGCGTACAATGGCTGTGGCGCAGGGGGACGTCTCCTGGCTCAGCTGCTTGGCAGAATGGAGCTGAGGAATCCCCATCCGCCTCGTCTCCCCTTGAAACTACTGTTGAGCGTGCGGAGAGTGCTTGCTCACCTCCGGTCGCTGACGTTCGCGGCTCACCAAACTCGGACCATGCTCCCCGATCCGCAGGACACCATTGTCGCCCTGGCCTCGGCGCCCGGCCCCGGCGCCCGAGCGATTGTGCGTTTCAGCGGCGGCAACGCCCTCCACGTAGCCGGCACGGTCTTCCACTCTCAGACACCCATCGAACCAACTCGGCGACGCTGCTACGAGGGCGAGGTGCGCCTGCCCGGGATCGCGGCACCGCTGCCGGCATCGCTTTACGTCTGGCCCGCGCCGCGCACCTACACGGGACAGCTGGTCGTCGAGTTGCACACGATTTCCTGTCCACCGCTGCTCGATTTGCTCATCGCCGCCTGTCTGGGAGCCGGCGCCCGCGCCGCCCAGCCCGGTGAGTTCACCCTGCGAGCGTTCCTCGCGGGCAAACTCGACCTGACGCGCGCCGAGGCGGTCCTGGCGGTCATCGAGGCCGGCACGCGCGACGAGTTGAAGCAGGCCCTCGCCCAACTCGCCGGCGGCGTCGCCCGGCCGCTGCAGGAACTGCGCGAGGATCTGCTCAATCTGCTCGCCGACGTCGAGGCCGCCCTGGATTTCACCGAGGAAGACATCCGGTTTGTGGAGGATGACGAGCTGATGCGCCGGCTGGGCAAGGGACTGGCGCTGGTGACGCTGCTGCGTCGTCAACTTGACCAGCGCTCCCTCGGCGAACGGCCGTTTCGCGTGGTGCTGGCGGGCCGGCCGAACGTGGGCAAGAGCAGTCTGTTCAACGCCCTCGCCGGAGCACACGCCGCCCTGGTTAGTCCCGAACCCGGCACGACGCGCGACTACCTCATCCGCCGCCTGGAACTTGATGGCGTGGTGGTGGAACTGGTCGATACCGCGGGCTGGTGTGACAGCGTCAACGGGGTCGAGGGACAGGCGCAGTCGCTCGGACGCGAGCAGATGCAGCAGGCCGACCTCGTGCTCCTCTGCCTGGACGCGGGATTGGCTGCGAGCGAAGAGGAGCAAGCGCTGCGGCAGCGCGCGGCCCCGCCGGTCGTGGCGATCGCGACCAAGTGCGACCTGGCGCCGGGACCGCCGGACGTGCTCGCGACCAGCGCCGTCCAGAGGACAGGGCTAAGTGAACTGCGGACGCTGCTGGCCGAGCGAGCGCGGCGACATCGACGCCCGGCGCTGGCGCCGAGCCTGAGCCGCTGTCGCCATCACGTCGAGGCGTGCCTGGTACACCTGCGCCAGGCGCACACCTTCGTCGTCAATCAGGAACCCCCGGAATTGCTCGCGCTGGAGTTGCGCTGCGCCCTGGAGGAGTTAGGCGCGCTGGTCGGCGCTGTTTACACGGACGATTTGCTGGATCGCATCTTCAGTCGCTTCTGCATCGGGAAGTAATGTAGCGCACTCGCGGAGCGAGTGCGGGTCAACTCGGGCGCCAAGGAGAACGCCACCGACGAGGGTACATCATGCCGATCACCGCCATCCACGCCGAGCCGATCAGCGGCACCATCGTTCCGGACCTCGCGATTATCAGCTCGCTCGGACGGCACCTCGTCGGCCAGTACGTGCTGGTGCGCGTCCACGACGAAGCCGGCCGTGTCGGTCTCGGCGAGGCGAGCGTCACCAGCGTCTGGAGCGGCGAGACGCAGGCCGGGACGATCGCCCTCATCGAGCAGGTACTCGCTCCGCTCGTCGTCGGCGCCGATCCGTTCGACGTCGAATGGATCAGCCGCCGCATGGACCGCGCCGCCTTCGGCAACAGTTTCGCGAAGGGGGCGGTCGAGATGGCTCTGCTCGATCTGCAAGGGCAGACGCTCGGCGTGCCGGTCTACAAGTTGCTCGGCGGCCGCGACGCCGAGGCGAAGCAGGGCATCCGTCTGAAGTTCGTCGTCGGCGCCGTCGAGGCGGAACTGGCGGCGCAGCGTGCGCGGCGCATGGTCGAGCGCGGCTGGCGCTCGATCAAGGTCAAGGTGGGCCGGCACGAGCATCCGCGTGTGGACGTCGAACGGCTGCGGGCGGTGCGCGAGGCGATCGGGCCGGACGTGTGGCTGTCGGTGGACGCCAACGGCGGGTACACGGTCGATCAAGCGGTGTGGGTGGCTCCGCGGCTGGAAAAGCTCGACGTGGCGCTGTTCGAGCAGCCGACGCGGCGCGGCGACCATGCGGCGATGGCGGAGGTACGGCGCCGCAGCGGCATTCCGATCATGGCCGACGAGAGCGTCTTCACGCCACAGGACGCTTTGGAGGTGATTCGCCAGCAAGCGGCCGATGTGCTCAGCCTGTACCCCGGCAAACACGGGGGTGTTCGTGCGACTCAGCAGATCGCCAAACTTGCCGAGGCCGCGGGCATTCCCTGCACGATCGGCAGTAACCTGGAGCGCGAGGTCGCCACGGCGGCGATGGCTCACGTCACGGTCTGCACGGCGAACCTGCAATGCGAGCGCTTCCCCGGCGACCTGATCGGGCCGGTCTACTATGAGCAATCGCTGTCGCAGCAACCGCTGGCTTACGACGCCGATCGGTTGAGTGTGCCGGAAGCGCCGGGGCTTGGGGTTGTCGTGGGAAAGGCCAGCGGGTAGTATCCGCGCCCCCTTGACCCTTTCGGGAGGTCATTCGGGGAACAAGGAGGTGCCCGGTATGCGTTCCACAGTCATTGCGCTGGCCATCGCCGCCATCCTCACTGGAAAGGCCACGTCTCAGACGGTGGACAAGGAGAAATTGCGCAAAGCGGCGAAGATGCCGTCGATCGAGACGATGTTCTTCGCCGGGGTGAATTGCACCGGTAAGTTTACCTTCGCCGCAGACAAAAGTGATCCGCGCAGCGAGATCGACAAGTTGAAGACCACCCTCAAGGGCGATGCCAGCGACGCGCCGCGTTACTACCGGCTGGGACGTCAGTACGACGAGTTAGATAACGCCGAGACGGAAGCAAAGGAGTGCTTTGCCAAGGCGGTCAGCCTCTACTGTGAGCAGTTGCAGAAGCAACCCGCCGATGCCGCCCTCCTGGCGGAGTATGCCCTGGCGCTGACCGCCGACAACAAGGCAGCGGAGGCCGAAGCGCTGTTACGGCAGACTATCGCGGCTACCCCGCAGGCGTGGCAGTGCTGGCACACCTTGGGCGTGCTCCTAGATCACAAGCGGCACCGGATCCTCCTGGATGCACCAAAACGAGGGTGGAAGGGAAAAGGCGGGTGTGTCGCGCTCATTCTTCAGCAAAAGCCATCACCCGAACGTGTCCAGAAGTGGCGTGACTTGCAACAGGAGGTCGAGGAGTGCTTCGACAAGGCAGTAAGCCTTGCTCCTGGGGAAGCGCTCCCCTACGCTGGGCGCGCAGCGCATCGGATTTGTGTCGGGCAGATCCTGTGCGGTCTTCGCATGCTCGCTGGGGAGGAAGGCCCTACCCCCTTTGACTCATCGTTCCCACCTGCCTGCGTCGCGGATCTGCGCAAGGCGGCAGAACTCCAGCCCGACGACTACCGGGCAGTTACGATGGCCATCTTCAGCGAAGTGTTCCCGGCGCTCAGTCGACAGCTTTCCACCATCGACGCAACGAAAAAGTCGGCGCTTCAGTGTCTTTCTGAAAAAGAGCGGTACTCGCTCCGCGTTGCCCTGGGGCGGTTGGAAAAAATCAGCCAGGGCCAGGACGCGCGCGCAGCTGCAGGCGCTCTGGAAGTCCAGGGGATGCTGTACGCCTGGATCACTCGCGACACCGCTCAGGCGGTGACGTGCCTCGAACGGGCCGTTCTTCTGGATCCCTCAAGGGACAACGCCTGGGAATTGCTTCAGGCGACACTGGCCGAACTGGGAGCGCACGACCGTACTCTCAAAGCCGCCAATGATCGAGTCCGGTATAGGGACTCGGCGCACAATCGCTACTGTCTCGCACGGGCACACATCGACCTTGGTCAGCTTGACAAGGCTGAAGAACAACTCCGCCTCGCCCTGAAATTGGAGCCGACAGATTTCCGTGCCAGCCTCGGGCTTGCGGCCATTCTTCTGAAACGCAGCGACGACCCGCGCGTGCTGGACGAAGTTAGCTCCGCAATGGGGGTAGCCTGGAAAGCACTCGGCGAATCGCCGTCGTCAAGTCAACTCGCGGAGTTCAAGGTCACTGCTGCGATCTACCTGGCTCTGCGCGGTGAACTGGACCGAGCGAGCGAGCAACTGAACGACCTTCTGGAGGAGGATCCCGAGAACAAACCCGCGAAGGAGGCCCTCCGGGCGTTGGGGCAATAGTTCGCCTCGCACTCCGGCAGCATAAAAAGCCGGCCGAGCCGTCGAAGTAGCCGTCGGTGCATGTTCGCGATGGGAGCGAGATCATTGCCTCGCTGCCACCGCGAACGTGTCCTCTTCCTGTGCTCGCGGTCTTGCACACGCCCCAACGAATGGCCCCACGACCGTGAACCGCGCTACGCCCGTCCTTGCCAAACTGAGGGATCCCGGCTTCCGTGGAGCACAGCCAAGACCTCAATACGGTCGGCCAGAATTCGGTAGTAGACGACGTAGGGGAACCGCTTCAACGGACAGGGCCGAACCTCTTGCCAGACGACGGCGTACATCTCCGGCGTTGCCGCAATCCGGTCCAGCGCTTCGGAGAGCCGATCCAGGAATGCTTGTCCAAGTCCCGCCTGCTGTTCATACCAGTTTTCGGCAGACGCCACGTCTTGCGCAGCCTCGGGGCGGAGGATAACCGGGAGGCTCATGATCGCTTCGTCAAGCGCGCCTTGACGACCTCCCAAGGAATACCGGCACCGGGGTCAGCTTCGGCCGCAGCGAGGCGGCGTTGCAATTCACGTAAATGCCATTCGGGGGGTGAGCCGACCGCTTCCTGGGGAACGCTGTCCCAGATGAGGCTGATCAGTTCCAGGCGTTCCGGCACGCTGAGGCGGTCAATGCCGAACTGCTGTAGGGTCATGGAAATGGATCCTCCAAAGTGGGCGACGTGTTGGAGCATACCGCGCGCAACTTAGTCAGAAAAGGGAGCTTCTGCAGGTCGAGAAATCGCCGGAACTTTGTACCCTCTTCACGAACGACAAGCGCTTCGGCCTCCGGCCAGCCAGATCCCCTCTCACTTCGGTGGCTGCAACAGCGCCTTGAGCACCTCCTTGCCGACAGCCAACAACTGCCCAAACACCTTGCGCACCTTGCCCGTATCCGCCTCCGCACGCAGGCAGCGCAGCAGCGCCACCGCTCGCGCCTCATCCAGCAATTCCGTCACCGCCGGCAGCAGCCATTCCTGGATGCCGTACACCTTCCCCTCGGCGGTGCAGACGGGCACGACGCCGGCCAGGTATTGCCCGAGTTGCTCGCGCACCACCTCGACAGCCTGGCTGATTTGCTGCTCCTTGGTGCGCTGCGGATGCTGCCAGTCGTAAGGCGGCTTCCACTCCATCGCCGGGGTGAGCATGTCGATGTGAGTCACCACCGCCAGCACCCGCGGCATCTTCAGATCCGGACGCGAGTCGAACCACGCCTTCAGCGCTCGCATCATCTCGACGTCCGCCTGGCGCGCCGGGTTGCGTGCCTGGACGACGAGCAGCAGCAAGTCCGACTGCTTGCTCGCTTCCTGCGTGGCGCGCAGCTGGTCCTGACGCGGCCCGGTGTGGCCGTAACCGACCGTATCCAGCAGCACCAGACGGGTCGCGATCCCGTCGAGTTTCAGCTCGTAGCGCGTGACCTCCGACGTCTCCGGGAGGACGTTCGTCGCCGCGCGCTGCTCGCCGAGCAGGGCGTTGGCGAGGCTCGATTTGCCCGCCTTCACCTGGCCCAGGAGTGTCAGCGTCACCTGCGCGACGTTCTCGGCCCCATCCACCGCCGGAGGGGCCTGGCTCGTCCCCGCCCCAAGTGGGATGGCGGGGGCGTCGCCGTAGCGCTGCACCAACTCGCGATAACGACGTGCGCCGACCCGCAACCGGCCGCTGTTCAGGTCGATCAGGTACGTCCCCAGGCGGTGGACGAACGCCGTGTAGAACCACAGCAGCAGGTTCGTCTGCAGTTTCTGGAACGGCAGCGACATGCCGACCTGCGAGGCCAGGTAGCGAGCGCCGGTGGTAACGGGAGAAAAGAGCGTCGAAACCGCCCAGTAGATGTTGCTCGCGGTGTTGTACCAGTCGGCCGCCTGACGCGCCTGCCGCCAGTTGTTGACCGAGAGAAGGTGGCCGCCGGGCAGATACTTATCGACCATCTCCGCCAGGTCGTGCGAGGCCAGTTCGATCACGGCCAGCATCTCGGGAATGGTGAGCGAGCCAATCGGATCCTTGGCGCCGGGGTGATAAAACCGGGCCAGTTCCAGCGCCATCTCCTGGCCGGTATCGACGTAGAACTGCACCGAACTGAGCTTGTCGCCATCAAGCTGTGCCCCAGCCTTGGCCCGTGCCTCGACGAGTTGCCAGGCTTGCCTGTCGCGATCGGTCCAGTGCAGCGGCGCCGTGAAATCGACGCTGAGCAAGCGATACTTCTGCTGCCAGCGCCAGCCGAGGAAGTACGCCAGGGCGAAACAGGCGGCCATCGGCCACCAGGCATAGAAGCCCCAGCCGCTCAGCCAGAGTTCGTAGGAGCCGTAGCCGATCAGGAACAGAAACGGTGCGGCGACCAGGGCCGCCAGCACCAGGATGCGCCATTTGCCGACCATCTTCCGGGGTGACAAGGTGACAAGGTGACAAGGTGACAAGGTGACCAAAGGCAAGTTCCGTTTGGTCACCTTGTCACCTTGTCACCTTGTCACTTTGCCTCCTTCCTCCACAGGTGTTCCGCCTTCGCCAGTTGCTCCTCGTAGTAGCGGCGCAACTCCTCGGGCTGGGGCACGTGGCCCTTATGCACAGCGCTGTAATAGTAGCAGAATGCCTTGCCCAGCGCGAAGGTGGCGGCGCCGGCGAGCGCGGCGCCGACTACCGAGCCGATCACCGGAATGAACTTCACCAACTCGCGCACCGCCTGCCGCACCATCATCCCCATGCCGAGCGTGCTCGCCAGTTCCAGAAAGCGCTCGCCTTTCAGGGGCTGCCCGTACAGCTTGGCCAGGTGGTAGATCATGCGCGTCTGGATGCCGGGCAGGATGAACAGATCGACCCACGGGATCGGGAATGCCCCGGCGGTCGCGGCCAGACTGCTGTAACCCAGGACGTGCGGCAGGGCTTGCTGGGCGAACAGATCCTGCAGCTCGCTCGTCGTCTCGTCCAGGGCGATCAGGGTACGCCGATAGGCCGACGGCAGCGCGTGGATCAGCACGGCCTTGAGATCGTCGCCACCGTAGTTCGGAGCCTCGAAGCCTTCTTCGGGCCGCGTCAGGTCGATGGGTACCACGTAATCGTACAGCCCGGCGAAGCGCCGACGCTGCTCGTCCAGACTGACGCGCAACGCCTCCGGCACAAGATCCGGCGGTTCCGCTGTACCGTCGGTGACCTTGAACGGATACGGTTGCGGGTGCTGCTGTTGCGGGTAGGCTTCATGCAGACAGGTCAGGGCGAGCACAACTGGCCGGTGGCGCTGGCTCTCGCGGATGGGGCGAAAATGCTCAAGGAGGTTCTCCAGGGCGTGATCCATCACCTTCGCGGTGATCACGACGACATGAGCCAGGGCGTCGAAGCGGGCCAGATCCTCGGCGGGGTCGTAGCCGGGCTCGTCCACGCCGCGCGTGTCGAGAAAGGTGAGCAGCGGCGCATCGGCGGTGGGAAATTGATACTCGCGCGAGTAGCGTGTGCAGGGCCGGAAGCCTTCGCCGATCTGGGCGTCGTCGGCGCCGGTCAGGAACTTGATCATCGAGGTCTTGCCGCTCTGCGTCTTGCCGTAGAGCCAGAAGACCGGCACCGGCGTACGGTGGCGCAGGTCTTCAAGGCGCTCCGCCAGGCGAGCGTCGCGCTGTTCCGAGGAGAAGAGCTGTTTGAGTTTGTCGAACATAGTAGGTAGTGGTGAGTGGTGCGTGGTGAGTGGTGAGGGGAACGCCCCCTGTCTTCACTCACCACGCACCACGCACCACTCACCACTATTGTAGCTGACCGTCTTCACCTTGACCCCCTGCGGCGGATTCGCTATGTCCCAACACCTGGATCGCCCAGTCCGACCACGTCACCGTCCGCGGAAGTGGGGAGGATTAGCATGGATGGCTCCTACCCCAGAAAATTGCGAATCTGGGAGGCCCCGATGCCGTTTGCCGTTCCCAACGTCGCCGCGGCGCTGGGTGGGCCAGCCCAGGTCGCAGCGCAGGTCGCGCAGGTGCCCGTCCCCCCCGTGGACTTCGCCGAGCGGCTCTACGCGGTCGAGGCGCTGACTCCGCGACGCGCGCACGACGACGCCGGCCCCGAACCGTACACGCTGCAATGGTTCCTCGACATCGAATCGCAGCGGCACGGGCGGCACGGCCGCTGGCTGCCGCGCTTGCTGGAGTTCACCAAGCACGCCGGCGAGACGCTGCTGGGACTCGGCCACGGTCTCGGCACCGACTGGCTGCAATACGCCCGTCACGGCGCCGCCGTCGTGGTCTGCAGTCCCTCGACGCCGCAGCTCGGGCTGATTCGCCGCAACTTCGAGCTGCGCGGCCTGCCGGGCCGGTTCCTGCACGCGGCGCCGACCGGGCTGCCGCTGGAGAGCGCCAGTATCGACGTTGCCTGTGTGAGTGGACTACTTGAGGTAGTCGAGAATCCGCAGGCGGTCCTCGATGAGATCTATCGCGTGCTCAAGCCGGGCGGCAAGGTACTCGCGGTCACACCGGCCCGTTATGATGTCGATTTTTGGTATCGCGTTTGTTTCTGGTGGCAGGGGCTGTTCCGCAAGCGCCCTGCCGCCCCGCAAGGCCCGACGCGGTTTTCCGGCCGCAAGCTGCGCCGGCTGTTTGGTCGCTTCGTCGAGCAGCGCATTCACAAGCGGCAACTGCGCCGCGCGGAGGTGCCGCACCTGTGGCGCTGGCTGCCGCTGCCGCTGCTGGAGCGCTTGCTCGGGCGGGTGCTGGTCGTCAAGGCGTTCAAGCCGCTCAGCGCCGCCATGCCGTGGCAGGCCGCCGCATAACCGCCTTCGGCGGAAATCCGAAACTCGAAATCCGAAACAAATCCGAAATCCGAAGCAGAAAATCCGAAACAAATAGGCCAATCCCAAACGGAGGCTCTCAGACCTTCTGTTTGGGATTTTCTTGTTCGTGCTTCGGATTTGTTTCGGATTTCGGATTTCGGATTTCGGATTTCTCTTCTTCGTCCAACCACTGCAGCCACAATGTCGCATGAGCGTCGCTCGGCATTCGCCAGTCGCCGCGCGGCGACAGACTTACCGAGCCGACCTTCGGCCCATCCGGCAGGCACGAGCGCTTGAACTGATTGCCGAAGAAGCGCCGCACAAACACGCGCAGCCACTTCTTCAATTCCGCCGGGGAGTAGCGGCGATGGAATTGCGCGTGATCGGCCAGGAAGAGGATTTTCTCCGGCGGCGCGGCGTAGCGCAGGAACTGGAACAGGAAGAAGTCGTGCAGCTCATAGGGGCCGATCACTCCTTCCGTCGATTGCAGAATCTTGCCGTCGGCGCCGGGCGGCAGCAGTTCGGGCGAGATTTCCGTGGCGACGATGGCGAGCAGAATGCGGCGCGCTTCGCCCTCGAACTCGTTTTTCGCCGCCCAGTCCACCAGGAACTTGACGAGCGTCTTGGGGATGCTGGAGTTGGGGTTGTACATGCTCATGTGGTCGCCGTTGTACGTCGCCCAACCCAACGCCAGTTCCGACACGTCGCCGGTGCCGATGACGAAGCCGGCGTTCATGAGGATGCTCGTGCGCATCCGCGCCTGCACGTTCTCGAAGATCAGATCCTGACGCGCTTCGTGCGGCACGCGCTGCAGCGCGGCCGTCAACGCCTCCATGCTCAGGCCGGTGAGGTCGATGCCGAACGGGCGATGTTTCAGGGCGCGCATCTCTTCCAGACAGAGGGCGCGAATATCGACTTCCTCCGCTGCGACACCTAACTCGCGCATCAGGGCAATGGCGTTGCCGCGCGTCTCGGGTGTGGTGCCGAAGCCCGGCATGGTGAAGGCGCGAATGCGCGACCGCGGTATTTCCAGCAGGTCGAATGTGCGACAGGTCACCAGCACGGCCAGCGTCGAGTCCAGACCGCCCGAAATGCCGATGCTCACGCCCGGTTTGCCGACATGGTCTAGCCGTTTCGCCAGGCCGGCCATTTGCGTCGAGAAGATCTCCTGGCAGCGCTCGCGCAGCTGCTCCTGACCGCGCGGCACGAACGGATGGGCGTCCACGTCGCGCGCCAACCGCCAGGCCCGCTCCGGTCGCATGAGGGTGAAGGCGATACGTTGGAAACCCTGGCCCGCGACGCCGTAGAGCTGCGCGTCGGCAAAACTATTGGTGCGGACGCGGTCGGCACGCAGCCGGTCCAAATCGACGTCGCGAAAGAGCAGGGTTTCCTCGCGCTGGAAGCGGGGCGTCTCGGCCAGCAGCGTGCCGTTCTCCGCGATCAGGCAGTGGCCGCCGAAAACCACGTCGGTCGTGGATTCCCAGACCCCACACGAGGCGTAGATGTACGCCGCCATGCAGCGCCCCGACTGGTTGACGACCAGCTGTCGGCGATACTGCGACTTGCCGATGACCTCGTTGCTGGCCGACAGGTTGAGCAGCACCGAAGCGCCGTGCAGCGCCTGCCGCGAGCTGGGCGGAATCGGCACCCACAGATCCTCACAGATCTCGACGCCGATCAGCAGCCCCTCGATGTCGGCAGCGTCGAAGAGCAGGTCGGTGCCGAAGGGAACGACAGCGTCGTCGATTGCCAGTTTGCGGCTACGCATGTTCGCGGCGGCGGCGAACCAACGGCCCTCGTAAAACTCCTTGTAATTGGGGATGAACGATTTCGGCACCACGCCCAGCACCCAGCCGCCCTGCACCACGGCGGCGCAGTTGAACACCTGATCGTCAACGGTGACGGGTAGACCGACGACGACCAGCCCCGAAAAAGTGCGGCGGGTAGCATCGACAACCTGGGAAAGCGCCTTGAGGGCTCCCTTTTGGAGAGTAGCCTGGTGGAAGAGGTCGGCGCAGGTGTAGCCGGTCAGGCACAGCTCGGGGTAGACGAGGACGGCGACGCCTTCCTCCTGGGCACGAGCCATAAGGGCGACGATGCGCTCGGCGTTGTAGGCGGTGTCAGCGACTCGCAGCAACGGGACGGCGGCGCCGACGCGGACGAAACCGTGGTAGCTCATGGTGGCACTTTCCGGATAGCTGCGCTGGCGCAGGTCGGGCCTGCAAAAAGCCCAGGGGCCGCGGCCCGTGGGCTTGCAGCGTCCCACCTGCGCCAGGTTAAGTCAAGGGCTCGTCTTGCCGTTCTGCGGCGGCGTTCGCAAGAACAGCCAGACATTGCCGGTGTACTGGACGGGGGCCTGGAAGCGCTGGAGCGTCTGGAACGTCTCTTGCAGTTCCCGCTGCATCCGGTCGATGCGCTCCTGGAGTGCGCGCAATTCCTTTTGGCGCTGCTCGGCCGCCTCTGGAGTTTCGCCCGGCTTGCCCTTGAGCAGCCCCTGCCGCTGCTGAAACAACGAGCCAAGCTGCCGGGACAACTCGGCCTGCTTTTGCTGGGCCTTCTTGTGAGCCTCCCGGTCGGCATCGCTGAGTTTCGGCTCCGGGCCGCGCGACGTGCCAAAGTCGCCGACGAGCAGGTCCGGCCAGCCATCGCCGTTCCAGTCCACGACACAAATCTTGGCGCGCACGCCCCACTGCCCTTCCTTCAGGCCGAGGTTCCAGTCCTTGTTGAGAGCGCTCTCCGCCACCAGGGTTTGCGGCAGCGCCAGCTTCGGCTCGGTGCGTGTGCCGACGTTGCGATACCACAGGACGCTGCCGGCGCCGGTGCCGACCATCAGGCCAGGTTTGCCGTCCTTCTCCCAATCGACGGCGATGGGGTGCGAGTCGCCGTGGGACACGCGAATCGGCTCACCATTGACCTTGAGCAACTGCGGCTTGCCAAAGGCGTAGCCCTTGCCTGTGGCTTCGTTCGGGACGAAGTACACCTGCCCCTCGATGTTGCCGATCAGCAGGTCGAGCTTACCATCGCCGTTCCAATCGACGGCGAACGCCGTCGAGGCGCTGCCGAGTTTGATGACCTTGCCGTCGCTGTCCTTGAGTTGCTCGCCCGGGGCGAATTTGCCCTTGCCCAGGCCGCGGAACAGGTACAGTTCGCCGGGCCAGGAGCCGGAGAGGATGTCTGCGTGGCCGTCGCCGTCGAGATCCACAAACTGTGGCGTGAAGCCGACGCATCAGCCCGAGGGGACGCGGCCGCCGGGTGCCCCGTCCAGGAACCATTTGAAGTCGTCGAAGCGCGGCTGTTCGCGGGTGCCGGCATTGCGATAGACGCGCAACTTGCCCTCACCGAATTGGCCGACGAGCAGGTGCAGCGCGCCGTCGCCGGCAATGTCGGCGACGAACGGCGCCGCGTGGCCGACGTCCACGTTGATGGGCTTGCCGCCGGCGTGGAGCTTAACCGGCGGCGCCAGTCCCGGCGAAGGTTGGCCGGCCAGGGCCAGGCCTCCCCACGCCAGGACGGCGACGGACAGGAATCGGGCCTTCATGAGAGTGTCCTCCTCGAAAGAGAGATGCAACTGCCAGGTGCCAGGTTATTGTATAGGCGGCCCTACCCGCGAACGCGCATCAGTTCCGCGCGCGCCGCCTTGATCTCGCGTTCGCGCATCGCCTGAAAACGCTCCATGTAGTCAGCCACCTTCGGCGACAATTGCCAGCGTTTATAGCGGTCCCAGGTGCGGTCGGCGCGACGGGCCTGCTCCTCGAAACTCTCGCGGTAGACGATGCGGCCCTGCTCGACCAACTTCAAGCAGAGCGGCTCGCCGAGCGGTGCTTCCGAGGCGTCGGCGACGATCAGGGTGTCGCCGCGCTCGTAAACCCGAAGATAGCCGCCCACCGACTCCTTGCCCGGCGAGTTGGAGAACTTGACATTGGGACGGTCGCCGGTGGCGCTGCGCTTGAAGGCCGCCGCCAGCGTATCGCGATGGACCAGCCGCCACCAGTAGCCGCCGGCGCCGGGAAAGAGCATCGTCGGTTCCTGACCCGTCGCCTGCCGGAAATGATCGTACACCTTGCGAACCGTCTCGGGGGTCACCTCGTCCTCGAAGACGATCTGCCGCGGCGAGAGGCCCCGGTCGCGCATCTTCTGAAAGTACAGCGCACACTGAGCGGCGATGTCGCCGGAGTCAACACGGATGCCGACCTGGTCTGTCTCGGGGTGGGCGCGGATGACTCGCAGGGCGTTCTCCAGGCCAACCGTCTCGGCGTCCACGAGGTCGCACAGCAGCGAGGCGCGGCCCATCGCGGTGACGAAGCGGTCCATCATCTCATACTCGGCATCGCCCAGGCTGCGCTCGAACGATTGCGCGGCGCACATCATCTCGTGGCCGATGGTGCCGACCGACTCGAACAATTCCGGATACATGAACTCCGCAGTATCGTTGGAAGTCAGCCGTCCCCCGCCGCCCACGAAACGCGCCAGCAGAAGGATGATATTGGAGACCTCAACAGGGGCCGACCGCAGCCCGAACTCGGCGTCGCGCGGCGTCGCGAGCTTCATCAGACGGGCCTTGGTCGCCTGGATGATCGGGGCGAAGTAACGGCACATGGCCGGTTCGAGATAGGA
>WNGB01006644.1_pt1 | contig 19656 bp, 20 predicted proteins | sample 5400681 | NCBI WGS metagenome assembly WNGB01 (sample SAMN13153367, study PRJNA577476) | soil metagenome | isolation source: 115 cm soil or saprolite under grassland replicate 2 | place: USA:California | collected 2016-06-15
CGAGACGATCACGCACCTGGCGTTTTACTCGGGCTGGCCCAACGCGATTACAGCGATCACCGTGGCGAAGGAAGTCTTCGAGAAGCGCTGACGCGCGCGTGACCGCCCTCGCGGGGCCCAAGGCGGTGTGCAACACTACGGCTCATGGGCGCGGAGCCCCCGATGAACCGACGGCTTGCCGCCATCCTGGCCGCCGATATCGCCGGCTACAGCCGGCTCATGCACGAGGACGAGGCCGCCACCGTGCGCGACCTCAAGGCGCATCAGAGCGTGATCCTGCCATTCATCGGCCGCCACGGTGGACGGATCATCGACACCGCCGGCGACGGCATTCTGGCTGAATTTCCCAGTGTCATCGCCGCGACCGAGTGCGCGGCCCAGATCCAGACCGTGATGGCCGAGCGCAACGAGGGCGTGCCCGAGCATCGGCGCATGCGGTTTCGCATCGGCATCAATCTGGGCGATGTGATCCACGACGACGCCAGAATCTACGGTGACGGAATCAACATCGCCGCCCGGCTGGAAGCGCTCGCCGAGCCCGGTGGCGTGCTCGTGTCCAGTACGGTCCACGATCACGTCCGCGGCAAGCTGCCTTTCACTTTCGTGGATGCGGGCGAGCGGCAGCTCAAGAACATCGAGCAGCCTGTACGAACGTATCGGGTCCTGATTCCAGGTGTAGCGTTCATGTCCGGGGCCGCGCCCCTCGGTCGCACCACCACGGCGGGCCGTCGGCGTTGGATCGTGCTGGGCCTGGCGGCACTGCTGGTTCTTCTCGCGGCCGGAGGGGCCTGGTGGGTGAGCTCGCGGCTCTTTCCAGGTCAGCGGGCCGACGGCACGCAGGCGCCGCGTCTCTCGATCGTCGTGCTGCCATTCACCAACCTCAGCGGCGATCCGAACCAGGATTACTTCGCCGATGGCGTGACGGAAGACCTCACGACGGATCTGTCGCGACTCGCCGGAAGCTTCGTGATTTCCCGGAACACGGCGTTCACATTCAAGGGCAAGGCCGTCGACGCACGGCAGATCGGCCGCGAGTTAGGTGTCCGCTACGTGCTCGAGGGCAGCGTCCGCCGCACCGGCCGCACGGTCCGCGTCAACGCGCAGCTCATCGACGCTGGCAGCGGCGCACATCTGTGGGCCGAGCAGATGGACGTCGATCAGGGGACGTTGACGACGTCCCAGGACAACTTCGGCATCGCGAGCCGTCTCGCGAGAACGCTCAGCGTCGAGCTCATCAACGTCGAGGGTCGCCGCGCGCCACGCGCGAACCCGGACGCGGTGGACCTCACCATGCGGGGTTGGTCGATCTTGAATGCAGCGCCGCAGCAGGACGACACGAAGAGATCCGTCACGCTGTTCGAAGACGCGCTGCGAATCGATCCGGACAACAGTCAGGCCAGGGTCGGGCTTGCGCACGCCCTCACGCTCATCCACCGCAACCGTTGGGATCCCGAACGTGCCCTGATCCTCGCCCGTGCCGACGAAGCCGTCACGCGGGCCATCGATCTCTCGCCCAACTACGCCCACGCGCATTACGTGAAGGCCGAGGTTCTGGCACTGTCCGGGCGGTTCGACGCTGCGCTGGCGACGTACGACAGGGCCATCGCCCTCGATCCTAACCATGCGGCGGCCTACGTCGCCCGCGGGCGGAGCCTGATCGCCATCGGGCGGGCCGCGGAGACGGTGGCGCCGGTGGAGAAAGCGATCCGACTCAGTCCGCGTGATCCTGACCTGTTCATCTGGTACTACGTCCTGTGCCACGCGCACACGCACCTGGCGCGTGACGCGCAAGCCATCGAATGGTGCCTGAAGTCGACGGCGACCGGGAAGTCGTTCTGGGGCGCCTGGACTGATCTCGCCTCTGCGTATGCCTGGCGCGGGCAGAAGGCAGAGGCGGCGGCGGCCGTTGCGGAGCTGCTTAAAGTCCGACCAGGCTTCACGGTGGAGCAGCTGGCGCAGGACGGATCCGGGTATTCCGACAATCCCACGTTCCGCAAGGAGTTCGAGCGGATCGTCGAGGGAGCCCGTAAGGCCGGGTTGCCGGAACGCTGACGCCTATACGCCGCGGCTTACCGATGGCCGATGACCCGCTGATGAATGATCAACATGGCGTCGTCCGGGAATATCCCGAGTTGTCCCAAGGCGACGGCGAATGATATGAGGCAGACAGTTGAAATCGGCTCGATGTCGCCTGCGGGGCGTCAGCAGGCGCGAGCGCCTCGGCGAGGCGCTCGCTAACCTGCTGATTTTGGTGGGCCGTCAAGGACTCGAACCTTGGACCCGCTGATTAAGAGTGATCCCGCAAGCATCTCCACCGAGGTCCACGACGATGTAACGCTCGAAGATCTTCACACCTGGGACTGACGATGTGCGGCGTGGATCGGCGTGGTTCGGGATGGTTTGGTAGCAGCGCGGTAGCAGTGTCCGCCGTTGCACTACGCTAGTGGCGGCGCTGTGGGCCAGCTCGAAGCCTGGGGTCGGCAGCCTTCCAACGGACGGGCACGGCTTCCCAACTATCTTTGATCCAGCACCTTCGATACAGTGTTGGTCAGGATTGTGAAGTTCTCGGTATTCACATTGACTAGGTTCGCGGCCACTCTGCGTTTCACACTCATCAGAATCGTGTTATTCATGTTGGCGTTCAGCTTATAGACCTTCATGGCGATATCGTCTCTTCCCTTGCGAAGAACCGCTAACGGTATGGTGATACGATTCTCCTGAGCGAACTTCTCCAGCCAGGGCCGACTGTCTTGCCCTTCGATGATGATCGCGACGACCCTGATGTCCTTGTTTCGACCCGCGAGTTCATCGAGCTCTTTCACCACGCTCGCCATGTCATCCCCGGCTTGCCAGAAAAACGCAAAGATCGCAGGAGCACCTCCGAAGAACTCGCAGACGTAGCAGACTTCCTTGCCTTTGTGGGGCCCGGTTACGGCCAGAACCGGAAATGACGGGGTCACTTCTCCCACAGCAAGACCGGAAACCGTCTTCGATTGTCCGGCCGAGCATGGTGCGCCGAATGCGATCAAGCTCGACACGGCGATGAGCACAACCAAAGGACTGCGCATCATTCCCCCGATTTTGCCGTCGGATATTTCAGTTCGCGCCACTTGGGTAAGCCACCCTGAAGAAGCTTCAATTTGCGGTAACCCAGTTTCTCTAGTTGAATTGCCATTTCGGTCGACTCTTCCTCGTTCTGGCATGGGCAGTACAGAAGCAGAGTCTTTGTGCGAGGAAGATTCACGGGCGGCTTGATCCTGTCCGTGTAGGGCAGATTGACGGCGCCCGGGATGTGCGCTTCAGCAAAATACTCACTCGGCTGGGTATCGACAATCACGATGTCCTGGGTTGCCTTGGAATCAATGAGTCTTTTCAATTCTTCACCGGTCATCAGCGGATATCGGCTTTCACGTTTCGGCTCGGCCCACCCATTCTGCGCACTGGAAACGAGCGAGCCGAATGCAATGACCCAGATGAGAAGGGGTGAACGCGTGATCAATGTTCTGGCTATCATGAACTTTCCCTTCTAGTCGAGGACGAACTCTTTGAGCGGACGATATCCCGCTTTTTCCATGAGTTGATCCCATTTGGCGGGCAGCTTGACCTCCTTGACGGACCTGCCCCTACCACCAGCCAGAACCTGCGCCTTGTTTCTACTGGGATCTCCGCAGACGAGAATTCGAATCCCATTACGCGCGATGGATGGGGTCGTTTTGATTTCTTCCCATCCCGGAGCTCTTGGATACCAGGGCGGCAATTTCCCTTTCGCTGCGCGAGGATCGTTGAGTTCCCTCTGGAGCTCCCTGTCGAAAGAACCGAATACCCTGCCGTAAGACCCGTAAACCTTTGAGAAGGTCCACTCATATGTGGGCTTCCTCGCCGTCTCCACCAGGTCATCGACGAGCTTCTTCTTCGTATAGCCGCCCTTGGCGAGAACTTCGGCAGTGGTCGGTGTGATCAGCAGGGTTCGCGGCGAATTGATCATGCCGGACGCAAGGGCTTCGTTGTAGGTGATCCCGTAGGCAAGGAGTTGCATCAGGATCTTGGGATTGGATGTCGATGGGATGGTGTTCTGTCCCATGAACGTGCTGCTGGCCGCAGATACCGTACTCACATCCTTGTCGAATCCTCCGGCCACGTGGTCCGGTTGCCAGTCAATCTTCTTCAGGGCCTCTTCATCTTCCGCGAGGACCCAGGACTGCAACTTCCCGAAGGTCCCCATCTGGGTTTCTTTCGCTCTGAAACCGGCTATGTTCCTCTCGATCAGACTCATCGTACGGCCGATGGCTTGATTGGCTTGGGCCGCGATCAGCCCCTGCCCGGACTCGATCCCGAGTTGCCTCGCTAACGGTCCGTTCACCCAATAGAAAGTGTTAAAGGAATGCGTGCTGCCGCCAGTAACTGCTAGGCGGAAGGCAGGATCGCCTATGGCTTGCACCGCCGCAATTATTAGGGGCATGTACTCCGGGCGTGCTCCCGCCATGACAGCATTCACGGCGATATTCCACGGGGTGGCCCGCAGATTCGCTAACGGAAGGACGGCGATCTCTTCATGAGGGGCGTGGTCGGTATATTTCAGGAACTCTTCGACCCGCTCGACCGTCGGTGGAATGATGGCCATCCCGTCACTCCACTGGTAATCCGAGAAGTGGCGGTTGACCTCATCGATCGTACCCGTGAATACGATTCCCCTGACCTTCCGTTCCTTGAGAGAGGCCTCCTGGGCGGATGCCGATTCAGGTAGTGGCTTGGTCAGAGCCTCTATAACCTGGGGGACAATCTTTACCGCGTTCTGCCGCAGCTCAGAGTCCGAGTGGAGATCGAACGGGCCCGGATACACGGCAACCCGCAACGACGGTACTCCCTGGTCGTAAGCGGTAACTTCGGCCTGTTTCTTGAAGGCGGGACCTGCCACTACGACGCTCGGAATGCCGGACTTTTCCCCCACGACTGCCGCGTGTGCCACACGCGGTGTGCAAACCCCTCAACCACCGTTCCCGGTCACGAGCACGCTGCAACCTTGTTCCTTGAGCGCCGCCCGGAGATTCTCAGCATCTTTGTTGGGATTGTCGGGAGTTGACGGCATGGGAGCGACCGGCATCTGCGTGTGCGAGACGAGTCTAATATCCGGATACAGCTGCTTTAACTGGTCCCCGATCGCTGGGAGGGTTACGTCGGCCTTGAATGCGCGGTTCCACACCATGCAGACAGTCTTGCCTGCCAAGGTATTCGCGCGAGGCACCATGCTGATCATCTTGACGGTACTTTCGCCGATCGGACTCACGACGCTGTACACCGGCCCAGCCGACCTGCCTTGAACCGCAACGGACTCCGGCGCCGCCGAAACACTGAAAGCCACGAGTACCAACGAGATCACTCCGGCAAAACAGGCTGCCCGGAAGACAGACGCCCTACACGATGACTTGAGTAGTCGCAAATGCTCGAGACTCCTCATTTTGATCGGCTCCATAGTTACTTACTCCTCTCATCGCCATCGTAGTACACATACCGCTCGGCCTAAGCCATAGCGAGGCGGGCCGCGGCCAACTCGGTGGCGATCCTCGGGGCCGCCGAGCCTCGCCTCGCCCGCCATCCCGTCCCGCATCGGCGCCTCGCCGCTGCGCATCGCCCGTGCCGCCGCGTGCTCGCCGAGGGATCGGGCCGGGGAAACTCTTGGAAGAGCTCGGCCGTGGTCATGCGAAGGGTCGGATAGGCTCCGAGACGGCGCTCGACCAGCTCGTCCGGAATGCGCTCGGGCTCGAGCTGGCGTCGATCCAGGCGGCCAGGCCCATCGCCCGGACGCGCTCGACGTCGCCCGGACGGGGACCGTAGGCGAGACGGTTGAGGACGTGGAGGACCTGCCGGTCGGGATCGAGGGTGGTGAGGGGCAGCGTGAGCCGGCTGCCGACGACCAGCCCGACGGGCGTGTCGGGGACGACCGACCGGGCGCTCCGCTCGTGAGCGACGCCGCATCCGGCCAGCAGGAGCCCGACCGCAACGACTGGCAAGCCGATTCGCCAGCGCCTCATGTCCCGTGCCCTCCTGAACGACGATAAGACGCACCGTCAAGACGCACCGTCGCATCGAACCGTTTACACCGGTCACGCGCGCGCCGGCGCGGCGGGGGATACCGGACGACGCTCACTCTGCAGGACTCGCGATGGCGTCGCGAGCTTCGGTCAGGCTCGCTTCAGCCTTGGCAGGGCCTTTATCGTTCTTCCTGTTCGCTGTTCGGCGATGCGAAGGTCGTAGAGCATCTGGAGATTCAGCCAGAACTGCGGACTGGTGCCGAAGAAGTGGCCGAGCCGCAGCGCAGTATCGCCGGTGATTGCGCGCTGACCGTTCAGAATGCCGGTCACCCGGTTCGTCGGCACCTTGAGCTGCCGCGCCAGCTCGGCGGCGCTCATCTCCAGCGCCCTTAGTTCCTCGGCGAGATGATCGCCGGGATGAATCGGGATGCGTGCCATCTCTCGCTCTCCCCTAGTGATAGTCGACGATCTCCACGTTGGCGGGTCCGCTGTCGCCTTCCGGCCATTCGAAGCAGATCCGCCACTGATCATTGATCCGGATGCTGTACTGACCCTTCCGATCTCCGCTCAGCGCTTCGAACCGGTTCCCGGGCAACGCCGCGAGATCCCGCAGCGACGTCGCCGCCTCGAGACGGTCCAGCTTCAGCTGGGCCGCACGCTGAATGCCGGAAAACGCCTTGACCCGTTTCCCGGCGGCGAAATCACGAGTCCGCTTGTCGCGGTAGCCGAGGATCATCGCCTAGCCTAACCGCGCGTACGCGTTACGTCAAACGTAACGACTCGGGCTCGCAATCGGGGATCATCGCGAAACGTAGACGCGGTGCCGCGGGACGACGTGGTAGCACGGTGGTGGCAGGAGCGCGTGGCGATCTGGAAGTACGCGTCGCAAAAAGCGAATCTGGGAGGCCTTCTCGGACCCGCTGATTTTCGATCAGTGCGCCCGGACGTAGCGGAAATAACGATGAACGCGGCGGAATTTCGGGCGGGTCGGAATTCGACCGGTGACCATGCAGAATCGGGCACTTCCGGTGTTCCGGAAGTGCCCGATTCTTGATGGTGGGCCGTCAAGGACTCGAACCTTGGACCCGCTGATTAAGAGTCAGCTGCTCTACCAACTGAGCTAACGGCCCGTCAGTCCCACCTCGCACATCGCCGTGCGTCAGATCCACTCGAATGGTGCGCCCGAGAGGATTCGAACCTCTGGCCTTTGGCTTCGGAGGCCAACGCTCTATCCAACTGAGCTACGGGCGCGGCCTTTGAATGGTGCCCACTTACGTTGCCTCTGTCAACCTCGATCGGCGCCCTGAAGCCTCAGAGGGCGCGCAGGAACGCTACCAGATCCTTCTTCTCCGGCCCGGTCAGCTTCACGGCGAGGACGAGATTGAAGAACTCCACCGTGTCGTCCAGGGTCAGGAGCCGGCCGTCGTGCAGGTACGGGGGCGAATCCTTGATCCCGCGCAGGGGGAAGGTCTTGATCGGCCCGTCCATGGCGGCCATCCGACCGTTGATCAGCTGCGGACGGAAGAAGCGCTCGGTCCGGAGGTTGTGCATGAGGTTGTCGGTGTAGTACGGGGCCGGATGACAGGTCGCGCACTGGGCCTTGCCGACGAACAGGGCCTGGCCGCGCTTCTCGGCGTCCGTGGCCTTGGCGGGATCGAGCTTGCCGTCGATCCCGAGCTTGGGCGCCGGCGGAAAATCGAGCAGCTCCTGGACCTCGGACATGAAGTGCACCTGGCTGCCGCGCTCGAGGACGTTGACGCCCTTCTTGGTGGCGATGACGGGATCGCCATCGAAGTAGGCGGCTCGCTGCTCGAACTCCGTGAAGTCCTCGACGGACTTGAGCGCGCGCTGCGAGCCGAACAGGCGCTGGATGTTCACGCCGCGCAGGCTCGTGGTCTCGATGCGCCGGCGGAACTCCTGCGGCCGGCTGTCACCGACCAGGTGAAAGGCGCCGTTGGTGTGGCCGTTGACGTGACAGTCGAAGCAGGCCACGCCGCGGCTCGGACGCTCCGTCCGCCGGTCCTCGGTCTGGTTGAACTGCTGCTGCGGGAAGGGCGTCAGGAGGAGCCGCAGCCCCTCGAGCTGCTTGGGGTTCAGGATCCCGTTGAAGAGCTCGAAGAAGTTGTCGATGGTCACGAGCTTGCCCTTGGAGACGTCGCCGAGATCCAGGCGCGTCGTGAGAAACATCGGCGGCGGGAACTCCGGCGTCAGGTGATCCGGCAGGTCAAAGTCGAGGTCGAAGCGCGTGAGGTCCCGGCCCTCCTGGCGCTTGATCTCGTCGATGTGCCGCTGCGGGAACACCATGCCCCCCTCGGGGTGATTGGCGTGCGGCAGGGGCAGAAATCCGGCGGGAAAGGCATTGCGGGACTTGATGTCGTCGGCCGTCATCTGGCCGAGCTGGTCCCACGACACACCCGCGGGGAGCTTGACACGCACCCCGTCCTGCACGGGCTTGCCGCGCGCCATCGTGACGCCGGCCGCGGGGCGATCGGCGAGATCGTAGCGCGCATTCAAGAGATCGCGCTGCCGCTTCATCACGTCGGCCTTGGCCGCCTTCATCTTGGCCATCGTCGCGGCGAAGTCTTCCGTGATGACGACCGGCATGTAGCTCGACGGCTTCGGGCCCTGCGCGTACGCGAAGCCGAGCCCGATGAGGATCCCGACGACCGCGACCGCGATGCCGTCTCGGAATGGGTGGCTCATGATGTCGCCCTCGTGTGTGTGTGCCCTGCATGGCGTCCCGGCGCAGGCAAATGCCCGGTGGATCGGTCCGCGAGCAAGGCCTAGCGTATCAGACGCGGTCGCGCTCCTGAGACAGCAGCACGTAGCAGCGCGAATGATTCCGCTGTGGGAATTCGATTGCACGGCGGTGAGCGGTTGGGGTGACCGATGGGAATCGAACCCACAACCCCTGGAGCCACAGTCCAGTGCTCTGACCAATTGAGCTACGGTCACCACGGGCGACGCGACGATCGATCGTACGGAGCTTTACAGAGAGTGTCAACCGGACGAGCGGTCGATCACCTGCCGCATGTGGGCGAGCGCCTCGCGCGGCGGCCGCATCGGCGTCTCCAGGAGGCCACGGGCGCGGTCGATCGCGAGCCCGGCGCGCAGCGGCCGCCGCGCGCGTTGCCCGAGAGTCTCCGTGTCGACCGCTTTCACGAGGCTCCCGTCGAGGTCGAATGCGTTGCACACCTCGAGCGCGAAGGCGTAGCGGTCGAGCGCCAGGGGTCCGGCGACGTGCGTGACGCCGCAGATCTCCCGCTCGATCAACTCGACGGTGGCGGCGGCCAGGTCGAGGTTGTAGGTCGGGCTCGAGATCTGATCACGCGGCACGTGGATGGGCTCGCCGCCCCGCACCCGACGCAGGATCTGATAGGCGAAGTTCTTGCCCTGCGGCTCGGCGCCGTAGACGACGGTCGTGCGAACGATCACCGCCCGCGGGTTCTCCGCCTGCACGTGACGCTCGCCCTGGAGCTTGCTCAGCCCGTAGACGGAAAGCGGGTTGATCGGATCGTCCTCGGCATAGGGCCCGCTGGTGCCGTCGAAGACGTACTCGGTCGAGAAGAACACGAAGCCGGCGCGGCGCTTGGCGGCGGCCTGCGCGGCCGCGGCCGGCGCGTCGCGGTTCACGGCCATCGCCACCTCGGGATAATCCTCGCAGTAGTCCACGTGGGTGAGCCCGGCCGGGCAGAGGACCCAGTCCGGCTCGGTCTCGGCGATCAGCCGCTCCGTCGCGATCGTATCGGTCAGATCGAGCGGGCGGGTGCCGGGCTGCGCCACCCGGTGATGCGTGCCGACGACGACGTGGCCCCGCGCGGTGAGCCGGTCGGCGATCGCGACACCGACCTGGCCGGAGGCTCCGATGACCAGCGCGCGCATGTGCGCCCGATCAGCCCTCGCCTTCGCGCGACGAGGGACCGCCGTCGATGACGATGGTTTCGCCCTGGATGAAGGCGGCCGCGTCGGAGGCGAGGAAGACGGCCGGATACGCGATCTCTTCCACCTTGCCCCAGCGCCCGATGCCCACGCGCTCGGCCACGGCCTTGTAGGCTTTCTCGCCTTCGGGCCCGCCCTTGAGCAGCACGTCCGTGTAGCCCTCGGTCACGATGGGGCCGGGCGCGATGCAGTTGACCCGGATGCCCTTGCGTCCCCACGCCATGGCCAGCTCGCGCGTGAGCGTGATCACCGCGCTCTTGGAGGCGCCGTAGTGCGACATCATCGTCGAGCCGTACACGCCGGCGATCGAGGCGATGTTGATGATGACGCCCTGGCCGCGCTCGAGCATGTGCCGGCCCGCCCACTTGCAGCCGAGGAAGACCCCGTTGAGGTTGATCTGCACGACGGTGTTCCAGCCGTTGATGGAGATGTCCTCGGGCTTGGCGCGAAACGACGCCCCGGCATTGTTCACCATGATGTCGAGCCGGCCGAACTCGCTGACGGCACGCTCGACGATGCCCTTGATCTGCTCCTCCTGCCGCACGTCGACGGCGACCGCGAAGGTCCGCCGCCCGAGGTTGGTGATCTCCTTGGCGACGGGCTCGAGGTGCTCGAGCTTGCGGCTACAGATCGCCACGTCGGCGCCGGCCTTGGCGAGCTCGATGGCGATGGACTTGCCGATGCCCGTGCCGCCGCCGGTGACGATCGCGGTCTTGCCTTCCAGAGAGAATGCTGATTTCGCCATGGCCGGACAATAACATTGGGGGGTGCGCGACGCACCCCCCAATTCCCCCCTGTTGGCGCCGCGATCGAGCTGGCGCTCGATCGCATCCTCGGACAAACCGCCACTCCGCGGTCAGCGCGGTAGGGCGATCTCGGCCTGGCGCTGGGGGAGGTCGCGCTCGAGCCGGCGGTAGACGGGGCCGGGCGAGAACGTGGTGCCGTTTTCCTGGGCGCAGGCCGACAGCTTGTCGACGACCTGGATGGCCTCCTCCAGGCGGCGGCCGGGCGCCTTGGCGGCGCGGCGAAGGTCCTTGTCGCTCGTGCGCTTGGCCTCCACCCATGCCTGCTCGACGTGAGCGGCGAGGAGCAGCATCTGATCGATCTCGCGGCTCACGTAGACGTTCCACTCGGCGACGGTGGGCAGGCGCGGGCAGTCGGTGGCGACGAGATCCTCGAAGTGCTGCGTGAGGCGCGCGGCCTCGCGAAGGTGATGCTCCACCCGCGGCTGGATCTCGGCCGCGGGCTCGTGGGCGGCGGCGAGCGCGGCGGCCGCGATCAGCGTGAGTGCCAGGAGGACGGCCGCCAAGGATCGCATCGAGCATCGAGTATACCCGCTAGGATCACTCCAGCCGCGCGGCGTCCTCGCGACTCACGTGCCAGAGGACGAGGTCGTACTGGACGGCGCCGGGGATCTGCAGGCGGTAGATCGACACGTGGTCGATGCCGTCGGCGCCCGTCAGCTCGGCGGCGGCGCCGTTGCGCGTGAGCTCGCCCGGCGTCAACGAGTAGATCGTGGCCACGCGACGTCCCTGGGTGTCGTAGGCGGCGTAGCGCGTCCATCCGGGCGTTCCCGTTTCCAGGTCGACGCTGGCGAATCCCTTGAAGCGCTCGGCCAGAGGATGGGCGCGGTCGCGCGGTGAGTTCGCCCGGCGACTCGTGTCCGTCACGGGTGAGGCCGACACGTCCGATGCGGCCTCGGCCAGGGCGCCCTCGCCGGCGAGATGCAGATTGTTGACGACCTGCTCCACGCCGGGCACGTTGCGGACGATGGTCTCGGCCCGGCGCTTCATCTCGGAGCTCGCGACGCCGCCCGTGAGGTAGACGATGCTCTCGTAGGTGTCGACGTGGATCCGCGTGAGCGTTCCCGGCTCGCCCGCCGCCAGGCGCGCCTTCACGCGGGCGGTCACGCCGCGGTCCTGGACCCAGGTCTCGAGCGGGCGCCCCGTGAGGGTGCCGCATCCGCTCGTCGCCAGGACCGCGACGGCGAGGACCAGCAGGATGAACCGGCTCACGCGGCCGCCGGCCGGACCGCCGCTTCGTCGCGGAGCCGGCGCTCGACGATCGCCCAGTCGACGTTCCGGAAGAAGGCCTCGATGTACTTCTTCTTGTCCGTCGCCTTGTAGTCCCGCATGAACGCGTGCTCCCACACGTCCATGATCAGGAGCGGTTTGAACCCGGCGGGGATGCCTTCCTGATGCAGGCTGATCCAGTGATTGGATAGCCGGTCGGTGACCGGATCCTCGAACAGGATCGCCCAGCCGATGCCCCGCATCTCGCCGACGGCATGGAAGTCCTTGACCCACTGGTCCACCGTGCCAAACGACTCCGCCATCGCCTGGGCGATCCCCGACCCGCCGGAGGGGGCGGGCTCGGCGGCGCGCCGGAGGTTCCCGAAGTAGTACTCGTGCAGGATCATGCCGTTGTACTCGAAGCCCAGTCGCCGGGTCAGCTCCGCGAACTCGGGGTTGGTCCCCGAGGCCTGGCCGCGGCCACGCATCTCGGCCAGCTCGGTGTTGAGCGTGTTGACCTGCTTGACGTACCCGGCATAGAGCTTCAGGTGCTCGGCGATCTGGTCGTCCGAGATCCCGTCGAGGCCCTTGAGTTGATCGAACCGCTGTTCCTTGTAAGTTTTTACCTTCACTGGCGGCATGGTTTCACCCCGTGTGGCGGAAAGGGGCGTCGTAACGGCAAACACTCCTTCCGCAAGTCTTGCTATCATCTGCGGGAGCAAACTCTCTGCCGTGGAGGAACCTCCATGTTGACGCGCTGGCTCGCCCTGGCTCTCACCCTGGTCATGGTCGCGGGGACGTCGCCCGTCCTCGCCCAGGCCCAGGCCCCCGTCAAGATCGGGGTCATCCAGCCCCTGTCGGGCTCGGTCGCGGCCTCCGGTAACTACATCCGCATGGGCGCCGAGATCGCCCGCGACTGGATCAACGCCAAGGGCGGGGTCAATGGGCGCAAGGTCGAGCTCCTGATCGAGGACAACAAGTCCGATCCCAAGGAGGCGGCCAGCGCGGCGGAGAAGCTCATCGTCCGCGACAAGGTGCCGGCCATCATGGGCGCGTGGGGCAGCTCCATGACCCTGGCCGCCATGCCCAAGCTCGAGGAGTACGGCGTCCCCATGGTGGTGGAGACCTCCAGCGCGGCCTCGATCACCCGGCGCGGCAACCCGTGGATCTTCCGCATCAGCCCGCCCAGCGAGATGGAAGCGCTCGGCCTCGAGAAGTACGTCGACAAGCTCGGTGTCAAGAAGGCCGACTTCCTCGCCGTCAACACCGATTGGGGCCGCGGCGCCGTCGGCGCGTTCGGCGACATCCTCAAGAAGAAGGGCGACAACGTCGGCGTCGTCGAGTACATGGACCAGGCGGCGACCGACATGAGCGCGCAGCTCACCAAGATCAAGGGCAGCGGCGGCGACACGCTGTTCGTGACGACCGCGGTCGAGCAGATCACGCTCATCCTCAAGCAGGCCCAGGAGCAGCGCCTGGCCCGCAAGATCATCACCACGGGCGGCAGCTCGTCGCCCACGCAGCTGATCAAGCAGGCGGGGCCGGCGGCCGAGGGCAGCTATCACATCGTCTTCTTCATGCCGTGGTTCCCCGAGGCGATGCCCGACGGCAAGCTGGCCAAGGCCTTCGTCGACGAGTGGGCCAAGCGTGGCCATCCCTTCGAGGGCCTCACCGAGGGCTTCCGCGGTCACGACGGCATCGCCACGATCGCCGAGGCCGTGCGTCTGGCCGGCAAGGACGATCCCAAGGCCGTCCGCGAGGCGCTGTGGAAGGTCAGCATCACCGGCGTGAACGGCCCTATCAAGTTCGACAAGGACGGCCCGCCCGGCAAGGAGAGCGGTCAGAGCAAGCCGAGCATCTTCATCGTCCAGATCCGGGACGGCAAGGTGGCGCTGCCCACGTTCAAGTAAGCGCTGGTTGGAGGCCTTCCTTCAGCACCTGGTCAACGGCCTGGTGCTCGGCGGCACGTACGCGCTGCTGGGCATCGGGCTGACCCTCATCTTCGGGCTCATGAACGTCGTGAACTTCGCCCACGGCGAGTTCTACACGCTGGGCGCGTACGCGGCGTTCGCCACGCTCGCCGTCCTCGATCTCCCGTTCCTGGCCGCGATCCCCGTGGCCATCGCGGTGGGGATCGCCCTCGGGGCGCTCTGCGAGCGGGTGCTCCTGCGGCCGCTCCGCGGCGAGTCGATCGACTCCGTGATGCTCGTCATGATCGGCGTGTGGATCGCCATGCAGAACACGGAGCTGCTCGTGTGGGGCGGCGTGGCCAAGAGCATCCCGCATCCGTTCTCGACGCGGCCGCTCGTCGTCGGGCCCCTCGGGATCGCGCCCCTGCGATTGTTCGTGTTCGTGGTCGCCATCGCGCTGATCGTCGGCGCCCACCTGGTGATCCACCGCACCCGGCTCGGCCGCGCGATGCGCGCGACCTTCCAGGACGCGGACACCGCCGCGCTCATGGGCGTCCGCATCCGCCGCATCCACACCGCGACGTTCGCGCTGGGCTCCGGGCTGGCCGCGGCGGCGGGCGCGCTGCTCGGTCCGATCTTCCTCGTCTATCCCTCGATGGGCGACCTCGCCTCGCTCAAGGCCTTCTCGGTCGTGATCCTGGGCGGGCTCGGCAACGTGGCGGGCGCGACCGTCGGCGGCCTCCTGCTCGGCGTCGCCGAGGAGCTGGGCGCCGGCTACATCTCGTCGGGCTACCGCGATGCCGTCGGCTTCGTGATCATCATCCTGGTCCTGCTCGTCCGCCCCGCCGGCCTCTTCACCCGCGCCGAACGCATCGGGTAGTCGTGCGCGCCGGCCGCGTGGCCTTCGCGATCCTGTTCGCCGTCGCGCTCACCGCGCCGTTCTGGCTCGCGAGCCCGTATCACCTGCACGTGTTGATCATGGCGGGGATCTTCGCGGTGCTGGCACTCAGCTTGAATCTTCTCCTCGGCTACACCGGCCAGCTCTCGCTCGGGCACGCGGCCTTCTTCGGCATCGGGGCCTACACCTCGGCGCTCCTGACGCTCAAGCTCGAGCGCTCGGTGTGGGAGGGCATGGCGGCGGCCATGGTCCTGGCCGGCGTGTCGGGCTGGGCCATCGGGCGGCTCGCGCTCAAGCTGCGCGGCGCCTACTTCGTGCTCGTCACGATCAGCTTCGCCGGCGTCATCTCGCTGGTGAGCGTCAACTGGATGGAGCTGACGAACGGGCCGCTCGGCCTGCCCGGAGTGCCGGCGCCGGAGCTCGGGCCCTGGTCGTTCCGCTCGAAGACCGCCTACTACTATCTCGTCCTGGCCGCCGTCGGCCTGTCGTACCTGGTCTGCCACCGGCTGATCGTCTCCCGGATCGGGCGGGCGCTGGTCGCGCTTCGCGAGAACGAGGCGCTCGCGGAGTCGGTGGGCATCGACGTCACGCGCTACCTCGTGCTGGCGGCCGTCGTCAGCGCGTCCATGGCCGGGATGGCGGGCAGCCTCTACGCCCACTACACGCGCTTCGTCAGCCCCGAGGTGTTCCTGTTCACCTACACGGTGACGATGGTGATCATGGTGATCGCCGGCGGCAAGGGCACGCTGGCCGGGCCCATCGTGGGCGCGCTGCTCTTCACGGCGCTGCCGGAAGCGCTGCGGGAAGCGACGTCGTGGCAATGGCAGATGCTCGCCTACGGCGTCGTCCTCGTCCTGCTCCTGTTCTTCCTGCCCCGCGGGATCGTCCCCGCGCTGTCCGGGCTTCGCCAGCGATGACCCTCGCCGTTCGAGACCTCGCCGTGCGCTTCGGCGGCGTGGCCGCCCTCGCCGGCGTCAGCTTCGACGTGCGGGGCGGGACCATCACGAGCCTGATCGGTCCCAACGGCGCCGGCAAGACGACCGCCTTCAACGCGATCACCGGCTACCTCCGACCGAGCGGTGGGCGCGTGACGTACGAGGACAGACCCCTGAGCGGCCTGCGACCGTGCGAGATCGCCCAGCGCGGGGTCGTGCGGACCTTCCAGAAGACGAGCGTGTTTCCGGGACTCAGCGTGGCCGACAACGTGATGATCGGGCTGCACCTGCGGGGCCGGGCGGGGCTCGTCGCGATCCTGGCGGCCTCGCGGCGGGTCCGTGACGAGGAGCGGGCGCTGCGCGGGCGGGCGGAGGAGATCATCGCGCTCGTCGGCCTCGTCCATCGCCGCGATCACGTGGCGAGCGCCCTGCCCTACGGCGAGCAGCGGCTCGTCGAGCTGGCCGTGGCGCTCGCCGCCCACCCGCGGGTGCTGCTGCTCGACGAGCCGGCGGCCGGGATGACGGGCGCCGAGAAGGCCACGGTGAGCGGGCTCATCCGGAAGATCCGCGACCTCGGCATCACGGTCCTGCTCGTCGAGCACGACATGCGCGTCGTCATGGGGATCTCGGACGTGATCATCGTCCTCGACCACGGCCGCGTGATCGCGGAGGGGACGCCGGCGGACATCCAGACGCATCCCGAGGTGATCCGCGCGTATCTCGGCGGGGGACCAGCCCCCACCGTCCCGGGAGCGAGCGCCTGAGCGTCGGGGGCGGCGCGCTGCTGCGGCTCGAGGGCCTGCACGCGTCCTACGGTCCGATCGCGGCGCTGCGGGGGGTCGACCTCGAGGTCCGTCAGGGCGAGCTGATCTGCGTCATCGGTGCCAACGGCGCCGGGAAGTCCTCGACCCTGCGCACGATCTCGGGCCTCCTGCCCGCGGCGCAGGGCCGCATCGTCTTCGATGGCCGCGAGATCCAGGGGCGTGAGCCGGCCGACATCCTGACCGCGGGGATCGCGCATTGTCCGGAGGGCCGTCGCGTGTTCCCGCACCTGAGCGTCGAGGAGAATCTCGCGATGGGCGCGTACGTGCGGCGCGATCGTCACGGCATCGCCGCCGACGTGGAGCGCGTGTGCGCACACTTTCCGATCCTCGCCGAGCGACGGCGGCAGGCGGCGGGGACGCTCTCGGGGGGCGAGCAGCAGATGCTGGCCGGACTGGCCCCCACGCTCGTGGAGACGACGTTCGAGATCATCGCCGGCATCCGTCGCGACGGCACGACGGTGTTGATGGTCGAGCAGAACGCCTACCTGGCGCTCCGCATGGCCGACCGCGCCTACGTCATGGAGACCGGACGCATCGTGCTGGAAGGCTCCGGCCCGGCCCTGCTCGCCGACGATCACGTCCGCCGCGCCTACCTCGGCGCGTAGGGCGGGGGCTTGTCCCCCGCTGGCCCTACCCTTCCGGGGCCAGCTTTCGGATCAGGTTGAGCAGGTCGAACGGGCTGTACGGCTTCGCCAGATACGCCGTCGCGCCGGCGTCCGTGGCCTTCTGCTGATCGCCGCTCAGCGCGAACGACGTGATGGCGATGATCGGCGTGTGGGCCGTCGCCGGCCTCGATCAACCGGTAGGACGTGCGCCGCAGCAGATCGCGAACGATCTTGCCCGAGAGCTTTCCGAAGCTCCAGGACCTCCGTGGCGAGCTGGGCCTTCGTGATCGGCGGCATCGGCGGGCTACGCGCCGAGGTCGGTCAGGAGCTGCGCGGTCGTGCGCACGCCCTGGAAGAGATGATCGAGACGGAGGTGCTCGTTGGGGCTGTGCTGGCGGTTGTTGGCGTTGGCGTAGGGCACGAGCAGCGTCGGCAAGCCGAGAATGTCGGTGAATGCCCAGATGGGCACGCTGCCGCCGGCGGTCGGCGCGAGCACGGCGCGCTGGCCGCCGTGCGCGCGCTCGACGGAGGCGATGATCGCGCGGCTGATGGGCAGGTCGAGCGAGGTCTTGGCGGGATCGTAGCCGCCCTTGTCGACGACGCGCACGGCCCGGCCGCGCAGATCATCGGGGAGCGGCTCATCCGCGGATTCGAGCACGGTGAGCCCCTGGGCCCGGAGGTGCTCGAGGAGGCGCCGGTACACCTGCGACCACCGCTGGTTCTTCACCATCCGGATATCGATCGCCACCGTGGCCCTGTGCGGGATGATCGTGTTCGCCTCGGCGCCGACGAACCCGCTGTGCAGCCCGCGGATCGTCAGGGTCGGATGGAACATGAGACGCTCCAGGTAATCGGCGGGCAGACGCACCCCGAGCTCCTTCTCCAGCGCCGGCAGGTCGAGCGGGAACTCCGCCATCAGCCGGCGCTCGTCGGCGGTCGGGCCGACCACGTCTTCCTCGAAGCCTTCGATCAGGGGCATGCCGTCCGGCGTGGCCATGGACGCGAGCAGGCCATTGAGCTTCCACGCCGGATTCGGGACCGCGAAGTTGCCGGAGTGCACGTCGCGGCGGGCCGCCTCGATCTCGAGCTCGATCTTCATCACACCACGCGCCCCGCCCGTGACGGTGGGCCGGCCGCTGCCATGCTTGGGCCCGTCGGTGACGATGACGACATCGGCGGCGAGCAGGTCACGGTGGGCCTCGGTGAACGGCCCGAAGAAGGGACTGCCGATCTCCTCCTCGCCGTCGAAGATGAGCTTCACGTTGACCGACGGCGAGATCCCCAGCGCGTCCATCAGCTCGATCGCGTGGAGGTGACACCAGAGCGGCCCCTTGTCGTCCGCCGCGCCGCGCGCGTGGAGCCAGAGGCCGGCCAGCTCGTCGTCGGCGACCTCCGCGAGCGGCACGAGCGGCGCGCCCGTCTCGGCCGGTCCGCGACGGAAGACGGGCTCGAGCGGATCGGGCTGTAGCCACCCTTTCGGCGGGATCGGCTTGGTGTCGTAGTGGCAGTAGATCAAGACCGTCCGGCTCGCGCCGGCCACGCGGCGCTCGCCGAAGACCGCGGGATTGCCGCCGGTCTCGAGGAGGCGCCCGGCGAGGCCCCGCGCCTGGAGCGCGGCGGCGAGCCATTCGCCGGTGCGGCGGACCTTGGCCGGCTGTTGACTCACCGACTCGAGGCGAAGGAACTCGACGAAGCCCTCGACGATGGCGCGACGACGAGCGGCGAGGGCGCGGTCGAAGGTCGTCCAGTCGATCATGCGCGGGTGATCGTCAGCGGACGACGAGAACGGACACCGGCGCCCTGTGCAACGCTCCCTCGGCCACGCTGCCCAGGAGCAGCCGTTCGAGCGGCCCGTGGCCGCGGGCGCCGACGGCGAGGAGCTGAGCCCGCGCGGTCTTCGTCGCGGCCAGCAGCTCCTGCAGCGGCGCGCCGTAGCGAATGGCGATGTCCACCGTCCAGCCCGCCCGGCGCAGCTCGTCCGCTGCCGCCTCCACGTCGCGGCGCGCCTTGGCCTCTTCGGTCGCGGCCACGGCGGCGGCCTGGGCCGCGAGCGCCGCGCGCGTCGAAGCCGGCATCAGCCCCAGGGACTTCAGCGCCGGGTGCTCCAGGACGCGCACGATCGTGAGATGACCGTCGGTCGGCACGTCGAGCCCGGCCACGAACGTGGCCGCGTGGCGCGACTGGCGCGACCCGTCGAACGCGAGCACCACGCGCGCGAAGGCGCGGGGACGACTGCGCACGACGAGGGCCGCGTGCTTCATCTGCCGGACGACGCCGAGCGAGATGCTGCCGAGCAGCAAGCGCGCGATCGGTCCGTGACCGTGACTGCCGAGCACGATCGCGCGCGCCCCCACGCGCTCCGCGCGGGCGAGGATCGCGTCGACGGTCGGGCCGTCGACGACGCGGGCCTCGGCATCTGGCCAGCCCTCCGACAGGATCTTGCGTGCGGCGTCGGTGACGGCGGTGAGCCCGCGGTCCACCTCGGTCCAGACGGACTCGGGGAT
>WNGB01005128.1_pt1 | contig 19650 bp, 21 predicted proteins | sample 5400681 | NCBI WGS metagenome assembly WNGB01 (sample SAMN13153367, study PRJNA577476) | soil metagenome | isolation source: 115 cm soil or saprolite under grassland replicate 2 | place: USA:California | collected 2016-06-15
CTCCTCGAGCTTTCGCCGGCGAAGGTGCGGTCATGGTGACGGTTCGGATCCCCGGGCCGATGCGGAGCCTCACGGGTGGCGCCTCGTCGGTCGCCGTCGAGGGGGCGACGGTTCGGGAGGTCCTGGAAGCGCTTGTCGCACTTCACCCCCAGGCGAGGCCGAGGATCTTCGACGACCAGGGGCGCCTTCGTCGGTTCGTCAACCTCTACGTCGGGGAGGAAGACGTCCGCTTCGCCGATGGCCTCGAGACCGGCGTCGAAGCCGGCCAGGCGGTCTCGATCCTCCCCGCCGTCGCCGGCGGTGGTCGGCCGTGACGCCCGTCCGTGTGGGGGCTGCTCGGATGCGGGACCGTTGGATCGGCGGTCGCCCGGATGCTCCACGATCGCGGGCCGGACGTCACGCAGAGATGCGGACAACCTGTCGAGATCGCCCGGGTCGCCTTTCGCGATCTGTCGAAAGAGCGTGATCTCTGCGGACAGCCTGTGGGGGGTCGGAAACTGCGACCATGCGCTTGACCTGCGGATTCGCGGCAGGCGACGGAGACGAGCCAGTGCCTCCTTGGATGCCCGGGAAGCGAGCGCCCGCCATTCGATTTGCTTGCATTGGAAGCGAAAATGCCTTGACCGCGTGCCGAGCCGTTCCGCACAGGACTTGAGTACGTCGGACTCAGATCTCATCCCCTCCGGTTGGCGTCAGGGGGCCTCACTCGGGCCTTCGAGGAAGGCGACGCACACCGATCTGACTGACGGCCAGCTCGGCCGAAACCGCGGTCACAAGGGTGATCGGCGTTCTTGACCCCCACAGGGTGAGGGCCGATGTCGACGATGAACTCCCAGGTGCGGCGCTTGCGCACGTGTCCCCGCACTCGTGCCTCCTTGTCGGCTCGATGGAGGGGAGAGTTGACGGGCAGGAAGCAGACGGCGGGCCGGCGGATTCCGCATCCGCTGCTCCGTCTCCTACCAGGTGAGACAGCACCGATGCCAACGCTGTGCCAACGCCGAACTGCGGTCACGGGAGGTGCCTTGTTCGGTCCAGCGGACAGGAGGCAGAAGCGACGCCAACGCACGAAAACCGGTAGGAACGCCTTGACCCAGAAACGGGGTCTGCGCAGGACGTTCCTCCTGACGATTCGGCGGCTCCTGAATTGACAGGTCCGGCGGGCATTCGATAGAAATGCCCCGTTCGTAGGGGCGACGCAGGAAGGTTGCCGTGACTGACGGCATCACGATCGATGCGAGGCTCCTCGGTGACCTTGTGGCTCACGAGGTCATTCGGATCGGCGATCTCATCGAGCTTCTGCAGCGCCCGCGCATCCACGGTGTGGAGATCACCCAGAGCATGCAGTACTACCGCGCGGCCGAGCATCTGAGCGACTCGGCCGACTGGGGTCCCGACAACTCCGTGCGACTGGTGGCGGGCAAACCGGCGTGGATCCGCGTCTACCTGCGCTCCTTCATCGGCCCGATGCCCGGCGTCACCGGGCGCGTCACGGTCAGGCGCCGCCATCAGGGGTTCCTGTACGTGGATCAATTAGAGCTCTTGCCGCAACCTCCCGGATCGGTGACCGCCCAGGCGACGGCCGATTACGCGACGGAGCGAGGTTCGATCAGTTCCACACTGAATTTCATCGTGCCCGCCGACGAGATGTGCGGGAACCTCCGGTTCGTCGTAGAGGTCCAGGCCCCCTCCGGCCACACATCCACCGAGACCGTCACGGTGGACGTGACGCTCCGGCAGACACTGCGACTGCGGATCATCCCCGTCTCCTACAACGGGCCCGATACATCTGGGACCGGGACGCTGAACATCGCTGTGCCGACGCTGGCAGACGCGCAGGCGACCACGCCGTGGAGCCTCCTGGTCTATCCCGTAGAGTCCACGCCGCAGATCAGCTTCGCCGCGGCCGTGCAGCTCACCTACCCGCTCGATACGTGGGCGTCGGCCTCGGCGGGCGGGTGTCCCACCAACTGGAACACGTTCCTCACGACACTCGCGCAGGCCAGGACTGCGGACGGGAACCTTCCGAACCGGCTGTACTATGGATTGATTCCCGCAGCCGTCCCCGGGGGCGGCGGATGCTCTCCAGGAAACAGCATGGGCGCTGGCTTCGTCGGCCAGCAGGGGATCATGGCCCACGAGCTCGGCCATGGCCTCGGCTACCCGCACTCGCCGTGCGGCAGCGTCGGGACGCCCGACCCCACCTACCCCGCCTACGAGCCCTACGACCCCAGCGGTGTTCCCGGGGCATCGATAGGCGAGTACGGCCTCGACGTCAACACAGGCCAGGTAATGTCGCCCGCAACGTTCAGGGATTACATGTCGTACTGCGCGCCGGCATGGATCGGCCTGTTCAACTACCAGCGGTCAATCGACCACGCATCGCTCAACCCCACGACGTGTGGCGAGGACCGGCCCTGGTGGGCCGACGAAATCCTGGTCGACCCCAAGTGGTGGATCTTCCGCCGCCCGTGGCCGGAGCCCGACCCGCCGCCGTGGTACAAGGAGGTGGTGCAGTTCGTGGACCCGAGGGAGCCGCTCATCTCCATCATCGGTGTGCGCTCCGTGACCGGGGAGGTCGAGGTGCGGTCGCTCACCCGGGTCATGGCGGCCAGGACGCCGCCGGGAAGGCGGCATGGGAGCCTGGTCGCGGAACTGCTCTCCGAGGAAGGCGAGCTTCTCGCCCGGGCGCCGGCGTTCCGCCTGACCGGCCAAGGCTGCGGCGGGTGCCGCGACCACGGCGGGGATGACGAGGACGAGGTCGCGTTTCAGTCACTCCTGCCATCGGTCGAGGGCGCGGCTGGAATCCGGCTGATGGACGGTGAACAGGAGGTCTGGCGGAGGAATGCCCCCGCCGAGCCCCCGTCCACCCCCTCGCTCACCGCGGAGGTTCGGAGGACCGGCCTGCAGCTTCGTTGGAAGCTGGACCGGGGGGACCAGGATGCGGAGGTGTGGGTGCGGTGGCGCGCGTCAGGCCGGGAGGAGCCGGCCGTCCTGACCATCGGTCGCGGGTCGGGTCGGGCGACGGTAGGGCTCGATCAGGTCCCGCCGGGGAAGATCGAGCTTGACGTGGTGGCCCACGACGGCTTCCACGTCGCGGAGGGCGAGGCGGTGACGGTGGAGATTCCTGCACAGCCCCCGGCCGTGACGATCCTCCATCCCATCGAGCGCCGAACGCTGGTGGCCGGCCGGGACATGCGCCTGCACGGCCTGGCCACATCCGCGGACGGGAGCCGAGTTGGCGCCGAGGCGTGCACGTGGCAGATCGACGGCAAGGAGGTAGCCCACGGCCTCGACGTCTTCGTCACGGCCCCACCCGCAGGGGAGCACCGGGTCGTCCTCTCGGCCAGGGACGACGCCGGCAAGGCCCAGGCCGCCGCTTCCTTCACCACTGTCGCGGGAGCGGAGAACGGGAAAGAGGGAAGCGCACCCCAGGAGCCCGAGAGCAGGCGCGGAACCTGAGCCGTCGCGGGCTCGGGGACCACCATTGAGGGTCGGAGGTTCGAGTCCTCGCCGCATCTGGGGAATGCGCTGGTCAAGGCGCTGATCTCGGCCGAGAGGCTTTCAGCCATGTCCTGGGCCAGTAGGGTGCATTTATTCCGATCATCAAGCTGACCTCTGATTTCGCGGCGCGGCGACTGCCCTTTAGCTCAGTGCTGACCTACGAAGCAGTCCAGGCAATCGAACGCTGGCGAAGCATCGGGGCGAACAACCCGCTCCTCGGGGTCTGGGCCCCCGGAGCACGATGCCCTGGAGCGACCAACGGGTTGAGGGCGCAGCCGGGAGGAGATCCCACGTCGGGTGATCTCTCCGGCCGGGACCGCTCATGGACCGCCGAGCACATGGAGAGCACGATCACACAGCCGCGGCGGGTCTGGGCCGATAGACACCGGTGACGACGGGCTCGATATAACCTCGTGCGAGGATCGACGAGGGAGGAGGTCGGCGATGGGGAAGGGCAGCACGGGCGCGGCTGCGGGTGGCGGAGCGATCTACGGTCTCGGGATCTTCGGCGCGTTGTTCTACTACTGGCAGCAGGCCGACGCGTTCTGGGAGTACATCTGGGCGATCTTCCCGAAAGCCATCCTCTGGCCAGCGTTCATGGTCTACGAGGGGTTCAGGGCGCTCGGCGCGTAACGGCGGATCGGGCACCTGAGAGCTCGAGGGGAGGTGCGTTGATCGAGCTGCGTCTGGTGGTTCCGTTTCCACGAGAGCGGGTCAAGCGCGCCGTGCCTTCTCGTGCCGTCATCAACGTCCAATGCTGACGCCGATCCTGCCCGGGCGCGGCGGAGCTCTTGGAAAGGCGTGCACTTGAGCGCCGTGGTGTGCACCAGGTACGGGCCGCCGGAAGTGCTCCAGCTCAGGGAGATTGAGAAGCCCGTCCCCAGGCATGAGGAAGGCATTCCTCGCCTAGACCAGTGGATGGGCTCCGAGGACCCGGACGTTCGCTGGGTCATGGGGGAGAACCTGAGGAAGAAGAGGCTCGCCGCAGTCGCCGGTGGTCGGTTCGAACGCTGGCGGACGAGCGTCGCTACCGGCTGAACTACACGTTCGGAAGCCAGTCGCGGACCCCGAGAGGATGCAAGCCACCGCGATCTGCAGTCACGTGCTGAGCGCCTTGCCCGCAGTCAAGCGACGTGAGAATCACTGGAGCCGCCGATTCACCAACAGGATCGAGCCACTTCGACAGGATTCGCGGGCCTGCGTCCGGCCACAAACGCCAGGACGGAGGCTACCGCGGTGGCGGGGACCGTCGCTGTGCTTCTGCTCGTAGAAGCGATCTACTTCGGAAGCGGCCGGCTCCAGAACCTCGACTCTGCTCATTGGCTACACGGTGCTACGGCGCGCCCGGACCGCGTCCCGGACCAGGCCAAGAAGGTCATGGGCGGGGCAGAGATTGCGGAGAAGCGCGCGGGGGATCACGGTGGCGGCCTCGCAGCGGAGACTCCCGTCCGAGGAGGCACCGTACGCGTACCGGGACCTCTCCCAGGTTGTTCAGGTGTGCGAGGGAGCCGGTCCTGTCGAGGATCGTGGCCCGCCTTCGGCCGGTCGGCGTGGCTACGGGCCGAGCTCTGCAAGGGCAGCAGGTCCTGAGAAGAAGGGGCCGATGGTCCCTGGTGGGATTGAGAAGCAGCGGCTAGCCTACGGCATGGTTCCGAGAAATCGTTAGGAACGGACCGAAAGGTCCACCGACGATACGGGAAGCCGAAAGGCCGAACGGACAATAGGAGGCTGCAAAGCCGAGCCGAAGGTTACTCGGAACCACTTGTTTCTTTCGGCTCCTGCCGGGCCGATGACCCATCGAGCCCGATCGGTGCGCCCGGCGGGAGACCCGGCCGGTGGTGATCGGATACGTGTTCCGGCTGCTCGACTGGCTCCTCGGGCAGGAGAGTGGCACGCCTGCGTGCGGGGATGGTTCGGGCGGGACACCGTGAGCGAGGAGACCCCGATTGGCGCCGGTACTTCCGCTTCACCACCGACCACGAGGTCATCGGGGTCCCGTACGGCGAACGTCTATTGTGAGAACCCATAGCAGCTCAATTCCGCGATCTGGCTGGATGTCCGGGGAGGGAGTCATAATCCGCCGGCCGATGGTTCGAGTCCATCCCGCCCCACCCCTCCTGACCAGCGCGTTTCGTCTCCGGCTTCGGCGCTGTGGTGGCTTCCGCGGCCCCGTTTGCCAACGGATTGCCAACGCGGGAAGGGCCCTAGCGCGGGCTCGAGCGCGGCAGCGGCCTCTGTGAGCCCGCGCTACCCCGGGAGTCTGGCGCTGCGCTTCGCCAGGATCAAGGGTTACCGGCCCGACAAGGGCCCCCAGGACGCCGACACGATCGACACGGTCCGAGCCCTCCACGCCGGCCATCCTGGGACCCGTCTTCGCATGAGGTAAGAGAGATCCGTCCCATCCCGAGGACAACGCCCCACCAGCGGGGCACGGATCGTCCCGGACTATTCTTGCCGCGGGGTGTCCTCGTGCGTCGATCCCAGTCGTAAGGAGGGTGAGCGCGGGAACGGCCCGCACCGACGGGAGGAGCAGTCATGGGTCAGTACCTGTTGTCCACCTACGCTGTGGAGGCCGAGGTCGCCGAAGCCCCCAGGACGCCCGAGGCGATGGGCGCGGTCATGGAGCGGGTGGCTGCCCTCGAAGCCGAGATGGACGCGAGCGGCACGTTCGTCTTCGGTGGTGCACTCCATGGCCCCGACGCCACCACCGTCGTTCGCGCGAGCGACGGCGATCTCGTCATGACCGACGGGCCGTTCGTAGAGGCCAAAGAGCACATCGCCGGCTTCTACATCATCAACGCGGACGACCTCGATGCGGCGCTGGCCTGGGCTCGGAAGGTCGTGGGCGCCATCAACCATCCGATCGAGGTCCGCCCGTTCCGAGCGACTGGGCGCGTCCAGGCATGACCTCCGGCGTCGCCGCCTACGTGGAGGCGACGGGTGTCGAGCGTGTCTTCCGTGAGGCGTATGGCCAAGCGGTGGCGTCGCTTGTCCGCATCTTCGGCGACATCACCCTTGCTGAAGACGCCGTCCAGGAGGCGTTCGTCGTGGCAAGCGAACGGTGGCGAAGCGATGGCATCCCACCCAACCCTGCGGGATGGATCGTTACGACCGCACGGAACCGTGCGATCGATACTCTTCGCCGCTCGGCCCGTGGCCGGGCGCTCCATGAACAGCTTGGTGCGGTCGCAGCCACCCCGGGTGTCTCGGACCGGGGAGAACAGGGGCCGGTGAGGGACGACCAGCTCCGGTTGATCTTCACCTGCTGCCACCCGGCCCTGCGAACGGAGCATCGGGTGGCGTTGACCCTGCGACTTCTGGGGGGACTGAGTGTGGACGAGGTGGCTCGGTCCTTCCTGGTGAGCGAGTCGGCGATGGCGAAGCGCCTGGTCCGGGCCAGGTACAAGATCAAGGCCGCCAGAATTCCCTATCGCGTGCCGGAAGAGGCCGACCTACCTGAGCGACTGCGGTCGGTTCTGTCGGTGCTGTACCTCATCTACAACACGGGGCTCGACGTTCCAGAGCAGGCCTCATTGCGAAGCGAGGCCATTCGGCTCACCCGCTCCCTCGTCGAGTTGATGCCAGACGAGCCCGAAGCGGCCGGGCTGCTCGCATTGATGCTGCTCAGCGAGTCACGGGGGCCGGCGCGCACGGCCGAAGGTGCCCTCGTGCTCCTGCGCGATCAGGACCGGACCAGATGGGACCGCGCGATGATCGAAGAGGGGCATGCCATCGTGCGCGCCTGCATTCGTCGCGGCCGGCCAGGCCCCTTCCAGCTTCAGGCCGCCATCCAAGCCGTGCACTGCGAAGCCGACTCGTTCGAATCGACCGACTGGCCCCAGATCGTCGCTCTCTACGATCACCTGTTCTCGGTCATGCCCACAGCCGTGGTCGCGCTCAATCGGTCCATCGCCATCGCCGAGATCGAGGGTCCAGATGCTGCACTCGCTCGGCTCGACGCGATCGCCCCGGACCTCGAGAACTATCACCTGTTGCACGCGGCCCGCGGCACGATGTTGCGACGGCTGGGACGACGAGAGGCCGCGCAGGCGGCCTTCGAGCGGGCCGCCGACCTCGCGGCCACGGAAGTGGACCGCCGGTTCCTCGCGCAACAAATCGAGGAGTTGGCTTCGCTCTCGCCCACGGTGGCGCACGACACCTGATGGAGCTGGGGAGCTGGCGGTGGGATTTCGAAGAGCGCTCGTGAGCATCTTCGTCTTGGGATTTCACTACCCCTAGGGCGCACGACCAGTCTGACCGCCCCACTGATCTCCAACAGGGCTTGCGGTCGCCACACCGTCCATCAACACTGTCGGCCATGGCCACCCGACGGGGCCGGGCCCTTGCCACGGTGATGTTCACCGACATCGTCTCCTCTTCGACCATTTCCGAGAGCCTTGGCGACGCGAAGTGGCGCGTGCTTCTCGGGCGGCATAACGAGCTGATCCGTCGCGACCTCGGGCGGTATGGGGGACGGGAACTCGATACCGCCGGTGACGGCTTCTTCGCCGCTTTCGATGACCCTGTTGCCGCAGTCCGATGCGCGGCGGCGATCGTGGAGGACGTCCAGACCCTCGGGCTGGACGTCCGGGTAGGGCTGCACTTCGGCCGCATCGAGCAGATGGGGCGCAAGCCCGGGGGGGTGGTCGTCCACATCGGGGCCCGAGTCATGGGCCTGGCCGGCCCTGCAGAGGTCCTGGTCACGGGGGTCCTTCGGGACCTCATCCCGGGCGGTGGGTTCCGGTTCGAGGACCGGGGCCGCCAATCCCTGAAGGGCATTAGCGAGGGATCCTCGATCTATCGGTTGGTGGAGGTCGACAGACGACCCCTCCCCGGTCCGCTCGATCCCGATCACGCCTCAGGACTGCGAGACCGCATCGAGGCCCCACCCTTCCTCCGCCGGCGCCGGGCTCCCCTCCTAGGTGGCGCCGCCACCCTGGTGCTCGTGGGTGCGCTGCTGGTGATCCTGCTGTCCCGAGGCGAAGAACCTGTAACCCGGCCCCCCACCCCGCCCCCTCCGTACATCCTCCTCAAGCTAGACCCGGCCACGCTGAAGGTCCAGGCCAGGATTCCCCTCGGGCATCCGCTGAGCGGGCTCGGGTCGCGCTCGGGGCGGTCCATCGGGACCGAACGCGCCATCGCCGTGGGGCCAGAGGGCTCGGTGTGGGTGACCAACGGCGACGACGACACCATCACCCGGGTCGATCCCGCGACGAGCCGGGCCACGACGATCCGACTTCCTGCGGCGCCGCGTTCGGTGGCCGTTGGTCCTGGCGCCGTGTGGGTGGCGGTGGATGGTCGGCCCGTCCTGTATCGGATCGATCCGGCCAGTCTCCGCGTCGATGGGTCTGTGCATCTCAATGGGCTTGCATTTGATGTTGTGGTCGACCAGGGCTCCGGAGCCGTCTGGGCTCTCGGTAATGCCGACGTCGAATTGATCGATCCGTCATCGAATACGGTGACCAAGACCATCCCCATCCCGGGCCTCTCGCCGGCCGGCCCGAACCTCGGGTTCTTCCCCTTCGTGAACCTGCGGATGGCGATCGATGGCGGCTCGCTCTGGGTACCGCTTCCGAACGGAAACCTGGTGCGGGTCGATGAGGAGGCGGCCGACGTGGCCGACGTCCGCCACTTAGCGGAGCGGCTGGGCGAGGTGGCGGTCGATGGGTCCAGTGGACTGGTATGGGTAACCGCCACAAAGCAAGGATTCTCGGTCGGTGAGCTCATCCAGCTCGAACCGGCGAAGATGAAGGTGAAGGTGACCGACACGTTGGGCATCGGTTGCTGCCCTGGCAGCGTGGCGGTAGGCGAGGGCGCGGTCTGGATCACAGACGAGAGGAACGGCACCCTCACCAGGATCTTGTCGGCCTCAGGTGCGGCTGAGAGCCCGCTACAAATAGCGGCGCACCTGACGTCGGTCGCTGTGGGAGGAGGCGCCGTGTGGGTGACGAGCGACCCTCCTCGGTGACGCTCGGTGCTCTTCCGCCTTGGAGTGATGGCGAGTCGAGTTATGGGCCGCTCACGAGGGATTGGCCCTCTGACCTCACGGTTCTGTTGGTTGAGCTGGCGGTGGTGTCTGGTTTCACGACATAGTTCCACCCTGTCTCGGGACATCGTTCCCACCTCAGGTGAGAGGGGTGGGCGATGTCGCTGGCACGGCTGGTGGTCACGGCGGTCAGGCTGGAGGGGCGGACGAAGGCAGGGGTGGCCCGGGACTACAGGGCTCCGGCCGATGGGTCTACGAGCTCTGCCGACGCTTCGATGCAGAGGGCGAGGCTAGTCTGGAGCCTCGTTCCAGACGACCGCGGCGGAGCCCGCTCGGCACGTCGGCGGAGGTCGAGCAGGAGATCGTGGAGCTCCGTAAGCACCTGCTGGACGAAGGGCTCGACGCCGGTGCCCATACGATTTCGTTCCATCTGATCCGCCGCCACGGGACATCGCCCTCGGTCGCGACGATCTGGCGGCTCCTGTCCCGTCAGGGCTTCGTCACGCCTCAGCCGCAGAAGCGCCCCAGATCCTCGTTCGTCCGGTTCGAGGCCGATCAGCCCAACGAGCGCTGGCAGGCCGACATCACCCCATTGGAAGCTCCGAGGGGGCATGGAGGTCGAGATCTTGAACGTGGTCGATGACCACTCCCGGTTCCTCGTCGCTTCCCAGGCCCTGGGGGTGTTCAAGGCCGCCGACGTGGTGGCCACCTTCCAGACCGCCGCGGCCGCCTGGGGGTTTCCGGCGTCGCTCCTCACGGACAACACCGCGGTATTCACCGCCGTTCCTCGCAGGGGCCGGTGCGCCATCGAGGTGGAGACGGCCAGGCTGGGGATCCGCTACGTGCACTCCAGCCCCTACCACCCCCAGACCTGCGGGAAGGTGGAGCGGTTCCACCAGACGCTGAAGAAGTGGCTCCACAGACAGCCGAAGGGTCGGGCCATCGCGGAGCTGCAGGGCCAGCTCGATCGGTTCCGTGCCACGTACGGATGAAAAGTCAAGTCCCCCCTGGACAGCTCACCCCCTTCGTTGCCGCGATGGTCCGGGTGCGGGTGACCCCGAGCTAAAGAGCAGGGTTTGGGGCTTGTCCCTGCCGCGCTGCCTGGTCCTTGCGGGCCGAAGAGATGCGCGCCCCGGTGGCGGCGCCCGCACCCTTCTTGACCGTCGCTTTGAAGTCCTTCACGAACCGCCGGTACGCCTTCTCGGCCTGGGCCCCGACTTCCCGCTCCAGCCGGTGCTGGGCTGGCGTGGCGAAGACCCGGACCGGGCTCCGGTAGCCGATATCCCCCGAGGAACCATATCGCTCGCAGCGTGACCACGTGTCCGGCAAGGACCGCAAAGGGGGAGTACAATACGTTTGTGAAGCCGATTGGCTGAGAGCCTGAAAGGCCTCCCAAAGCTTTCCGACCCCCGCCCATTGCGGGGGTCGCTTCGTTCCCGGCCCTGATTGGGCTTCGAGCATCTCAGCCAAGACACCCGCGACATGGTCCGAGCGGTTCGTCCATCTGAGGATTCAGGGTCGCGGGCTTCGTGGAGCGGCTTGAAGGGATGCTCCTATTGTTCGTCAACCTGTTCAGGCAATCGGACGAGAGCATAGATGAATGAGCAGGAGAGGCCCCCTCTAGCCGTTCGCAGGATAGCTCTCCCCCGAAGAGCGGCTAATCAGTCACCTTGGCCTTCAAGCTCCGCAGGAATCGGAGGCGCTGGATCCGGCGGTCGGCGTCCTCCTGGAGGCCGGTCATCTTCCTGAAAGCTGCGGCCATCTCTCGCTCGGCGACTTCGTTCTCTTGTTGCAACTTGCTGTCCAAGTCCGGCTCATCAAGGTAACGCCGTCCCACGAACTCCGAGACGATCACCTTCCGCTGTTCGGCCAGGCGGTGCTTCTCCTGGGCCTCCAAGTATTCGCGGAGAGCCTCTTCCTCATCCTCGATGGCCCGATTGAGCGCCTCCATCCTCCTGTCCTGGTTCCGCTGTGGCTCTCATAGGACTTCCTCCAAGGTGATCTTGAACTCCTCGCTCGCCGGGTTCCATTCCTCGTGCCGATGAGTCTCCTCCATGCCGGGCACCCCTTTCAGCTCATGCGCGCTGAAAGTAAGTATCCCTCCGAGCGGGGGCCTCCTGTTCGTGCAATCGCTCTTCTGCGAACGGATTGGCCGGACCCCGGTGGTAACCCACCAAAGGCCCGGCCGCGGATCTCGGCGCGGACAAGAAGGGGATCATGCATCCCCCAGGGGGGGGCCGCGCCGCGTCCTACCGTCAGCGGAACTCGAACGAGTTCCATTCGATTCCCTCGGTGGCCAATTCGAGCCACTCGCCCCGGTCCACCGTGCCCAGGTCAGAGACACCGGTTGTGCGGAGCTCGTCGGCCAGGAGGCTTTCCGGTGACGGGCGATCGTGGCGCCGGCTTCCTGAAGCTGGTGCTCCAAGTCGATGAGCATCCGCTCGACGTCTGTGGTCATGTGACTTCGAATCTACACTCCCTCGCCGGCGGACCGGTCAAGAGGGGCCGAGTGGGCACCTTCACGGCTACCAACTGGTCAGGACTTCAGTGGGGGACGTGCACACCCTCTGCGGGTGGCTGATGTGGTCGTGAACGCCCACCTCGCGTACCATCTCTTGCGAGAAGAGCACCCAACGCATCGTCCACCACAAAAACCCAAGTCTGTGAGCTCCTCGGGAAGCGCGACGAGGAAGCTTGATCCATGAGCTGCAACGGGCCAGCAGCATGACGACCAGGGTTCCCTGCGAAGCCTCTGATCGTCCGGACGCAGCGAAGGGGACGACTCAGGCGATCCCAGGCACTCCTCGCGTTGACCGGCGACGCCGCGGCAAGAGCAAGAGTGGGCTGGAACTGCAATGCGTCCGCATCCATGGACACGACGTCACCTACAGGACCGCTGGTTCCGGCCCCGTAGTGGTCCTCGTCCACGGGATTGCGAGCAGCTCCGACACCTGGGGGATGGTCATGCCTGGGCTCGCGAACCGAGTCACGGTGGTAGCGCCGGACCTGCTCGGCCATGGCGGGTCGACCAAGCATGCCGGCGACTACTCCCTGGGCGCGCTCGCCACTGGGATCAGGGACCTGATGATCGCCTTGGGGCACGATCGGGCCACTCTGGTCGGTCATTCCCTCGGGGGCGGCGTGGTCCTTCAGTTTGCCTACCAGTTCCCGGATCGTTGTGAGCGGCTCGTGCTGGTGGGGAGCGGAGGCCTGGGCAAGGAGGTGGCGTTGCACCTTCGCGCGCTCAGCTTCCCCGGGGTCGAGTACTTGCTCGCGCCGGCCTTCACCCCGCGGCTGCAGACGGCCGGGACGACCCTGCTCGCCTGGCTACGCAGAGTCGGCCTCCGCCCCTCTCCGTACTTCGAGCAGTTCTGGCTCGGGTATGGCTCGCTGATGGATGGCGCCACCCGCCGGGCGTTCTTCCACACGTTGCACTCGGTGGTGGATCCCCGGGGCCAGCGAGTGAGTGCGTTGGACCGCCTCTACCTCGCCTCGGGGAGGCCAACGGTGATCATCTGGGGGGAGCGGGATCCGGTCATTCCCGTTCGGCATGCCCACGCCGCCCATGAAGCCATGCCTGGCAGCGTTCTTCACATACTGGAGGGTGTCGGGCACTTCCCCCAGCACGAACAGCCGGAAAGGTTCGTCCGGGTCGTCCAGGACTTCATCGACTCGACGCGTCCGGCCGCTCTCTCCGAGGCCCATCTCGGGGAGTTGCTGAACAGCTCGGAGACCCGGTAGGCTGCGCTGCCCCCTGGACCGGCCACGAGGCGCGCCGGTTGACCCGAGCGTCGTTCGAACCGGCCAGCCCCAGGATGCCACTCACGCCCGGTCTTAGGGCCATCCGGGCTGGAAAAAGGAAGGGCAACAGGCAGCGAACGTGCGTCCCCTCTAGCCGACACGAGGATAGGTCAGGAAGCGGCCTTCATCCCCGCCCAGGACCTCCCAAGCCGGTCCTGAGGAAGGCGGGCCCTTCGGCACTCCCGCGCGACGCCCCCAAAGCGCACAATAACAATCGAGGGGGCGTGCCCAGATGGTGCGGCCGCGGGTCCTTGCGATGGTGTTGGCGGGTGGGGAGGGTAAGCGCTTGGGTCCACTCACAGCCCACCGGGCCAAGCCGGCCGTCCCCTTCGGGGGCAACTACCGGCTGGTGGACTTCGTGCTCTCGAACCTGGTCAACGCCGAATATCCCAGGATCGCCGTGCTGACCCAATACAAGAGCAGCAGCCTGAACCGGCACCTCAGCACGGCGTGGGGCCGATCCCCTACACTCGGTGGTGAGGTCACGCCGGTGGCCTCCCCAGTTGGCCGCGGCGGGCGGAGGTTCGCGGGATCGGCCGACGCCATTTACTTGAGCCTCGATCTGATCCGCGAGGAGAGGCCCGACTACGTCTGCGTGTTCGGCGCCGACCACGTCTACCGAATGGATTCCCGCCAGATAGTCGACCAGCACATCCAGTCGGGCGCCGGGGTGACGGTGGCCGGCATCCGCGTGCCGATCTGCGAGGCAGGTGGGTTCGGGGTGATCGAGCTGGCCGGCGACGGCCGGCGAATCGCTGCGTTCCTGGAGAAGCCTTCCGACGCGGTGGGCCTGCCTGATGCGCCCGACAAGGTCTATGCGTCGATGGGGAACTACGTGTTCACGACCCAGACACTCATCGAGGCGGTGACGCGGGATGCGGCCGACGCGAGCTCTGCCCATGACCTCGGCAGGAACATCATCCCGCTGTTGGCGAGGCGGAGCGACGCTCAGGTCTACGACTTCGCCCGGAACGATGTTCCCGGCGCGACCGAACGGCACCGCGGCTACTGGCGGGACGTGGGGACGCTCGACGCCTACCACCAGGCGAGTATGGATCTGGTTGCGGTGGAGCCGATGTTCAACCTCCACAACCTGGAGTGGCCCATCCTCACGCGGAGTGAGACGCTCCCTCCGGCGAAGTTCGTGTTCGACGAGCCCGGCCGCCGAGGACAGGCCATCGACTCGTTGGTGTGCGCGGGGGTCATCGTCTCCGGCGGGGTGGTCCGTCGGTCAATCCTGTCGCCCGGCGTGTTCATCCACTCGCACGCCGAGGTCGAGGACTCGGTGCTCATGCACGGGGTCGACGTGGGCCGATGGGCGGTGGTCCGGAGGGCCATCGTGGACAAGGACGTGCGGATCCCAGAGGGAGCGCGGATCGGCGTCGACACCGGGCCCGACCGTGAGCGGTTCGTGGTCTCACAGGGCGGCGTCGTGGTGATCGGCAAGGGCCAGAAGATCGAATAGCGGAGTGCGGTGACCCACAGAAGGGGAGGGGCGATGAGGTTCAGGCGTCGGGGGTCCGATTCGGTCGGATGGAGGATGATTCCAAGGCTTGCGGGGGCGGGACGCGATGGTTCGGTTTTTCCCACCGCGGCTCCCGCGGGTCGTCGATCGTCGGCCGGACTGTGATGACCGGCTCGTCGGCCTCTTCGAGAGAGCTGCACGGGCGGTGCGGAAGTGACCGAGGAGCGCTTTCCATGTTCGGGCGGGCACGTGATGGGCTTCATCGAAGATTGATGAGATCGAAGAGGTCATCTGGTGCAGGCGCAACGCCGGGCTGCCGCAGGCTCGCACTGTTTGGTTTGGCGATAACCACGTGAGCGTTTCGCATCTCGTGCCATTCGCCCAGCGATGTGACTCGACGCTCTAGTCGTATTGCTTGGGGGCTCGGGATCTCCTCACGGATGGCGAGCCTCCCGCGCAAGATGCTCAGGTTGCGCCGGTTCAGAGGAGACCGTGAAGGCTCGCCACGGCCCATGCCCGCGCCCCCCTGAGCGCGTCTCAGCGCGAATCGCTCGGTCGGTTCCGGCTCCCAGCCCCGTCGCCGTTCGCGCCGGCAAGGGGTCTTCGCCCTGATGGCGACCTATTCTCCCTGAACGTCGATCGACTTCGGTCGGGTTCCCCGGGCGCTCGACTGGATCTCGATCCGGCGCGGTTTGGCCGCTTCGGCCACCGCGATGGCGAGGGTGAGGACGCCGTCATCAAAGCTCGCCCGGATTCTCTCGATGTACCAGGTGCTGGCCGAGGAAGATCTGATGGGAGAAGACGCCCTCGGTTCGCTCCCGCGCGAGGACCTCGTCGCCTTCCTTCTCCTCGAAGAACCGCTCCCCCCGCACGATGAGGGCGTTTTGCTCAACCTGAACCGGAGGTTCCTGCGCTCGCCCCTGCCCCATGGAGCAGCTTGTGCAAAGTCTTGCGGAGGCCCCGCCGCGGCGTTGCGGTCAGCGTCGGAGATGGGGGGCCGGTAAGCGCAAAGAAGCTGGATCGGTCAAGGTCTCCCAGCCGGGAGATGCTCGCACGGATCGAGGGTGCCCTCGACTGCCAGCCGTAGCTGTATCGGACGCGGTGAACTCACCTGGACGGCCCCCGACGCCCAACAACGCCGCAGCCGCCGACGTCACGCGATCTCTGGCCGCGCTAGGCTGCCTCGCCACCATCGGCCCCGCAGACCATCGCTTCCCGAACGGTCCTCTCCCCGCCAGCGACCGCAGATGGGCTCGCCGTCGCCGGGCACACTCGACCCGTGGGAAGTGCTGCGGTTCACGTCATGCCCTGAAGCGCACCGCCTCGTCTGAACCGCCGGTAACGTTGCCGGCACTGTAGGAGTGCGCACCGGCCCCCGCCAGCTTCCCGCCGTGGACGATCAGGTACTCCTCCCGGATGGAGAGATTCTCGAACCAGCACTCCAAGATCTCGCGCTCGCCAGCCGCGTAGCGGGCCTGAGCCGACAGCGACGACCCCGAGAAATGTGGGGTCATGCCGTGGTGGGGCATTGTCCGCCAGGGGTGATCCTTCGGAGCCGGCTGGGGGAACCAGACGTCACCCGCGTAGTCGTCGCCTTCGGCGGGCTCGCGTTGAGCGCCGGATTGGTGGGCAAAACGCATCCTCCAGCGTATGGACCAACCAGGGTCGGTCGGAGACGGCAGGCGGACGCACCTCGATCATGCCGCGATCGTGGGCCCACCTTCCTCCGGTGTCTTTCGTTGTGCCGCGCCCGGTCGTCGGTCGCCCCGAGGGCCTAGATCTCCGCACGCCTCTAGGGTTCCCCGGCTGAGGGCAAATCGCCTCCCAAGATGTCTTCCGCGGCCAACCCGAAGGGCGACCCCTCGGTATCCCTGCAGATGGCCCACCGCGCCCCCGGGTGGATGACTTCGCCGCCGGACGCCGTCACCCTCTGCAGGGCGGAGGGAAGATCGGCAACCCGGAAGTACGGCAACGAGAACCGGTCGCCAGGCCCGGTTCCACGTTCGTGGAGGCCGATCCCTGACCCGCCGGCATGCGTCTGCCAACCCCGACCCTCTCCGGCGGCCCTCACCTCCAAGCGGAGCCCCAGGACGGTTGCCCAGAACCTCCTAGCCCGCGACACGTCGTCCGCGGGGAACTCTACCAAGGCCACGGGGGAGGTCGGCGGACCGGGGGAAGCCTCGGGAACAGAGGCTTGCGTTTCCTCCGAGAGTAGGTCTGCCTCGGCCCGGTCGGCGCACGTCTCCTCCATCATCCGGCGAGCCTCGCCCCGAGCCTCGGTCGTGACGTCCCGCCCCTCGTTCATGCAACCAGTGTAAAGGGAGCGATGATGTGCGATTCCGGTCAAGCTGGTCCGGTTGCTCGGAAGTCGCGCCAAGGTCGCGGGGAGCCGCCCGATCAGGGAGAGTTTCCGTCTCAGGGAGCGGGGTTCACTGAGCTACAGGCATGACCGAGTCGAGGAAGCCCCACCAGCCGTCCAGGGCCCACCTCGTCGCGGCCAGTTCCACTTTCTCGTGCTCTGGCCCGATGTCCCGCACGATCTGCCGCTCCGCCTCGGAGGCTGGGCATCCAGGAGGACGTGGACCTCGAAGAAGCCGAGGGTCCGGGCATCGGTGATGCCGTTACCGGTCCCGCAGACCGTCGATCTTCGCCTAGGTCTGAAACTGAGGGACATCGTGTACACATCGGGCCCTCCAAGTGAAGGGGAACCGATGACCGAACGAGAACGCGATCGGAATGCTGCACGCCGGCTGGCGATCCTCCGCCATGCCCGGGAGGTCACAGGCAACGTCTCTAGGACCTGCCGGTACTACGGGATCACGCGGCGGGCCTACTACACGTGGCTCCGCCGCTACGAGGAGCTGGGCCTGGAGGGGCTGCGCGACCGCTCACGCAGGCCCCACGCGAGCCCGAATGCCACCGGGACCGAGGTGGTCGGCAAGATCGTCTACCTCCGTCAGAGCTACCACTTCGGCCCCCACAAGATCGCCATGTACCTGAAGCGCTACCACGACGTGCAGATCAGCCCGTCCGGGATCAGGAGGATCCTCAAGCGCTTGGACATGAGTCGGCTCCCTGCCTCCCAGCGGTACCGCCGCCACGTGGACCGGTGGAAGCGTTACGAGAAGCCCCTGCCGGGTCACCGGGTCCAGATCGACGTGAAGTTCATCGCCCCGCTGCCCGGCTCTCGGAAGAAGCACTACCAGTTCACCGCCATCGACGACTGCACCAGGATCCGAGTCCTCAGGTTGTTCGACCGGTTGAACCAGACCACGGCCATCCGGTTCCTGGACTACGTGCTGGAGAAGCTCCCCTTCCAGGTCGAGGTGATCCAGACCGACCACGGCGCGGAGTTCGGGTCCCAGTTCCACTACCACGTGCTGGATCGCGGGATCGGTCACGTCTACATCAAGCCCAGGACCCCGAGGCTGAACGGCAAGGTGGAGCGGTCCCACCGGATCGACCAGGAGGAGTTCTACCGGATGCTCGGGTCGTGATCGACAACACCGGGCTGTTCAACGATCGCCTGCAGGAGTGGGAGAACTTCTACAACTTCAGCCGACCGCACGGTGGGCTGGGGGGACAAACGCCGTATGAGAGACTCCGGCAGAAGACGAGGGCCCGGGCGTGAACGGTCACCGTCAGTTCCACACCTAGGCGACTGCCGGTACCTGGCGCTCGTAGGCGTATGCGGCGGCGACCCCTGCGGCCACAGGCGCCTCACGGGTCGCCTTGGAATAGGCTCCCACCAGAGCCTCGGTGGCCGGTTTCCATTCGGCCTCCCGGGCGTCCTCCCGGGGCACCGCGAGCCCTTCGGCAAACCGGAGCCACAACTCTTGATGGTTCGCTTCCCCGTGCTCCTCGTCCCACAGGTTGTCGAGCAGAGCCGCCCGGACCTTGGGTGACTCCGATCGGGAGTGCAGGGACGAGAGGAAGCGAGGGAACGATGACTCGAAGGCGTAGTACTGGCGGGCGTACTCCCGAAGGTACTTGAGGGGGAGGGTCCCCGCCACCCACTGCTGATAGAAGGATGCCCAAGCAGATGGCGCTCCTAGATGAGCGTGTCGATGCTGTCGGATAGCGGTCGAAGCCGAGGATGTCCGCGCCGGCCTGCCGCAGGAGCCAGGCCCAGTAACCGGTCCCCACGCCCATCTCGATGAGGGGGGAGTACCGGGTGAGGAGCTCGATTGCCTCGACGCTGGGGATGGCCCACGCGTACTTGGGGATGAGCCGCTGGCGAGCCACACAACGTTCGAGCGTCAGCTTCCGGAGATGGGGCCGAACCTTCCACGCTGGCAGCCCCCCGACCCGGAAATCGTCGAGGTACGGGTTCTCGAGCCCGGAAATCATCTCAGGCATTCTCTCCGAGCAGGACGGTGGGGTCGTTCCAGCGAGAGGCAGGCCAGCTGGACCTTCGAAGGAAGAAGGGGCCGGGTACGTCCGACCCCTTCGAACAAGCTGGTACTTCGCCAGAACGCCGTCGATGAAAACGCACACCACTCTCCGGGCTGCCTCGGGAGCGGGTTGGCCGATCCGCCTCAATCCTGCGGCTAGATCAGTTCAGGGCAGGCATGGCCCCTACAGGCGCACAACGGGACAGGTCAGGGTGCGGGTGACCCCCTCCACGTCTTGGATCTTCCTCACCACGAGCTTGGCGAGCGCATCGATGCTTGAGGCATCGGCCCGTGCGATCACGTCGTAGGGGCCGGCGACAGCGTCAGCCGAACCCACCCCCTTGATCCCACCAACTTCCTTGGCCACGCGGGCCGCCTGCCCCACTTCGGCCTGGATGAGGATGTAGGCGCTCACCACTTGCGGCTCCCGTCGCCCCGGTCCTCCGCTGCCATCCCCCCCATGATTCGCCTCCGCCAGCGGCAAGACAAGAGGGTGGTTCGCC
>WNGB01005129.1_pt1 | contig 19649 bp, 22 predicted proteins | sample 5400681 | NCBI WGS metagenome assembly WNGB01 (sample SAMN13153367, study PRJNA577476) | soil metagenome | isolation source: 115 cm soil or saprolite under grassland replicate 2 | place: USA:California | collected 2016-06-15
CCCGCGACGTCATCCACCCCCGATTTCAGCGCGTAGGTGACGAAAATCGAGTCGCCGATGGCTTGGATTCCGAACGGGCAATACCCCGCCTGGATCGTGTTGTCCTCGAATTCGCCGGCGGTGTCGAATTCGGTGAAGGTCCCGTCGAGTGACTCCACCTTGCACTCACCGAAGTCGGTCGTGTAAAGGGTGTCGCCGTGGATCGCCAGCCCCTTGTAAATCGAGCCCGGGTCACCGATCCCCGATTTCGGGAACACAACCTCCGCCTGGGTGCCGAGCCCGTTGTTCCAGCCGGACAAGGTGCCGTCCTCGCTCGCCCACATGAAGCGCGCCGGCTGGCCATCGGAGAGGACGAACTGGCTGCCGCCGTACCAGATCATGCCGGTCGGAGCGCCGGGGACCGTGACTTCCAGCGAGACTTTCGTGCCATCGCCTCTGTAGAGGGTGGACATCCCCGTGCCGTTGTCGGCGACCCACCACGGGCTCGTCGGGCTCGCGGCGATGCCCCACGCGTTCACAAGCAGAGGATCTTGAAGTGGGGCTTCACCCGCCTCGTTCGACACGAGAATCGTCGCCTGATAGTTATTTTTCGGCGCGGCGCTGGCAAAGCCCGCCGACGCGCTGATCATGAGCAAAGCTGCGAAAACTTTTCCGCGGTACATGAGCCCTCCCTTTCGTTACGTGCGATCCCGGTCCCCGAGAATCGGTGACCTCGGCTCGAGCCTGCAACTCGCGCGCCCCGAGGGGTCTCCTTTTAGGGATTCCTTAGTTTCCGAAAGCCTCCGTTCTTCCTAACGCGAGCCGTCCCGCGAACATCAGCCGATAACGACGTCCAAGCGGCAGCTCAGAGAACCGGAGCGACGACGCGGGCGGCCAGGACGGCGCAAGAAGGCCTGAGCGAGCGCGGCTCCGACCCGCAGGTCGTCGCGCCGATGAAAATCAGGAAGAGGTCGAAGGAAGACTGCGTGCGCTCGCCCGCCGGCATCGGCCGATCTGGACCGCCTGCATTCCGATCAAGATACTCTTGGCGAACAGAGAGAGCGGAGCGTATGAATTTTTCCGAGGCGCTCAGTCGCGGACGGGGGGACTGGGAGAGCGGGAGACTGAGAGAGAAGCCCTCCCCGGGTCCCGCAGTCCCCCAGTCTTCCAGTCTCCATCGGCTCGACGTCTGATGGCCGTCACGCTGACGCTTCCTCTATGGCTCGCGATCGTGCTCGGCCTGCTCGCGCTCTGGTCAGTCCTCGACCGTCTCCTGATCCCGAGCGCGCGGTGGTTCCTGCGCCGGCGCGTCAACCGCGTGCTCGAGGAGATCAATACGAGACTCAAGATCCGTATCCCTCCCTTCAAGCTGACCAAGCGGGAGGTCCTGATCGACCGGCTGCTCTACGATCCGCAGGTCCAGGAGGCCGCGGAGGCCGAGGCCCGCGACTCCGGAATGCCCCGGGAAGCCGTGCAGGAGCGCCTGCGGAGATACGCGCAGGAGATCGTCCCGGCTTTCAATGCGTACATCTACTTCCGCTTCGGTTACTGGCTCGCCAGGAACCTGGCGAGGTCGCTCTATCGCGTTCGGCTGGGTTACTCCGACGAAGAAGGTCTGGCGAGGATCGCGGGGAACGCAACGGTCGTATTCCTCATCAATCACAGAAGCAACATGGATTACATCCTGGTTTCCTACCTCGCCGCGGAGAAGAGCGCTCTCTCTTATGCCGTCGGCGAGTGGGCGAGGATATGGCCGCTCCAGGCTCTCATCCGGGCCATGGGGGCTTACTTCGTGCGGCGAAACTCCAAAGACCCGCTCTATCGCCGGGTCCTCGAGCGCTATGTCGCGATGGCGACCGCAGCGGGGGTCACGCAGGCGGTCTTTCCGGAAGGCGGCCTCTCGCGCGATGGGAGGCTGCGCCCGCCCAAGCTCGGCCTGCTCGACTACATGGTCCGCTCCTTCGATCCGGCCGCAGAGCGGGACATCGCTTTCGTGCCGGTCGGAATCAACTACGACCGGACATTCGAGGACCGGAGCTTCCTCGTCGAGCTCGACCCGGTGGCGAAGAAAGCCTCGACCGGCGCGGCCGTAGGAAACACGCTGCGGTTTGTCCTGCGCAACTTCTGGCTCATGGCCCGCAACCGCTGGCACCGCTTCGGCTACGTCTGCGTGAACTTCGGATCGCCGGTCTCGCTCAGGGACTACATTCGGGCGCATGGCGCGGACTTCCGAGCGCTCTCACGCGAAGACCGGTTCGCGCGCGTCGAGGAACTGGCGAGGGAACTGATGAACGAGATCGCCCGGGTGATCCCGGCGGTGCCGGTCTCGCTCGTGGCCACGGCGTTTCTGCGCCACCCGGCCCATGCCTGGAGCGAGCTCGAGCTCAAGGGCGCGGCGCTCGATCTCATGCGGGAACTGGAGACCGGCGGCGCCCACGTCTATGTCCCGCGCGGCGATCAGGACTACGCGATCACCGTGGGACTTCGGATGTTGACGCTGCGTCACCTCGTCACCGAATCCAACGGCCTCTTCAGCGCCGACCCGGAGGAGCTGCCGCTGCTCGCCTACTACGCCAACTCGATCGCACACCTTGTCCCGGGAACCGCGAAACGCGAGACGACGACGAGTTCACCCTAACAGTTGACCAGCGAGTGCGAGCTGGCGGAATGAGCGCTTGGCTTGCAATCCGCCCCGCCGCCGGAGCTGCAACGCTGCCAAGCGGAGATGCAGCCCGGAGGCGACGGCGTTGCCCGGCGGTGGCACTGTCCGAGGGCACACGCCCAACTCTCCAGCAAGCGATGCGGCCTCTGTGCCCTCGGACCGTAGCGGCGGCCCGGTAATTCTCCCTACAGCCTGGCCGCCGCGTGCCGCCAAGGGTAACGCCGGCGCCTACGGGCGGATTGTTCGGACACTCTCCTAGACGCGCTCTCGCGATACGTCGCGGACGAAGATGGAGAGCACAATGCTCACGACCGAGACCACGAGCGCTCCCAGGAAGGCCGCCCAGAAACCGTCCACGTGGAACCCGATGCCGAGTGGCCCCGACAGGGCGCTCGTCAACCAGAGAATGAAGGCGTTGATGACGAGCGTGAACAGCCCGAGCGTCAGAATCAAGAGAGGGCAGGAAAGGAGCGCCAGGAGCGGACGCAGAAGCGCGTTCAGGAGTCCGAAGACGAGAGCCACGGCGAAGAGACTTACCTCGCTTCCCGAATGCGTGACGCCCGGCACGATCCGCGTCGCCACCCAGAGCGCGGCGGCGTTGACGAGAAGACGTAAGAGGAATCTCATGGCTATTGCCTCCTCACGGCGAGCAGAGTGATGTCGTCGGTCTGCTCCTCGCCTGAGACGTGGATGCTGACACTCGCCTCGATGGAGTCGAGAAGCGACGAGGCGCTGGTGCAGGGCTCGCGCAGCAGGGCGAGAAGCCGCTCTTCACCGTAGCGGCCCGAAGCGCCTCGCGCGTCGGTCACGCCGTCGGTGAAGGCGAGCAGTCCCTCTCCGGCTTCGAGCCGCGACTGTCCGACTTCGAAGGTCATCTCCGGCATCATGCCGACGGCCGGCCCGGTGGGCAGGAGCCGGGCCCTCGCGCCGCCACTCCCGAACACGACCGGGGCGTCGTGTCCGCCGTTGACGTAGAGAAGCAAGCCCGTCGAGGGTTCGAGCACGCCGAAGAAGAGGGTGGCGAACATATTGGAGCGGCCATGGGTGCGGGCGATGTAGTCATTGGTCAGGCGGACGGCGCGCAGAAGCTCCGCGGCCGGATCGGAGGCCTGCCGCGCCGAGTCACCCGTCGCGGTCGCGCGCAGGAGACTCCGAAAGAGAGCCATGAAGAGCGCGGCGCCCACTCCCTTGTCGCAGACGTCGGCCACGACGAGGCCGATCCTGCCGGCCTCGGGCAGCGCGAAGGCATCGTAGAAGTCCCCGGCCACCTGGCGCGCCGGCTGGAAGCGAGCAGCGATGTCCCAGCCTGGAACGCGCGGCAATTCCTCGGGCAGAAAACTCTTCTGAATCTCGCGCCCGATCTCCAGCTCCCGCTCGAGGCTCTTGGCCCAGAGACGCTCCCTGTCCCGCAGCCTCTTCTTTTCGAGCGTCGCCCCGACGCGCGCCCTGAGCAGCACCGGGTTGAAGGGCTTGGGCAGGTAGTCGGTCGCGCCCATCTCGATGCACTTGACGACGCTGTCCATCTCGGTCACGGCCGAGATCATCACGACGGGAATGTGCTTCAAGACCGGGTCGTCCATCATCTCTTTCAAGACCTGGTATCCGTCCACCTCCGGCATCATGATGTCCAGAAGCACGAGGTCAAACTCCCCGGCGCGAACCATCTCCAGCGCCCGGCGCCCGTTCTCCGCGAGCGCGACGGAGTGTCCCTGCTGCTCCAGGCGCCGCGAGAGCAGGTCGCGGTTCATCTCGACATCGTCTACCACGAGGAGGCGCCCGGTCTCAGTTGCCATCGTGTTTCTGCCCCAATCCAGATTAACTTACGAAGAGATGATAGGTCTTTGGCCCTTGGTCCTTAGTCCTTGGTCCTTAGTCGCCCGACCAGGGACCACGGACCAGGGACTAAGGACTCTCAGACGCCGGCGAGGAGGCGGCGCAGGAAAGGAAGCTGCTTGGCGGCAGCTTCTTCTCCGCGCTCGATCATGTAGGGGTGGAGCGAGGCATCGCGCAGGCCGATGTGGCGGTCGAACGTCGGAATGATCGGAACGATCTCCGCGTGATGCGCCGCGTTGTAGAACGAATAGGTCGATTTCAAGAGGTTGTTCATCGTGATGCACGTCGTCTGGGCGACCAGGCTCATCAGCGACCCGACCCGCTCGTTCAGAGGGTTCTCGAAACCCATCGCGAGGATGATGTCGCACCCTTCCTGGATGGCGACGCTGACGGGAAGGGGATCCGAGGCACCGCCATCAAAGAGCAGCCGCCCGCCCACCGCCCACGGGGAGAGGAGGACCGGGATCGCAACCGAGGCGCGGACGGCGTCCCGCAGGCGGCCCTGCGAGAGGATGACGCTGTCGCCGGTCTTCATGTCCGTCGCGACGATATAGAGCGGGATCCTGGCATCCCGGAAGGTCATCTCGCCGTAAAGGCTCTCGAGGGCGGAATTCAAGCGGCGTTCGTCCAGGAGTCCTGCCGGCTCGCGGCCCGGAAAGAGACGAGGAAAGAGTCCCCGGATGATCGCGACGTAATCGATCCGGGCAAAGAGCCCCTGCCACATCTCGTGGCTGCGCCGCTCCGTCGCCTCCAGTTCCCAGCCCAGGGCCAGAGCCGAGGCATAGAGGCCGCCGGCGCTGCAGCCGACCGCGAGATCCACCGGGATGCGTTCTCTCTCGAGTACGCGCAGGAGACCCAGAGCCGAGGCGCACTTGATGGAACCCGAACCGATCACGACACCGAGTCTGGGCCTGCGGGGTGCCGTCGTCTCGCGCGGCCCTTCCCTCTCGACTGCCATCGGCTCAGACGCTCGCCAGCAGCCGTCGAAGGTACGGGATCTGGCGCTCGGCGGCCCGCTCCCCCTCTTCGATGACGTAGGGGATCTTGTCGGTGTCGAAGAGGTGAATGCGGTCCTTGAACTCCGGAATGATCGGCAGGATCTCGGCGTGGTGGGCGAGGTTGTAGAACGCGAAGTTGGATTTCAAGAGGTTGTTCGACGTGATCGAGGAGAGCTGGAAGGCGAACCGGATGGGCGAGTTGATCTTCGGCTGCAAGGGACTCTCGAACCCCATCGTGACGATGATGTTGGCTCCCTGCTTGATCGCAACTCCGACCGGCATCGGGTCCGACATGAAGCCGTCCACCAGCATACGGCCGTTGACCGACCAGGGCCGGAAGACGTAAGGGATGGCGATGGACGCCCGGATCGCGTCCACGACGGACCCGCTGTCAAAGACGACCTGATCGCCGGTGTGAAAGTCCGTCGCCGTCAGGTAGAGCGGGATCTGCGCCTGCTCGAAGGTCGCCTCGCCGAACGCCGTCCTCAGGCGCTTGAGGATCAGAGCGTCGTTGACCATGCCGAAGCTCTCGTTGAAGCCGAAGATCCGCGGGAGGAAGACGGAGAGGAGCGAGCGGTGGCTCTTGCGGCTCGTCAGCTCCTTCGTCCAGAGCCGGCGGGTCATCGCCTCCGCGGTCTCGACGTCGTGTCCCAGGGCGATGAGCGCCGCGTAGAGGCTCCCGCCGCTGCATCCAACGACCATGTCGATGCCGATCCCCTCGCGCTGCAGGACCTTCAGCAATCCGAGCGCGGCGGCGCACTTGACGCTGCCCGAGCCCAGGACCACCGCGACCCGCGGACCTTCCCGCTGCCGGGATTGCCCGGCGCCTCCGCTCACGCCGGAAAGCTCGCCACGGCCGACTCGATGTCGGGAAAGAGCTTCAGGATGTGCGTGAATCCCGACAATTCCAGCACCCGCAGAACGTCGGGCTGCACTCCGGCCAGGCGCAGGTCGCCTCCATGCTGGCGCGTCTCCTTGACCGTTTCGAGCAGGGCCCGCAGGCCCGCGCTCGACGTGTAGTCCACCCGGGCGAAGTCTCCCACCAGCCGCACGTTCCCGCCGCTGACCTGGATTCGGAACGAGCCCACCATCGTGGCCGCCGTCATCCCATCCACGCTCCCGATGATCGAGATGACCGTCACGGGCCCGCGTTGTTCCGTCGTGATCTCCATGGTTATTCTCCTTGGCCCTTTCCAGGGTCAATCCGACTGTGTCCGGGCCTTCTCGGTCAACCTGACCTTCTTGACCAGCGTCAGGCGGTTGCCAGTTTGCGGATCCGAGTCGTATCCGATCCGGTCCACGGAGCGGCTCATCAGATACCACCCGAGCCCGCCGACTCTCCGGTCCTGCCATCGGGCATCCAGGTCCGGGGCCCGCACGGTCTTCGGGTCGAACGGACGTCCCCGGTCCGTGATCTCCACCGCGACCTGTTCTCCTTGCGCGTCGAAGGAGACTCCGATCGGGCCCGGTTCGTTTCCCGCATAGCCGTGCTCGATGATGTTGCTGCAGGCCTCGTCCACGGCGAGCTTCAGATCGAAAACCGCGGATGCCTCGATGCCGGCCCGCTGGCAGGCGTTCTCGATGAACTCCCGGAATGCCTGCAGATTCTCTTGGCGCGCGTCACGTTCGATCTCCAGTTTCAAGCCACGGGCCCCCGCGCGGGAGGAGAGCGCTGCAGGAGGACCTCGATCTTCGTCAGCAGCCTCGGCAACTCGACCGGCTTGGTGTCGAAGTCGTCGCAACCAGCCGAACGGGCTCTTTCTTCGTCACCCGCCATGGCGTGCGCGGTCAAGGCAATGACCGGAATGCCGCGTGTCCCCGACTCGGCCTTGATCCGGCGCGTCGCCTCCCACCCATCCACGACTGGCAGGCTCATGTCCATCAGGATCAGGTCGGGAGACTGCGAACGAGCCATGGCGATGCCTTCTCCTCCGTCCTGAGCGATGAGCACCTCGTAGCCGCGCTTGGAGAGCCGCCTCGAGAGCATGTCTCGATTCATCTCGTTGTCTTCCACGAGCAGGATTCTGGCCACCGACGCCTCCCCCGTCCTCCGCCTACGCGGCGGGCCCCGCGCGATGGGCTTCCAGCACGCCGGCCAGGCGGTTGCGGTCCACCGGTTTGACGAGGTAGTCGGCCGCGCCGAGCGCGAGGCCGCGCGCCCGGTCGTCGGCGATCGTCATCATGACGACGGGGATCGAGGAAAGCTGCGGATCCGCTTTCAGCGTCTTCAGAACGGTCCAGCCGTCCATGCCCGGCATCATGACGTCGAGTGTGATCAGGTTCGGCCGCTTCTCCCGGGCGAGCTTCAATCCTTCTTCCCCGGTGCCCGCGGTCACGACCTCGTAGCCCTCCCTGCCGCAGAGGCGCGTCATCAGCTCGCAGACGGACGGGTCGTCGTCGATGACGAGCATCCTCTGACCCTGGGCCTGACCGGTCGCCGGGGCGCCCCCGGTCAGCCGCACGATCTGGGAAAGCCTCTTCTTGACCGACACATGTATCGAGGTGGCCTCTCCGTCGACATTCTCGACGTCGCCGGGCAGACGCATCGTGAAGGTCGAGCCCTTGCCGGGCTCGCTCTGCGCGTTGATGTCGCCTCCCATCATCACGCAGAACTTGCGGCTCAAGGCAAGACCGAGCCCGGTCCCCCCGTATTTGCGCTGGGTGCCGCCGTCCGCCTGCGTAAAGGCCTGGAAGAGCTTGCCCAGCTGCTCGGGCGTCATGCCGATTCCCGTGTCGCGGACCCGAAACACGACCCACGTCCCCGTGACGTCGTTCTCGCGGGACACGTCCAGGGAAACCGTGCCCTTCTCCGTGAACTTGCCCGCGTTGGACAGCAGGTTCAAGAGCACTTGCCGGACCTTCGTGATGTCCTCCCGCAGCTGCCCGACGCCTGGAGCGCAGCGCACCTCGAGCCTGTTCGCGTTCTTCTCCAGCAGGGGCTGTGCCGTTGCGACGACTTCGTCGACGACGGCGGCCACGTCGAAAGTTTCCAGATACAGCTTCATCTTGCCGGCCTCGACCTTGGAGAGGTCGAGCACGTCGTTGATGAGGCCGAGCAGATGTCTGCCCGCGGACCGGATCTTCTGCAGATCGGACGTGAGACCGGCGTTTCCGGCCCCTTGCGCGTCCTCTTCGAGCATCTCGCTGTAGCCGATGATCGCGTTCAAGGGCGTGCGCAGCTCGTGGCTCATGTTCGCCAGGAACGCGCTCTTGGCGCGGTTGGCGGCCTCCGCGGCGTCTCTGGCCTCGAGCGCGGACTGCCGCGCCTGCTCGACCAGACGGTTCTGCTCCTGGATCTGCTCGTTCTGCGCCGCCAGCTCGCTCTTGGCCTTGTAGACGCGGGAGGTCTGGAGGTGGGAGTGGATGCCGAACATGGACGTCATGAGCAGCAGACCGCCGATCGAGAGGAATGTCGTTACGATGTCCGACGCGAAGACTTGGTGGAACCCCAGGAAGGCGCCGGCCGCGAGGACGCCGATGACAATCCCGAGCACGCCCTTCGCCGCAAACCGCAATCCGCCCACGGCCAGGTTGCCGTTCATCATCGTGGCGATCATCGCCACCGTCGGCCAGAGCGAAAACGACATGGCCGCTATCCAGCATCCGACGATGAAGGAATCCACGAGCAGATTCCGCAGCTCCGCCTGCTTGGTGTCCCTGGCCCTTTTCGCGAGAAAATAGGCGGCGTGAGGCCAGACGAGACCCGTCAGGATCATGGCCGCGATGAGGATCGGGCTGTGGTGCCGCCCGGCGAAATACGATACCGCGAAGAGGGCAACGAACATCATCCCCGGGATGCGTACCCGATAGTCGAGCGTCACGATCGGGTGAACCGGATGTTTCGGAGCCGTCTGCGCGCTGTCTCTCATCTCATTTCCGAAAAGTCGCCTCCCTTTTCTAACTAACTCTATAGCAAGCCCCTGCAGCGGCTTGTCCGGAAGGCCGCGACAGAGATCCCCGAGACAAGGAAGCCCGACCGAAGGCGTGTCCGGAGCGACACGTCGAGGCCGGGCTGACGCAGTATTCGGGGGAAAAGCTCGGAGCGGCCTACTGGCGGTCGCGTTCGGCCTGGACGAAGAGCAGGATCAGGTCCGCGCGGCGCTGGACGCCGTACTTGGCGAGCAGATTGGAGACGTGGAACTTCGCGGTGCGCTCGGACATGTGGAGCTTGCTGCCGATCTCCTTGTTGGAGAGGTTCTGCATCAAGAGCTCCACGACCTCCTGCTCGCGCTTGCTCATGCGCACGCCGGCCGGCGCCGCCCGGGGACGCTGCAACTCATCGAGCGTCGAATCCACGAAAGCCGAGAGGAGCGCCCGCGGTACCCAGAAACCTCCGGCCGCCACCTCGCGCAGGGTGCGGGGCAGGTAGGCGGGGACCTCGGAGTACTTGAGGAGTCCCTTGACGCCCTGGCGGAGCAGCGGAAAGACGTTTGCATCGGCGAGCTTTTCCGCGATCACGATCATCCGAGCTTTCGGAAAGCGGCCGAAGATCGCCCCGACGTAGGCCTCCGTGACCTGGCGGTGGGTGTGCGCTTCGACGACATGGACGGAGGCGCGCGGCACGGAAAGCGAGGCCTCGGGAAGCTGGTTGGCCTCGACGCGGTGATCGAGCACTCGAGCCTCGTTCTCTCCGGAGAGGAGCCGCTCGAATTCCGACAGCAACAGGGGGTGGAACGAAAACAGGCAGACGGTGGCGCGACGGGTCGACGCAGCCTTACGCAACACCGGTCAGACTACTGAATTCGCCGCGTCGGGGCAAGCGAGGTTTTCGATGCCGTCTCTTGGCCCGGTCAGCCGGGCCGACGAGAACGAGCGCGAGACCTCCGGCGGCGGCGCCCAGAAAGAAGAGAACCGCGACCCCGGGTAACCCAGGATCCGAAACGTCGTCTGGACCTGCATGAGAAGCGCCGTGCGGGTAGTGAACTACGTTGAAGGTCCATCGGATACGTGCCTGTCTTATCCGCCCCGGCGCCGGGCCCGCCTCCGGCTTTCGGCCGCGGCGTTCGCTTCGCGAACAGGCGGCCGAGAGAGTTCAAGCCGGGGCCTGGACTGAGCGCTTCGGATCTCGAGTAAACATGACAGGCCGTCGCTTGTCGTTCAGTCGCACTCGCGGCGAGGCGAGAGTTGTTCTGTTCCTGCTCCTTCACTCACGCTCCTCCGGGAGTCGGTCCCGTCGCCGGGCTCGCAGTCCGGCTTGAGCGAAGGTGAGAGCCCCGGAGCCGGCGGCGCCGGAGGAGGTGATGGGTGACGAGCATGGAAGAGCGCCGCCGGCGCCTGGGTGAGACTGCGAGGAACCCTCAGCGCCGGCCGGCTCCTACAATTGCGGCCTGCCGACGAGGCGCCGACGGCTCCGGGGCGGGTTTTTCGCGGGCCTCTCCTCGATCAATCCCAAACCGGATCACTACCACCGTGCGGCCGACGCACCCGTAACCTCAAACGCGAGTTAGAGTTGGCATCCGCACGATGAAGCCTTCGAGGCTCGTCTTCGTCACAGGGGGAACCGGCTACATGGGCCGGCGCGCGATCCCCCTGCTGCTCGCCCGCGGGCACCGGGTGCGAGCGCTGGTTCGCGAAGGCTCGCAGGCGAAAGTCCCTCCAGGCTGCGAGGCGGTTGTCGGAAACGCGCTCGAGGAGAAGACCTTCGCTTCCCGGGTCGCGCCCGCGGATACGCTTCTGCAGTTGATCGGTGTCGCGCACCCCTCCCCGGCGAAGGCCGCGGAATTCCGCGCCGTGGATCTCGCGTCCGCAAGGGCCTCGGCCAGGGCCGCGGCCGCCGCGGGCGTCGCCCACTTCGTCTACGTCAGCGTCGCGCAGCCGGCGCCGGTCATGAAGGCATACGTCGAAGCGCGCGCGGAGGGAGAAGCGGCCATCCGAGCGGCCGGTTTGAACGCCACCTTCGTGCGGCCCTGGTACGTGCTCGGTCCGGGACACCGCTGGCCGTACCTCGTTCTTCCTGTTTATCGCCTCCAGCAGCTCTTCCCGCCGACGCGGGACACGGCGCGGCGCCTCTACCCCGTGACGCTCGGACAGATGGTGGCCACGCTGGTCGCGGCCGTGGAGGAGCCGGCCGCCGAAATCCGGATCATCGAAACGCCCGAGATCCGCCGGGCAAGGCATCCGGAGTGACCATGGAATGGAAAAGAGATGGCTTCACGATCTCAACGGAGAAGGAGAGGCTCGATCGCGGCGCGATCCATGAATTCCTGAGCCACTCCTACTGGGCGAAGGGAATTCCTCGAGAGCTCGTGGACCGCTCGATCCAGAATTCCCTCTGTTTTGGCCTCTACGAGGCGGATGTCCTCATCGGTTTCGCCCGCGTGATCACCGACAACGCGACATTCGGATACCTCGCCGACGTTTTCGTGCTCGAATCGCACCGCGGTCGGGGACTGGCCACCTGGTTCATGGAAGTCGTCTTTTCGCATCCGGACCTTCAGAACCTCCGCCGCTGGATGCTGGTGACCGCCGACGCCCACGGCCTCTACCGCAAGGTCGGTTTCACCGAGCTTTTCAAACCCGAGCGCATCATGGAGAAGATCCTTCCCGACCCCTACGGCGCCGCCCGCTGACTCGCGCCGAGCGACTCCCGGCCGCGGCGGTCGCGTTGCGACCCGCGTGTTTCCTGCAGCACGGCTTCATACATAAGTCTGCCGTCTCAACAGACATTTTTGACTCGCGCGTCGGTGCTCTTTGCCCCGGATTCGCCGCGGCCTGCTACAGTGCACTACCCGTGACCCGCCGTCGGGGCCAGGCCCCGGTCTTGAACTCTCTCGGCCGCCGTTCGCGAAGCGAACGCCTGCGGCCGACAGCCAACTGGTGGGAGACCTTTTTCACCGGCCTGATCGTGGATTTCTGGCGAGCGGCCATGCCGCCCGAGGCCAGCAGGGCTGAAGCGGACTTCTTCGAAAAGTCCCTGGCGCGACCTGCCCTAGCGGGAAGAATTCGACGGCGCCTTCTGCGGCGGCTCGAGCTTCGGGTTGCTCGGAGATGCAGGTGACCTGGATTTTCTCGAAGCCGTCTGCCGCACGCTCAAGCCCGGCGCGCGTTTCGTCATCGACGCTCTGAAGGCGGCCGAGGTCATCCTGCCGCAGTTTCGCGAACGCCACGAGATGGAGGTGGGAGACATCCGGTTCACGGCCCAGAACCGCTACGACCACGAGACCGGCTGGATCGAGAACCGGTATACGGTGGCGCGCGGCGATCGGAGCGAGGTCCGTTTGGCGCGGCACCGCATCTACACCTACCGGAAATCGTCTCGATGCTCGAGCGCGCGGGCTTCGATCGGATCGAGTCGTTCGGCTCGCTTTCGGGCGAGCCGTTTCGCCTGGGCTGTTCCCGGCTTGTCGTCCTCGCCCGTCGGAAGACGACTATCCGGATGCACTCCTAGCCAGCGGCTGGCTCGCTTTCTTGCTGGGGCTTTCCCGCGGAGGTTTCCGGATTCTCCTGTGGCAGATAGGGGTAGCAGCCGAGTACAAGCCTGTATGGCCGGCCGGGCGCGGGCGCGCCGTCGGGCTTGAGATTCGGCGACGTGTGTTCGGTCAGGACGCGGACGACGGCCTCCTGAAGAGCCCGTGTGAACCGCTCTCTCTGCTCGGCGCTTTCGAAGCGAAACTGGGACTTCAAGGACCAGGTCGGAGCCGGATTGTCTGTCTTCCCTAATGCTCGCCACAACCGGACGAGGTCGGATCCCATCTGGCAGTTGAGCCCCAGCAGGTAACCGGCGCTGGCTGCGTCTCCGACACTCCGCCAGTCGGCTCCGACTGCGCCGAGCAGCTCGGGAGACAGAACGAATGCTCTTGCCGAGGCAACATAACGCCGCTCGATCATGTTTCGGCGGCGGCGCCGTCCGGCCGGCCGCAGGAACCCGCTTCGGGCCAGGAGGCGTACGTGGTAATTGACCCTCTGGCGCGAGAGCTTGAGCCGCGAGGAAAGTTCGGAAGCCGACACGGGCTCTCGCGCCAGGCGCAGAATTTCCAGGCGCAGCGGCTGGAGAACCCCTGCCGCGTGCGCCCGGTCTGTGATGCAGTGGATTTCCGGGGAAGAGACCATGACAAAATCATATTTCTTGAAAAACTTATTTGTCAAGTTAAGATCCTCCGCCCGGGAGTCGAAATGCCGGGACTCGGAAGGGTGTTGAGCGTGCTCATGATGTGTCGAATGAAGAGTCAGTGCCGCGGTCCGCAGGACCGTCGGGGAGAAGAATAGATGGCGCGGCCCGGTCTCTTGGGTGGGGGCGTGACGTCCAGGTTTCCCCGTGGCGAGGGGCGCCGGGGGCGCACTGAGGAGGAGAGGAAGAAGAAGGCCCCACCTCTGCGGACGATTCTCCGAGATGCCGGCGAGCTTGTCGCGGCTCGCAAGGGCCGGCTGTTCCTGGGCTTCGGGGTTCTGTTCATCAACCGGCTGGCCGGTTTCGTCATCCCCTTCATGCCGCGATACCTCTTGGACGAGGTCCTTGCAAAGGGGCGGCGTGAGCTTCTTCCCGTCCTCGTCTTCGCCGCGGCGGGCGCGACACTCCTCCAGGCGATCACCTCGTATTCCCTGTCACAGATTCTCGGCAAGGCCGCCCAGCGATCGATCACGGAAATGCGGCGGCGCGTGCAGCGACATATCGGCCGGCTCTCGGTCTCCTTCTTCGATCAGACCAAGGTCGGAGCGCTTCTCTCCCGCGTCATGACCGATGCCGAAGGGATCCGCAATCTCGTCGGAACCGGCCTCGTGGAGGTCGCAGGCGGACTGCTCACCGCCGTGATCGCCCTGGTCATCCTGCTCGCGTTGAACTTGAAATTGACGGCGATCGCGCTGGCGATTCTCTCTCTCTTCGGGCTGGTGTTGCTCTATGCCTTCAAAACTCTGCGGCCTCTCTTCCGGCAGCGCTCCAAGATCAACGCCGAGGTGGCGGGCCGGCTAACCGAATCCTTTGCCGGCGTGCGCGTCGTCAAGGCGTACCGCGCCGAGCGCCGCGAGGCGCTGGTGTTCTCCAAGGGCGTTCACCGCCTCTTCCGCAACGTGGCCAAGACCATGACCGGTTTCTCCGCCGTGACGGCCTTTTCGACTCTTCTCTTCGGGGCGATCTCGGTCTCGATCCTGTGGGTCGGTTCCAACGACGTGCTCGCCGGCCGCATGACGATGGGCGAGCTGTTCCAGTTCACTGCCCTTCTGGCTATGCTGGTCGGCCCGGTCGTGCAGATCGTCTCGATCGGCAGCCAGATCACCGAAGCCTTTGCCGGACTCGAGAGGATCCGGGAGATCCGAAACGAGCTGGCGGAAGACGCGGGGGACGAGGCTCGCGCGAGCCTCCCGCCCGTCAAGGGGACGGTCGAATTCCGGGACGTCACCTTCGAATACAAGCCGGGCGTTCCCGTACTCCATGGCATCTCCTTCATCGCGCGGCCCGGGACTTCGACGGCCCTGGTCGGACCTTCCGGCTCCGGCAAGAGCACGCTGATCGGCCTCGTCGCCGCCTTCTACCGGCCGACCTCGGGCACGATCCTCGTGGACGGAAAAGACCTCTCCCGCGTGCGTCTCGCCGACTACCGGTCGCAGCTCGGCGTGGTTCTCCAGGACAATTTCCTCTTCGACGGCACGATCATGGAGAACATCGCCTTCGCGCGCCCGGACGCCTCGGACGAAGAGATCCTGCGGGCCGCGAAGATCTCGCGTTGCGACGATTTCGTCGCGAAGCTTCCCGAGAAGTACGATACGGTCGTCGGCGAGCGCGGAGTCAAGCTCTCCGGCGGCGAGCGCCAGAGAGTCGCGATCGCGCGGGCGATCCTGGCCGACCCGCGCATCCTGATCCTGGACGAGGCGACCTCCTCTCTCGACAGCGAGAACGAGGCCGCGATCCAGCAGGGCTTATCCGAGCTGATGAGAGGCCGGACGACCTTCGTCATCGCTCATCGTCTCTCGACCATCCGCCGGGCCGACGCGATCCTCGTCGTGGAAGAAGGCCGGATCATCGAGCGCGGCCGGCACGAGGACCTTCTCGCGCGCGGGGGCCGTTACGCGGATCTCTACAACCGCCAGTACGGAGTCGAGGCCAACATCTTCCGCAATCCGGGAGAGACCGAGAAGCCTGCCGAGGACGAATCGCTGCCTCGCACCACCGCCGACGCCGGAGTGGGACGCCTGCCCCTCGTCGGGACGGGACCCACCGAGTAGTTCGAAGTTCTCAGTGCGATGTTCTCAGTTGGATCGAACCTGGGAACCTAGGACCTCGCACTGCACGCTGCCTCAGTCGCGCCGGCCGCCCATGAAACGCAACAGGAAGAGGAAGAGGTTGATGAAGTCGAGATAGAGGGAGAGCGCGCCGACGACCGCATAGGACCCGGTGCCGCCTTCCGGGAGCGAGGCCGCCATCACCTTCAGCCTCTGGGCGTCCCAGGCCGTCAACCCGGTGAACACGATGACGCCGACGACCGAGATGACGAACTGCAGCCCGCTCGAGTGCCAGAAGAACCCGACGATCATCGCAAGAAAAAGTCCGATGAGTCCCATTCCGACGAAGTGGCCGAGCCCCGCGAGGCTTCTCTTCGTCGTCGAGCCGTAGAGCGCGAGGGCCCCGAACATGCCTGCCGTGACGACGAACGTCGAGGCGATCGAAGCGCCCGCATAGGCCAGGAAAATGAAGGACAGCGTCGCTCCGTTCAGCGCGGAATAGGCAATGAAGAGCGCCGAAGCCGTCGCCGGCGCGAGTTTCTGCACGCGAGCCGAAAGGATGAAGACCAGCGCCAGCTCGGCGATGATGAGGCCGAAAAAGAGCATCGGTGTCGAGACGATCGTCTGCAGAAGAGCCGGCGATCCCGCCACCGAAAGCGCCACGGCCGCTGTGATCCCCAGGCCCACGAACATCCAGCCATAGACCGAACGCAGGAACCCTGTCACCCGCTCCGCGCTTATGGGGGCGGGCTGGAAAGCTGAAGCGGGCGTCACGTCAAATCTATCCATGTCGTTACTCCTTGCGAGTCCCTTTCAACAACCTGTACCGTCCTTCGATTCCCCGCGCCTTACCCTCGCAACCCACAACTCGGAAGTGTCTTCTTCAGTTCACCTTGTACTTGAGCGTCTCCAGAAACTGTGTCGCGACGGGGTCTTCCGGCGCCTCTGCGAGAGCGCCCTGGAACTCCAGGATGGCTTCGGCGAACTCTCCACGCGCCGCCCGCAGACGGCCCAGGTTCAGGTAGGGGAAATGACGCGGTTCGTAACGAAGCGCCCGCTTGGCCTGCTCGAACCAGGAGACGGCTTCGTCGAGCTTGCCCTGTTGCATCAGGTAACACCCGATGTCGTTGTACGGGTTGCCGAAGGCCGGGTCCGTCGCGATCGCCTTGCGGCACTCTTCAATCGCGTCGTCCAGGCGGCCGGCGAAGGAGTAGGCCCATCCCCGGAACGTGTAGGCCTCCGCCGTGGGCCGCACTTCCAGCGAGCGCGTGAAGAGAGCGACGGCCTCCTCGAGATCCCCGGAGAGGAGCCGGTGGGTGCCTTCCTGCCAGAGCTGGAGGGCCGTCTCCAGTGCGTCCATCTCCCAATGTTACCTTGCAGCGCAACCCGTCTCCCTCTCCCGGCGGGAGAGGGTCGGGGTGAGGGGCTCGCTGACTGCCCAGGATTTTCCGGCACAGTTTTCGTATTGAACAGAGCGTCATGAGTGGGCGGCGTCTGGTGCCGGCGGTCCTGGTGATTGCGGGGACAGTCCTGCTCGGGGCCGCAGGTCTCCATTACTTTCGTGGATTCGAGGCGCAGCGCGATAGCCGCCGGTCCTGGGAGGAGGCGCGCGCGGCGCTGCCTGTGCCCACGCTTCACGTTCCAACCCCGACGTTCCGAGAGAACCCGGGGATCACGGCACCTTCCTCGACGCCTCCGCCAGCGGAGCAGACCCCCGTTGCCCCCTATCCGTATGGCCAGGCGATTGGCCGCCTGCGCATCCCCTCGGCCAGGATCGACTGCATCGTCTTCGGAGGCGACGACCTCGCGACCCTCGAGAAGGGTCCCGGCCACGTGCCGGGTTCGGAACTGCCCGGGGAAGAGACCTCGCGCAAGAACTGCGTGATCACCGCGCACCGGGACTCTCACTTCCGCCATCTGGGCTGGCTGCGCAAGGGGCAGCGGATCGAGCTCGAGACGCCCTCCGGAAACACTTCCTACCGCGTCGTGTCCCGCGAGATCGTGAAGCCCGACGCCGTGCGAGTCCTCCAGCCGACCGCCGAGCCGCGGCTGACGCTGATTACCTGCTACCCCTTCAACTGGATCGGTCCCGCCCCGCAGAGACTCGTCGTCGTGGCCGAGCCCCTTCTCTCCCGGACTCCTCCCGTGAAAACAGGCGCCGGCGGCTAGCAGGTTGCCAAAAAGAGTGTAGCTCGTCGGTCGCCACCCCTGGGGGAACGAGCGAGGCGACGACCGTCACGAGCATGTCACTCTGGGCAAAAACCTGGGTGTGGGTTCGGCAAGTCGATCCGCTGCGCGGCACCTTCCGGAACAAGCCTGGCGACGATTACCACGAGGTTGACACTGCCTTCGTTTCGTACGAGGTGCCCCGAGGCGCCGCCTGAATCGACGAAGGTCGATCCGGCCGGGTGTACGTGGGGCGTGCAAGTCGGATCGTCCCCTTCGTATTCCGTCGCAGCGCCGGACACGACGATCACCAGGCTGGGTCCGGCGTGGCTGTGCCAGCCGAATGTCCCGCCGGGCACGACCGTGTTCTGCAGGAGATGGAGGTCCGAGGCTCCCTTCGTGCCGATCTTGGCCTGCCAATCGTCGAACTTGGCGTGCACGGCGATCTCGTCGAAGGTGCCATCAGCAATGGGCGTCGACGTCACGCCCGACGGGGTCGTGGCGCGCGCCGGCGCGACAACGAAGAGCGCCAGTGCGATGAGAAGTGGCAGAATTGCTGTTCTCTTGAACTGATTCAGCGGATTCATGGCCAGCTTGTTTCGCGGCCGGCTCGTTTTCATGTTTGATCTCCTTTGACCTCGTTGGCGTAGTTCCCCTGCCTATTTGTATGATCAGCTCATCACAGGACGCCTGATGACCGGAGAGCCCTCAAGAGCAACGGGCGACCTCGCCCTCTCGTTTACTAAGGCGGGAAACGAGTCGAAGATCTGCAAAGCCTCCGGAAGAAATTTCTACTTGGCCTTCTTTTCCTGTAGAGGACCGCGGCCGGGTGCCGCGGTCAGCCGCACCCACGGTTTAGTCCCGCCCGGAGAGAAGGGTTCGGATGTGGCAACCCTCACCACACGAAATCTCTGAGCTGCTCGTGGCGTGGGGCGGCGGTGACGAGTCAGCGCTCGATCGACTGATGCCCTTGGTTTACGATGAGTTGCGCCGGCTGGCCCACCGCTATATGAGCCATGAGCGCCCTGGCCACACCCTTCAGACCACCGCGCTCGTGAATGAAGCTTACCTGCGGCTCGTCAACTGGAGAGAAGCCCGGTGGCAGAACCGGGCGCATTTCTTCGCCGTCGCGGCGCAGATGATGCGCCGCATCCTGGTGGACTTCGCCCGCGACAGGCAGTACCTCAAGCGCGGCGGCGGCGCGCTGCGGGTTTCACTCGACAAGGCGGCGTCTTTCACCAAGAGCCGGAGCGAGGACCTCGTCGCGCTGGACGAGGCGCTTGCGGCGCTGGCTGAGGTGGATCGGCGGAAGGGCCGAGTGGTGGAGATGCGTTTCTTCGGGGGGCTGTCGGTCAAGGAAGTGGCTGAGGTGTTGAAGGTCTCAGAGGAGACGGTGATGCGGGACTGGCGGCTAGCGAAGGTGTGGCTCCTGAGGGAGCTCGGACGGGCGGCGGGGCGGTGAAGGCTGAGCGGTGGCAGCAGGTCGAGCGGCTCTACCACGCCGCGCTGGAGCGCGGGGCGGAGGGACGCGCAGCCTTCCTCACCGAAGCCTGCGCGGGCGACGAGGGACTGTGCCGCGAAGTGGAGTCGCTGCTCGCGTACGAAGACCAAGCCGAAGACTTCATCGAGTCGCCGGCCATAGATGTCGCGGCGAAGATGATGGCTGAGGAGCAGGGCGCGACGGTGTTAGCGGGACAGACGATCAATCACTACAAGATCATCTCGCCTCTCGGCGCGGGCGGGATGGGCGAAGTCTACCTCGCCGAGGACACCCGGTTGGGGCGCCGAGTTGCGCTCAAGTTTCTGCCCACCCATTTCACTCAAGATAAGGAACACCTGAGCCGCTTCGAGCAGGA
>WNGB01005130.1_pt1 | contig 19646 bp, 18 predicted proteins | sample 5400681 | NCBI WGS metagenome assembly WNGB01 (sample SAMN13153367, study PRJNA577476) | soil metagenome | isolation source: 115 cm soil or saprolite under grassland replicate 2 | place: USA:California | collected 2016-06-15
CAACCGGGCTCGGCGGCGATCGCCTCGACTCGATCGAAGACCGCCAGGACCCGGGCTCTCGGCCCCAGCGCGGCCGAAGCCGGTGGCAGCAACGAGTCCAGGTAGCCGGGTTCGTCGACCGCTCGATGCGCCTGGGCGCCTTGGTCGCCGAGCACGGACTGGACGTCGAGTACCGGCTCGGGGATTACCTGGGGCTGGCCAACCAGCCGGGCTGACCCGCGCGGATCCACGGGGCCCCTCCCCCGCAAGGCGGCGGGCCCTGTTGCGCGTACACCGCCACACGGCAGCGAGTACCTCCAGCGTGGCTCACAACAGATTAACGGCACTCAGGGCCATAATGGGTGTGTGGCTCGAGAATCTGCTTCGGTCGCCGCGACCAGCCGCGCCAGGCACGCAGCGACTGGCCGACCGCCGATCACCTCGCACGGCGCGATCGAACGGGCGGCGTTCGCGCTCTTCGAGGAGCGCGGCTTCGAGGCGACGACGATGGACGACATCGCTCGCGCCGTCGGTGTCGGCAGACGCACCCTGTTCCGGTACTACCCGTCCAAGAACGACATCCTGTGGGGCCAGTTCGACGACGGCTTGCGTGGCTTCGCCGAGATGTTCCGGCGAACCCCGGCCGACGTGCCTCTCGCCGACGCGATCCGGGACGCGCTGGTCGCCTTCAACCGTCTCGATGACGCTGCGGTTGCCCAGCACCGGCAGCGGATGCGGCTGCTGCTCGGCACTCCGGCGCTCCTGGCGCACTCAGAGCTGCGGTACGCCGCCTGGCGTGCCGTGGTCGCTGACTTCGTCGCACAGCGACTCGGCTTGCCGGCCGATGACTTGCTTCCGAGGCTTGCTGGACGAGTCGCGCTGTCGGCGGCCCTCACCGCCTACGAGCTGTGGCTCGCCGGGGAAGGGCGTTCGCTTCCCGAACTGCTGCGCGAGTCGAGCGCCGGGCTGACGAGTCTGTTCGCGCCGACCTCGGGCACCTCTTGACGCCGCCGGCCTCAGCGTTGAGAGCGGCCCGGCCTCAGGTCGGATTCCCGACCGCGGCGGCGGTGTTGAACCTGGATCTGGCTCGTGTCATGCCCAGTCGAGCTTGTTCAGGGTCGCCTGTGTCGCGGCGTCTTTGACGAGGCGAGCGTCCAGAGCCGGTCCGAGCAGACCTCGCGTCATGAAGAGTGCAGCCAGCGGCGCGGCCTGATCACCCTGGGTGCCCTGTTCTCGAGGCCGCGCGCGATGGCCTCTGCCGCCTCCCGAGGTTCGAGGCGCTTCTGCAGCGGCTTCGGCGTGCTCGCCAACAGCTCGACCACGCGGGGGTCGGCGTCCACGCCGTTGCGGATCATGTCCGTCTGAATCAGGGCGAAGTACGCCGTCAGCACCGAGGCACCGTGTTGCGCGAGCTCGATCCTGAGACCACGGCCGAGCTGTTCGACCGCTGCCTTGCTCATGGCGTAGGGGACGGCGCCCATGCCGTTCAAGAATGCGAAGACCGAGCTGATCAGGACGACCTGACCCTGGTTGGCGATCACGTCCTCGATCGACGCCGCGACGGTGTTCAGGACGCCGTTGACGTTGACCTGGAGGACCTTCTCGGCGGCTGCGGCCGGTGTCGCCCTCACCGTGGCCGGCGTGCCCAGAATCCCGGCGTTCGCGATGGCGACGTCGATGCGGCCCAGGCGCTCGGTCACGAGTGCGACGGCGAGGTCCATCGCGTTGCGGTCGCAGACGTCCGCGGTGAACCCGAGAGCCCGGTCACTCGACAGCTCCGCCGCGAGGTCGGCGGTCTTCTCGTGCAGGTCAACGACGGCGACCCGGGCACCCCGCGCGAGGAGCGCTCGTGCCGTGGCGGATCCGAGTCCTCCGGTTCCGCCGGTGATCATGACGACCTTGTCATTGAGGTCGAAGCTGGCCACTGTGTCCCACTCTCGTCCGCCACCGCGGTATCACATGTCATTCATAATATGACGTTTGAAAGACTACAGAGCGCGGTCGTCGGGGTGGCAAGGTCCTTTCCGGCGATGCCGCTCAGGTGGACTCCAGGAACTCACGGAGGAGTCGGGTGGTCTCTGCGGGGAACTGGTCGACGAAGAAGTGACCACTGGGGAGGGACGCGGTGCGCATGCGCGACAGGCGAGCCGACCACACCTGCTCCAAGTCGAAGAACCGAGCGATCCCTCGCTCACCCCAGAGCACCAGCGCGGGGCAGTCGACCCTGCGTTGGAGATCCGCCTCGTCCAGGCGCACATCGACCTCGCCGGTGGCGCGGTAGTCAGCGCCGCTGCCGAAGATGAAATCGCGCTCGCGCCAGGAGCGACGGTACGACTCCAACTGCTCGGGGTCGAAGTCGCCGAGCTCCATCGCTCCCCAGCCGGTCAGGCAGCCCTCGAAGAAGTGATCGGGGTTGGCCCCGATGACGTCCTCGGGGTATGGCGCCGGCTGTTGCAGGAAGTACCAGTGCCAGTAGGCCTTTGCCGTCAACGCGTCGACACGCTGGAACATGTCGTAGGTGGGCACGATGTCCAACAGCGCGACAGAGCGCACAGCCCCTGGATGATCAAGGGCCATGCGATGGGCCGTCCGTGCGCCGCGGTCGTGGCCGACCACGTGAAAGCGCTCGAAGCCGAGGGTCCGCATGACGTCGACCTGGTCCTGCGCCATCCGACGGAAGCTGTAGTTGGCCAGGTCCGCGTCCTGGGGAGGCTTGTCCGAATCGCCGTACCCTCGGAGATCGGCGCAGACGACGGTGTGGTCGGCTGCCAGGGCGGGCGCGACATGTGCCCACATCGAGAGGTTCTGCGGATAGCCGTGCAACAGCAGCACGGGATCGCCGCTGCCGCCGACGACCGTGTTGATGGTGATGGCGGTGCGGACCGCCTGACGGTGGAAGTCGTCGAACATGCCTCACCTCATTTCGCTCGGTCCGCCCCGCGGCACCAGCCTGCTAGGCGTTGACGTTGACGACCGTCCGGCCGCGCACCGTTCCGGCCAGAACCTGCTCGGCCACCTTGGCTGCTTGGTCGAGGGGGACCGTCGTCGTCATCTGCTCCAGCAGGTCTGCGTCAAGGTGCGCCGCCAGGAGGCCCCAGGCGTCGTCTCGCTTGCTCGCCGGAGCGTTGACCGAGTCGATCCCGGCCAGGGTCACGCTCCGCAGGATGAACGGCGCGACGGATCCCGGGAGATCCAGGCCCTGCGCGAGCCCGCAGTTGGCGACGACTCCGCCGTACCGGATCTGGCTGAGCACGTTCACCAGCGTGTGGCTGCCGACGCTGTCCACACCACCGGCCCACCGCTCACTTCCGAGCGGCGACGCGGTCGGCTCCGAGAGTTCTGCACGCCGGATGATCGTCGAGGCGCCCAGCTGGCGCAGATACGCCTCCTCGGCCGGACGTCCGGTCGAGGCGTGCACCTCGTAGCCGAGCGAGGCGAGCACCGCGATCGTGACCGAGCCCACGCCTCCGGCCGCACCTGTGACGATGACGGGCCCGTCCTCGGGCTCCAGCCCGTGCTTCTGCAGGGCCACGACACTCAGTCCCGCGGTGTATCCAGCGGTACCGATCGCCATCGCCTGCCAGGTGCTGAACCGCTCGGGGATCCGGGTGATCCACTCGGCGGGCACTCGTGCCTTCGTTGCGAAGCCGCCGTTGTGGTTGACGGCCAGGCCCCACCCGTTGACGGCGACCGCGTCGCCCTGCGTGAACCCTGACTCGGCCGAGGCCTCGACCACGGTGCCGGCAAGGTCGATGCCCGCGACCACCGGGAAGCGCTCGACCACCGGTACGGCGCCGGTCACGCCGAGCCCGTCCTTGAAGTTCACCGCGGAGTACTCGACGGCGATGGTGACGTCGCCGTCTCCGAGCTCGTCGTCGGGGATCTCGGTGAGCTCGGCACGTTGGCCGGCGTCGTCCTTCAGGATCTGTACTGCTCTCATCTGGTCTCCTCAGAAGTTGCTTGGTCGACCCCGGGGCGTCCGAGGTCCACGGAAGGACGGGCGACGTTCACGCCAGGCAGAAGCCGGCGTCGATCTTGAACTCCAACCCGGTGACGTAGCGGGCCTCGTCCGACACCAGGAAGAGCACGGCGTTGGCGACGTCCTCGGCGTCGATCCAGGGCGTCGGGATCGGGTTCATCGTCGCGAAGACCTCCGCCGCCTGCTCCCGGGTCGGGTTCTCCAGGTGCGGCACGAAGAGCTTGTACATCGCCTCGTTCTGCACCATGGGCGTGTCAGCGACGCTGGGGTTGACGGTATTGACGCGGATGCGGTCCGCTGCGAGCTCGAGGGCCAGGGCCCTCATCAGGCCGATGACGCCCGCCTTGGCGGCGACGTAGTGCGGCAGGTTCGGCATCGCCCGGATGCCGAGTGCGGAGCTGGTCAGCACGATCGCTCCGCCGTTCCCCCCGGCGCGGATGTGCGGGATCGCGGCCTTGGCAGCGTGGAAGACGCCGGTGAGGTTGACGTCGATCATGTCCTGCCAGTCCTGGAGCGGCAGCGCCTCGGCCGGGGTCGCGCCGGTGATCCCGGCGTTCGCCAGCGCGATGTCCAGCCGGCCCAGCTCCTCCACGCCGGCTGTCACGGCGTTCTCGAGGGCCGAGAAGTCCCTCACGTCGGCCTGGGTCGCCACGATCTTGCGGCCGAGGCCCTCGACCAGGCGGACCGTCTCCTTGAGGTCGGCCTCGGTCGCCAGGGGATACGGCACCGAGTCGATGGGGGCGCAGATGTCGACCGCGAGGATGTCCGCCCCCTCCGCGGCGAGCCGCACTGCGTGCGCCCGTCCCTGACCTCGGGCTGCCCCGGTGATGAAGGCGACCTTGCCCTCGACGCGTCCTGTCATGGTGTGCTCCTTGCGTGGTTGGGTGGGTGCTGCATCAGTTCTTGTTGGCGAATCCGGCGTCGACCGTCAGGGTCGTCCCGGTGACGTAGCGGCCGTCGTCGGAGACGAGGTAGAGGACCGCGTTGGTGACGTCGTCGACCGAGACGAGGCCGACCGGCATGGGGTTGGTGACGTGGTCGACGAGCTCAGGACTCGCCTCGAGGAAGGCGTCGATCGACGGGGTCACGATCATGGGCGTCTCCACCCCGGTCGGATGCCCGGTGTTGACACGGATGGAGTGGGCCGCCAGGTTGTTGGCGTAGGACCGCATCAACCCGACCAGGCCGTGCTTCGAGGCGACGTAGGCCAGCGACCCGCGTGAGGGACCAAGGATCCCGCGTAGTCCGGCCGTCGAGCTGGTCATCACGATGGCGCCGCCGGCTCCGCGCTCGATCATCGACGGTACGACGGTCTCGATGGTGTTGAAGACGCCGGTGAGGTTGATGTCGATCGTGTCCTGCCAGGCCTCGTGCGGCTGGTCCACCGCGAAGAGAGCCACCCCGGCGTTGGCGATGACGATGTCCACCGGACCGATTTCGGCGACGCCTGCTCGGAACGCCTCGGCGAGCTGGTGCTCGTCACGGACGTCTGCCTCCAGGGCGACCACGCGACGCCCCAGCGCCTCCACTGCCTTGCGTGTCTCAGCCAGGTCCTCTGACGTGGACATCGTGTAGCGCGCTGACGGCAGCTGCTGGCACATGTCCAGCGCGATGATGTCGGCCCCCTCCTCGGCCAGTCGCAGCGCATGGCCACGGCCCTGTCCGCGAGCCGCGCCGGTGATGAACGCAACCTTGTTCTCGACTCGTCCCATGGGATCTCCTCCTCGTTGTTCGAACTGAACGGGACGGGCCATCGCGGCCGTTCCGTGAAATCGCGGTCTGATGGATGCCGTGCAGCGTCGTCGTCAATCACTGCACCGGCTGGGCATCAACCGCCCCGAAGGCCTCCCGGAGACGGTCGACGACGTCGGGGTCCTCGATCGTCGGTGGCACCTGGACGGGCCCGCCGTTGGCGAGGTCGCGCAAGGTTCGACGGAGGATCTTCCCCGAGCGGGTCTTGGGGAGCTGGTCGACGACGAGGACCGTGCGGAACGACGCAACGGCGCCGATCCGTTCGCGGACCATCGCCACCAGCTCGTCAGCCACAGCATCCGGGTCTCGGTCGATGCCGGCCTTGAGCACGACCAGACCCGTGGGCGACTCGCCCTTCAACGGATCTGGTGCGCCGATCACTGCGCACTCGGCGACATCGGGATGGGCAGCCAGGACCTCCTCCATCGCACCCGTGGAGAGCCGGTGCCCCGCCACGTTGATGATGTCGTCGGTTCGGCCCAGCACCCAGACGTCACCGTCCTCGTCGACGTGTCCGGCGTCCCCGGTGCGGTACCAGCCCGGGAAGTCCTCCAGGTACGACGTCCGGTAGCCCTCGTCGTCGTCCCACAACGTCGGTGCGCAGCCCGGTGGAAGCGGAAGGCGGATCGCGAGGTTGCCCGTCTCGCCCGCGGCCAGCGGAGCGCCGCAGTCGTCGAGCGCGATCACCTCGAACCCGGGGCTGGCTCGTCCTCCGGAGCCGGGCTTGAACGGGGTCAGCCCTCCTCCGCGGAACCGGGCCGTGATCGGCCAGCCGGTCTCGGTCTGCCACCAGTTGTCGATGACAGGTCGGTCGAGCTGCGCCTGCAACCAGGTCGCGGTCGGCGGGTCACAGCGCTCGCCGGCCAGGAACACTGCCTGCAACGAGGACAGGTCGTGTTCCGCCATCAGGTCCAGCTCCGGGTCCTGCCGCCTGATCGCCCGGATAGCGGTAGGCGCGGTGAAGAGGACGTTGACCCGGTGCCGCTCGATCACCCGCCAGAACGCGGCAGCGTCCGGGGTGCCGACCGGCTTGCCCTCGTACATCACCGAAGTCAGCCCGGCGAGCAGTGGTGCGTAGACGATGTAGGAGTGGCCGACCACCCACCCGACGTCGGAGGCGGCCCAGTACACGTCCCCTTCACTGAGTCCGAAGATCGTCGGGATCGAAGCCGCGAGAGCGACCGCGTGCCCGCCGTTGTCGCGGACGATGCCCTTCGGTCGGCCCGTCGTACCGGAGGTGTGCAGGATGTAGAGCGGATCCGTGGCCTCCACGGGCACCGCGTGGTGCGGGCGCGCGGCGGCCTCCGCCTCGAGCAGGTCGTGGTCACGGCCCGGCAGCAGCTCCGCGTGCGTCTGCGGGCGCTGGAGCACGAAGCACGCCTCCGGGTGGTGGCTCGCCAGGCGAAGTGCCTCGTCGAGCACCGGCTTATACTGCACGACCCTGCCAGGCTCCAGCCCGCACGATGCCGCGATCACGACCCGGGGAGAGGTGGCGTCGATCCGCGCCGCCAGCTCTGAGGCGGCGAAGCCGCCGAAGACCACCGAGTGGACTGCCCCGAGTCTGGCGCACGCCAGCATCGCGATCGCCGCTTCCGGGACCATCGGCATGTAGATGACCACTCGATCGCCCCGGGTCACGCCCACTGCGGCGAGGGCGCCGGCAAGCTTCGCGACCCGGTCGCGAAGCTCCCGGTAGGTGTGGGTGACGACCTCACCCGTCATCGCGCTGTCCCAGACCAGCGCCGGCCGGTCACCGGCACCTGCGTCCACATGCCGATCTAGGCAGTTGTAGCTGGTGTTCAGCCGGCCACCGGGAAACCAGTGACCGTACGGACCGCCGTCCCCGTCGAAGACCTCCGACCACGGCGTCTCCCACACGATCCGCGAGGCCTGCCCGCCCCAGTAGCCGAGCGGGTCGTCCCGCCAGCCCTGGTAGAGGGTGCCGTGGTCGGTCATCGAGACGCTTCCGGGTCCGGGGCGCTGAGGAACCGGTTGACCTGCGCCGCCACGGCCTCCGGGTGCTGCTGGTGGGGCGCATGACCGGCTTGGGGGTAGATCGCCAGTTGCGCGTTGGGCAGCTCGCGATATAGCAACCACTCGTTCTTCAGGGGGAAGAAGTGGTCGTCGTCTCCGTTGACGATGAGCGTCGGCTGACGCAGCTCGGCGAGCCTCGCGTAGTGGTCGGTCTTGCCGCCCATGAAGTCCAGAATCAGGCCGACCATGGCCTGGATGGTCTCGGCGGAGACGAGAGGCTCGCGGTCGGTCCGCAGTGCATGGCGCTCGATGTAGGCCTGGGTCTCGGCGTCACGCCCCTCCGCGAAGAACAGGTAGCGGACGTCCTCGAAGGCATACTCGGGCTTTAGGGCGATCTCGAAGACGACGTCCGTGGGCGGGTCGGTCTCCGCGTTGCCGCCCGGCCCCGTCCCGATGAGCACGACCTTGCGCACCAACGCAGGCTCGGCCGTGGCGATGGCCTGGGCGACGAACCCGCCCATCGAGAAGCCCAGTACGTCGACGATCCCATAGCCCAGCGCGCGCACGAACGAGGCCGCGTTGTGAGCCTTCTCGTCGACGCTCGTCGCCGGGGCGCCGGTCGAGGAGCCGACCGCCGCGTCACTGAACAGGATCACGTGCCGCTCCTCGGCCACCGCGTCGACGAAGGCCGGGTCCCAGTCGTCCAGGGTCCCCCGGAACCGGTGCAGGAACACCAGGGGCGTCGTGTCCACCGGCTGGGCGGGACCGAGTTCACGGTAGGCGAACCGCACCCCGTCCACCTCGACGTACTTCGTCTCGATCTCCACCGAGTGGTACTGCCGGACGATCCGGTCGGTCACCGATGAGCTCACAACGCACCTCGTTCACTTGAAGGCTGGCAATGAAGGAAATGTAACCCTCGTCACTACCATGATGCAAGTCACTACGATCATGGAATCTAATTGATCGTTGAACCTCTTGAGCGGCCACCTCCGCACTTGTCGTGAGGTCGGGAAACCCTGCCGCAACGCGCCTCGGTTAAACTTCCATCATGGAACGCACGAGCTTCGAGGGTATGAGCTGTCCGGTAGCGCTGGCGCTAGAGCGAGTCGGCGAGTGGTGGAGCATCCTGATTCTGCGGGACGCCACGCACGGACTGACCCGGTTCGAGCAGTTTCAGAAGAGCCTTGGCATCTCCCCGAACTCCCTTTCTCGCCGGCTCGCCGCCCTGGTTGATGCGGGGCTCCTCGAACGACGCCGATACAACGAACGCCCTCCGCGCGACGAGTACGTGCTCACCGAGGCCGGGCACGCCTTCCGTCCCGTACTGACCGCCCTGTACGCGTGGGGCAACCAGCACTACCCCCCGGAGGCGGTCAACGTCCGCCTGGTCGACATCGAGACTGGCGCGGACGTCGATCCCCTTTTGATCGACCGATTGACCGGCAAGCCGCTCGACGACGAGCACACCGTGTTCCTGCCCGGACCGGCCGCCGACGATCGACTCCGGGCCGTGCTCGCGCGTCGCGCAGAGCGCGCCTCGTGAGTCGAACGTACGAGACGCTGGCTCGGTGAACGGTCTCGATCCCGACCAGAGATACTCGGCGAGGTCACGCAATCGGTCACGCTCTCTCGATCAGCGCCCACAGCCGTGAGCAGGCGAGCCGGGCAACCTACCGGTGTCAGCCGGCGAAGCGGTTGATCTTGCGGATCTGCTTGTCGAAGACGCGGGCGGGGACGAAGCGGCGCAGGGCGCTCACCCGTCCGGCCGTGACGCCGGCGGGATATCGGAGCCTGGGTTTTGTGTCGGTGGCCGCGGTGACGATGACCTTCGCCACCGTGGCCGGGTCGTCACCGTCCTTGGTCGAGTCCGCCATCACTTCGGCGAACGTCTTCCGCTGCTGTGCGTACGACGGGATGAGCACCTGGGGACGCACCATGGCCGCGTCGAACGACGTCGAGGTGGGTCCGGGCTCGACGAGCACCACGCGTACGCCGTACTCGCGAACCTCGTGATCCACCGACTCCGAGTAGCCCTCGATCGCGTGCTTGGACGCGACGTAGACCGCCATGTGCGGCTGCGGGACGAGCCCGGCGACGGACGAGACGTTTACGATGCGCCCCCGCCCCTGCGCGCGCATGTGCGGCAGCACCGCCTTCATCATCCGGATCACGCCGACAACGTTGACCTCGATGACCTTGCGGTCCTGCGCCACGGAGAGCTCCTCGGCGGCACCTGCGGAGCCGATGCCCGCGTTGTTGACCAGGACGTCCAGCCGGCCGAACCGCCCCAGCACGTGCTCGACAGCCGCAGTCACCGACGCATCACTCGAGACGTCGAGGTCAACGAAGGTCAGGCCCTCGCCATCGGTGAGCGCTGATGCGTCGCGGCTCGTCCCGACCACCTGGAAGCCGGCTTCGACCAGGCGGAGGGCGACCTCCTTGCCGATGCCCGAGGAGGCGCCTGTCACGAGTGCCACTGGCTGCTGCGCTGTCATGGTGAACTCCTTGAATCTTGTGTCTGTCGGTCATAATATTACGTTCGTAAGACTATAGGGTGTGGTGACTCAAGGGCAACGCGTCCCGTCCAGCAAGTGGAGGAACGCACGGCGCCTCGCCACCTGGACGGGCCGACCGCGGCGGGGATGTGTAGTTCCTCCTGACGCTGGCGACGAGGTCGTCCTTGGACGCGAAGTGGGCGTAGAAGGCGCCGTTGGTCAGGCCGGCGTCCGCCATCAGGGTGGGAATGCCGGAGCCGTCGATGCCGTCTCGCTTGAGGCGGCGACCAGCCGTCTCGACGATCCGCCGACGAGTGGCTTCCTTGTGCTCGGTGCCGTAGCGCCAAGTTCGGGGTGGATCCGGATGAGGGCGGAGCCGGAGATTGCGCTCCGGATCCGCCCTGGCCAAGTCAGTGTGCCGGGGTGGCAAGGAGAGCAGCGAAGTTGATGCTCCCGGTCTGCACTTTCGCGTCGTGTGGCTCGGAGACCCTTCGGGGCCATCCCCCGGATGGGCAAGACGTTCTATCTCCGGCTGCTGCTGCTGGCCGCTGGCCTGGACCCGCGCCCGGCCGAAGGCAACCCCGGGCACGGACCGCGACAACGACCACCACGACCGCGTCCGCCACAACAAGATCAGCAAAGCCGGCACCGTCACCCTGCGCGTCGCCGGCCGGTTACGCCACATCGGCGTCGGCCGAACCTACGCCGGAACCTACGTCATCCTGCTCGCCCAAGACCTCAACGTCAGAGTCGTTCATGCCGCGACCGGAGAACTCCTGCGTGAGCTGACTATCGACGCCCGGCGCGACAACCAGCCCACCGGACGGCCACCCGGTCCGACGCCGAAATAGAACTGGCCCGGACCTACATTTCGTAGGTCCGGGCCATTCCGGTGTCCTGAGACATCACAGTGTCGGGCTGACAGGATTTGAACCTGCGACCCCTTGACCCCCAGATCGGCGGTAGCGCGCTCGCCCGCGCATCGGGGTCGTCGCGCGGTCTTGTTCGGACGCTCCTACGTGCATGCCGTGCACGGCGTTGGGGACTTTTTGGGCTCTTCACGATCCAGGGTGTAGTCGCGGCCTGAAGCCGCCGGTCTCGAGCAGGCATCTGGCGATGGTATGTCGGCCGCGTGATTATGCTGACCGGCTCTGCGAATGTGCTGGTCGGGCAGGGCTGTGGCATCGAGCCGGTCAACATAATCGTGGCGGTGTCACCGGTTCTTGAGGAACGCGATGAGAGCATCGGAGGCCTGGTAGCGAGCCGGTGGCCGCTCGTCGATCGCGGGGACGCGGTCGAGGGTACGGCGTTTCAGTTCGAGGTCGGCGTGGAGGTAGACCTGCGTTGACTGGATCGTCGCGTGTCCGAGCCAGAGCGCGATGCTCGCGGTGTCGATCCCAGCGTGCAGGAGTGTCATCGCGCAGGTGTGCCGCAGGGTGTGCGGTGTGATGTTCTTCCCGGCCAGGCTCGGGCAGCGCTCGACCGCGGTCGCGGTGTGCCGGGCGACGAGTTTGGCGACCGCCGCCCTGGTCAACGGCGTTCCGCTGCTGGTTGGGAACAGCGGCCCCTCAGGCGCAGGCAGGAGTTCGCTGATCCCGGCGGCCAGGAGCTTGACCGTGTTCTTCTGCAGCGGGATGACCCGCTGCTTGCGTCCTTTGCCGACGCATTGGAGTTGGCTGTGCGGGCCGATCTGGATGCTGTCGATGCGGAGGCTGGTCAGCTCACTGACGCGCAGTCCGGTCTGGATGCCCAGGTGCAGCAGGAGTCGGTCGCGGCGCCCGATCCAGGTGCTGGTGTCCGGGGCCGCGATGAGTGCTTCGGTTTCGGGCTGGGTCAGGAACGACACGAGCGTCTTCTTCGTGCGTTTCGCGGGGATCGCGAGGACCTGGCTGATCGTCGCGATCGCGTCGGGGGCGCGGTAGCTGGCGTAGGTGAAGAACGATCGCAGCGCCGCCCTGCGCGCGTTCCTCGTGGCGGCGGAGTTGCCGCGTTCGGTTTCCAGGTGCTGGAGGAACCCGCCGATCAGGTCGGCGTCGAGGTCGGCCAGGCTCAGCGCCGAGGGGGCGATGCCGGTGGCTCGTTGGGCGTAGATGAGCAACAACCGGAACGTATCGGCGTAAGCGGCCTTGGTGTGGACGCTGGCGCCCAGGTGCCGGTCGAGGTTGTCGGTGAAGAACCGTTGCAGCAGCGGCGCGAGATCACTCATCATCAGCCCCGCCCGCGTGGAGGCGTTCGGCGAGGGCTGCGGCCAACTCGGGGGTGTTGGACAGATACCAGTAGGTCGAGTCCGGGCCGACGTGCCCGAGCCATGCCGACAGCACCGGCATCATCTCGTCGACGTCACCGCCTGAGCGGATGTGCCCGATAAGCGTGTTCGTCGCGAACGAATGCCGAAAGCCATGTAGCCGAGCGGCCGGCTCAGATGGACTGCCGACCAGGCCAACCATCGTGCGGACCTCGCGGAACGTGTTCCCCGCGGTCGAGCGCGCGATCCGGGTGCCGCGACGCGCGACGAACACCGCCGTCGTTTGCGGGACGGGGAACGTTGCATCGCGCAGCCGCTGATACTTCCGGATCGCGGTCATCGTCGTCGCGTGCAGCGGGACGAGCCGGGACTTGCCGAACTTCGTGTCCGTGACCCGCGCCCATCCGCTGCCGTCACCAGACTCGTCGAGCGTGATGTCGTCGTCGTTCAGGGTGCGTGCCTCGCTGATCCGCAGCCCCGTCACCGTCAGCAACCCGAGCAGGGTCTGCCAAGTCGCCGCGCGAACCCGCGGCGTCAGCCGGCCCGCCGCGGCGAGCAGAGCATCGGTCTCCTCGTTGGTGAAGATCAGCGGGCGAGGACGGTGGCTGCCGTAGGGACGCCCGTCGAGGACGGGGACCTCGGTCGCGGGGTCGAGCCAGGCGACATGCTCGGCGAACTGCTTGACGTAGTTCAACCGCTCCAGCACCGTGCCTCGAGAGAACTGCGACACCCATGCCGTGGCCAGATCATGACGGATCGTGGGCTCACCGGCCGCGTCCATCCACCCCACGAACGCGTCGAGAGCCTTGGCCGGCGCGGTCAGTTTGAACCCGAGAGCGCGACGCGTGGACAGGTAGCCGTCCAGGAGTTCACGCAACCGGCTCATCGCCCCCACCTGCCTTCGGCCGCGGCAGGCCACTCGGGGACGAGGCGCGTCAACCGGCTCCAATCGACCTTGGTGTAGATCGCGCTCGTGCGCAGATGCGCGTGCCGCAGCAGCCCCTGAACCTCCTGGAGGGTAGCGCCAGAGGCGAGCATGCCCGTCGCGAACGTCTGCCGCAGCCGATGCGGACCGAACTTCGTCACCCCCGCATGGATGCAAATCTGACGGACGGTGCCGCAGACCCCGTTCGCCGACAACGGCTGGACCGGATCGATGACGGTCCAGAACACCTCCTCGCCCCGAACCCTGCCGCCGCGGCCGTGGAGCACGTAGTCCTCCAACGCTTGGCCGACCCCATTGGGCAGCGGCAGTTCGTCGACACGGTCGCCCTTGCCGCGGATGCGCAGGCTCCCGGTGCGCCAGCCGATATCGTCCAGGCGGAGTGCGGCAATCTCGCATGCCCGCAATCCCAGTCCCGTCAGCAGCAACAGGATCGCCCGGTCCCGCAGCCCCTTCGGGGAATGCTGGTCGAGGCTGGCGAACAGCGCCTCGATGGTGCCCGCCGGGACCGGGTCTGGGATCGACGACAGCCGCCATGCCGCCGCGTGCGGCACCACCCCGGACAGATCCTGAACTGTTCGGCCCGACCGGTGGCAGAACTTCAGGAACGAGCGCAGCATCACCAGCTGCTTGCCCAACGTCGACGCCTTCACCCCCCGCGCAGCCTCCAGGTTCACCCACTCGACGACCGTCGCCGCCGTCAGGCCGCGCAGCGACCCTTCTGTCGGCGCGGGAAGCCACGCCACGAACCCTGCGACTCGGGCGGTGTAGACGCCGGCAGTGTGCTGTTGCACCGACCGCTCCCGCAGCAGCCATACCTCGAACCCGTCCAGCACGCCCCGCACGTCAGCGCTGTGATGCTCACGATGAACCGCCATCTTGGTCCTCCTCGACCTAAGCCAGGCGATCCCAGCGATCACCCGGTCAGATCAAGCGAACCCCGCATCGTCCGCCGATTGTTATGTTGACCGGCTCGATGCCACAGCCCTGCCCGACCAGCACATTCGCAGAGCCGGTCAGCATAATCACGCGGCCGACATACCATCGCTTATGCGGACTTCCGCATAAGCGATGTAGTTGGTCAGGTTGCGGAACCCGAGCGCGGAGCCTCGGAGGTGCTCGAGCCGTCCGTTGATCGCCTCGGTTGGTCCGTTGCTGGTGCCGAGCCGGTCAAAGTAGGCCAGCACGTCGGCGGCACGCTTCTTCAGCGTTCGGCCGAGGGTGGTGAGTTCGGTGAGCGCACTGGGGACGCCGTGGCTGAGGGAGCCGATCAGCTTCTCCATCAACTCGCGCCCACGGGCCCGGTCGGGTTCGCGGTAGGCGGCGATCATCCGCTGGTAGATGCCCCAGGTGGCCTCGACCTCGACGTGCTCGTCGGCCGCGAAGAGGGAGTCCAGTCGGTCCTTCTGCTTGTCGGTGAGGAGGTCGGCGCCGGTGTGCAGGGTCCGTCGCGCGGAGTAGAGCGGGTCGTCCTTGCGGCCGCGGTGGCCGTGGATGGCCTGCTGGACACGGCGTCGGCACTCATCGAGCGCGTCGCCGGCCAAGCGCACCACGTGAAAGGGATCCATCACGGCCACGGCGTCGGGCAACTCCTCAGCTGCCGCGGTCTTGAAGCCGGCGAACCCGTCCATCGCGACGACCTCGATGGCGTCGCGCCAGGCCTCGGGGCGTTCGGCGAGCCAGGTCTTGAACGCCTGTTTCGAGCGGCCCTCGACCATGTCCAGCAGCCGGGCGGGGCCGGTGCCCTCACGGATCCCGGTCAGGTCGATGATCACGGTGACGTACTTGTCGCCGCGCCGGGTGTGGCGCCAGTTGGGTCGGCCCGGGGCGCGGTGCTCGGATTGCTCCGAGTCCGTTTCCCCGGACCGCCCGCCGAACCCGGCGTGCGATTCTCACCGCACCGGGCTCTCCACGTGAGGTTGCTGCTCAGGCGGCGTCACCTGTCGGTGTCCACGGCGTCGGGATCTGGTATCCGCGGTAGCGGTACCTGACAACAGGGACGCTGGCTGCGCCCTTGAACTTGACTCCGTCGGCGGTGAGCCTCCAGGTCCCGGGCAGGCAGAACCTGCGCCGGAGTTCTGGCCACCCGATCCGGTGCTTCTTCAGCAGCCATGCCGTGATCCGCTCCCACGCGTAGGAGTCGATCCCGGCGAAGACGGCTTTGGACACACCGTGTCGGAAGTAGTTGGCCCACCCCCGCAGCACCCGCCCGAGGTACTCGATGAGGTACCCGGGCTCGCGGTGCAGGGTCGATCTGTAGGTCATCACCTTCACCCTGCCCTTGACCGTGGCGATGGCCTTGGCCGAGGGCTTGGTGTACACGAACCACTTGTTGCTTCCCCGTTTCCGCATCCGTCGGATGTTGAAGCCGAGGAAATCAAACCCGTGGTCAATGTGGACCACGCGGGTCTTCTCCGGCGCCAGCCGCAGCCCCATCGGGGCCAGGACACTGGCAACCTCCTCGCGCAGGTGGTGGGCGTGCTCCTCCTCGCCGGTGACGACGATGACGAAGTCATCGGCGTACCGGATGAGTCGGTAGTTCGCTTCGCCACGTCTGCGGCGACCCTGCCGTTTCACCTCGGTCGCCATCTGCTGGTTCCACTTCGCCATGAAGTGGTCATCCAGCGCCGACAACGCGATGTTGGCCAACAGCGGGGACAAGATCCCGCCCTGCGGAGTGCCGGTGTGCGTTGCCTCGCGGGTGCCGATGGTGGTCATCACACCGGCCTTGAGGAACGCCTTGACCAGCCCCAGCACGCGCTTGTCGCCGATCCTGCGCCGAAGGCGGTCCATCAGCGCGACGTGGTCGATCATGTCGAAACACGCCTCGATGTCAGCCTCCAGCACCCACGTGTACGCCTTCGACGTGAAGTGGTGGATCTCAGCGACCGCGTCCTGCGCGCGCCGGTTAGGTCGGAACCCGTACGAGCACGGCGCGAAGTCCGCCTCGAAGATGGGCTCCATCACCAGTTTCAAGGCGGCCTGCACAACCCGGTCCGCCACGGTCGGGATGCCCAGGCTGCGCAGTTTCCCGCTCGCCTTCGGAATCATCACCTGCCGCACCTCGACCGGGCCGAAGGTCCGCGCTTTCAAATGCGCACGGACCTCGCACAAGAACGCCTCCACCCCGATCCGGTGGCGGATCTGAGCCACGGTGGCCCGATCAACCCCCGGCGTCCGCGACCCTTTGTTCCCGGCGACGCGTTCCCACGCCACCATCAAGAACGCCGGGTCACAGACCAGGTTGTACAGATCGTCAAACCGGCGGCCGGGATCCCCGACCGCCCAGCAATGCAACTTGGTCTGCATCCTCCGTACCGCCCACCAAGCCTGATCTTGACCAGGCCAGCACGCGGCGCCGGTGTTCACCGACGCATCTTCGGACATCACAATCCCTCTTCTCATCAGTTGCTTCCTCTCGCTGCCGCCCTTCCCCATGGCCCACCTGCTCGGCCCTGTGACCGGCTCTCCCGGCCTCGGAGTACTACGACGGCTCCGCCCCGCCCACGCCCTTCAGCAGGCGACGCGCCTATCCCGATCGCTCGGGACCGGCCGTGGACGGTTCCCACGTTCACTGTTGTTCGGTCGACGGGTGAGGTGCCCGGCTTTGCCCCTGCGGCCTCGTCGTGGCCACGCCCGAAGACGCCGTAGACCTTCACCACGACCTGCCGGACCCGGCACATAAACCGTTCCGACAGTTCCCCGCCCCGGTCGGCGTCTGGCTGACGCCGCCCGCGGACGGTTACGCACCGCTATCCAGCCCAGATCCACCGGGTTCGAGCTGGTCGACGATCAAGAGGCTTTACGACACCGGTTCCTCGCGTACACCTTCCCGTCTCGCTCACCAGGCACGGCCCGTCCGGTAGTACCGAGCCGCCCTGACTTCACCGCGGCTGCTCCCACCCTCACCGGCGTCCCCCGGGTCAGGCTGCCGCCAGCTTCACTCGACCGCTACGACGGCCAAGCGATGTAGGTCTCTCACCTCCATCCGAAACAACAGCGCCTCGTGGCGCACGACGTGTTCATCCACGCCGATCGCGGTGACACCGTCGAACCGGGCGACGTCATCGATCAGGACCCGCTTGCCCTCGGCCAGGACAGCGTCGTTGGCGGTGTTCCAGGCGACCCCGAGTCCTTCGGCGACCCGGGCGACGGTGAGGTGCTGGCACACGATCCCTTCCAGTGCCCACCGCAGGCCGCGGCGCGAGAGCTTCGCGCGAGGCTCGGCAGCCTTCGACGTGTCTTGGCGCCACACGTGCCCGCAGCCGGTGCACCGGTAGCGGCGGATCGCGACGACCAGGGTCGTGGGGCGCCAACCCAGCGGCTCGTGTGCCAGGCGGCGGGTCACGGTGTCGCGCGGGGATCCCTCGCACCCGCAGCGACGGCACCACCTCGCATCGGAGCCGTCGGGCTCGACCACCCGACAGGCCAAGACAGCGCGGTCCAGCTCGAGTCGCTGCCCTGTGACTTCGAGGCCGAGCTCATCGAGTCGGCAGAACACGGTCAGATCAGGGCAGGCGAAGCCCGCCTCGGGGGTAGCGTCAGGCACGTCGAGGTCTTCCGGATGGGTGGCGTAGGAACCTCCATCTTCGGGAGACCTCGACCTCTACCCGGCCACCGACGCGCCGACCACGGCTGCCGACGACATCACACGCCCGCTACACCCTCAACTGCGAAGAGCCGTTAATGGACTCGGCGCGGGTGCAGTGGGTGGTGGTTCGTATCGCGAATCGGTCGAAACCAGTCAGCCGGGCCGGACTCACTGCGTCGACGACGCAACTACTCGCAACCAACCAAGTCTTCGTCGAGCCGGCGCTCCCTATCGAGGCCCGCATTTCCAGCAGCTTTGCGGAGGGCAGGGCGACAGAAGAGTTCTCGAGCCTGCTCCATGGCATGGGCCCCGACGAGGTCGGACTGGTCCTGCTCTCGATCCCAGATCTGGGGCCAGAGCTTGAGTCAGATCCGACTAAACCGTCGCGAATCGCTCCTTTATTCGTGGCTCGTCCGGCGTGGGCCATTCTCTACAGGGACGTTGAACTGCCCATCTTCGGCCAGCAGAGCGAGGAAGTCGGCAATGCAACTTCTTACCACGCTCCATTCATTGTCTTCATCGACGCCGTCACCGGCGAGTTCCTGGATGCCGAGTCGCTCTGAAAGCGTTGACAGATGAGTGACGACTTCGCGGAGTTCGCGGCGAGTGAACTGCCGAGACTCGTCCGGTTGGCCCGTTTGTTGACTGGCAACGCCGAGGATGCCTGGGACCTCACTCAGGACTGCCTGGTTCGGGTCGGGCTCCGCTGGAACAGGATCGATAGGGACGGCAACCCTGGTGCCTATGCCCGTGTCACGCTGGTGAATCTCAGTAAGAACCTACGTCGATCCCGTTCTCGTGAACGCAAACGCATGCGGGCCCTCGTCTCCGGCACGCCGAACTCGACCATCCCGGCGCCGCTACCCGAATGGCTCGACCACGTCTTGGCAACGCTTACCCCTCAGCAACGTGCAGCCATCGCGCTGCGCTATCTCGAGGATCTCGATGACACTGCGATCGCCGGGATTCTCAACTGTTCCGAAGTGACCGTCCGTTCCCACATTTCGCGTGGTCTGGCACGGCTCCGGGATGCCGCACCCGGCGGTCGAGATTGAGCCACAACCTACCCCGGACGATTCGGGCAAGCGGGACTCGACGGATCCTGTTTTCTTGGCCTTCTCGCATCGCGATCGTCACGGTATCCATTTGGTGTCCGCTCCGCACCTGTGGGGTCGGTCGCCCAAGTAGCGTCCAGGTGACGCTGCTTGAGCACCTCGACCGAGGCGGCTTGGGTCGAGGTGATGGAATAGGCGAGTGAGTGAGACGAAGCTGATCCGGCCCGGCCAGGTGACCCTGGCCGGCTGGATGGTCATGATCGGGTCCGCGATCGTCGTACTCACCTGCTTCGACCAGGTGAGCGGCTTCCAGACGATGGACAGTCGCGAGGCAATCGCGAAGTTCCTCTCGGAGCCGCCGGCGGAGGGGCTCGGGCTCGACGTCGACGGGGCGATCGTCATCCTCCGTTCGATGGCGATGGTGACGGCCGGGCTCGCCACGGCGGCGCTGATCCTGGGCTGGCACGTGCTGCACCGGCACCGGGCGTCGCGGATGGCGCTCACGATCGTGGCCGTACCCCTGTTCTTCACCGGCATTGTCGCCGGTGGCTTCTTCTCCTCGGTCGTCGCCGCGGCAGCGCTGATGCTGTGGTCGCGGCCCGCGCGCGACTGGTTCGACGGCGTGAGCCG
>WNGB01005134.1_pt1 | contig 19641 bp, 19 predicted proteins | sample 5400681 | NCBI WGS metagenome assembly WNGB01 (sample SAMN13153367, study PRJNA577476) | soil metagenome | isolation source: 115 cm soil or saprolite under grassland replicate 2 | place: USA:California | collected 2016-06-15
CCGCCGCGAGCGCCGCCGCGAACGTCAGGGAATGCGAGAGCCCCCGGTGGCCGAGGACATGGCCGACCGGGATGCCGAGGACGACCCCGACAACGTCAACGTCCGGCAGGATCGCGCACGCCGCGCCGAGCGCCCAGAACCTGGCCGGCACCCCCCGCCGATAGAACGCGGCCCCGAGCGCGCCCGCGACGATCGCGTGGCTGAACGCCGACGCCACGCCTCAGTCGAGGCCGCGAGCACGGAGTGTTTGCCCTCGCGTCCGCCGTAACCGCTGTTCGAGCGCCGGCTTCGCCGGCGCAATCCTGATCTGGGGGGAGGCAGCGGAGCGGGCCGTCAGGCCCGCGGAGCGTCGGAAGGGGGGCGAAGCCCCCCTCCGAGCGATCAAAACTCCCACGGGGGCTCGATGTCCATCGACAGCTCGAGCAGCGTCGGGCCGTCGGCCTCGAACGCGCGGGCCAGGGCCGCCGGCAGCGCCGCCACGCCGGCGAGGTGCTCGCCGCGGGCGCCGAAGGTGCGGGCCATCGCGGGGAAATCGGGATTGGCGAGATCGGCCTCGCCCCAGCGCTTGAACATCTTCTCCTGGAGCCACTTGATGGCCCCGAAGCGGTTGTCGTTCATGAGCACGATGGCCAGCGGCAGACGATACTTCACGGCCGTCGCGAGCTCGTTGACCGAGAACATGAAGCCGCCGTCGCCCAGCACCGCGACCACGGGCCGGTCGGGATGGGCGATCTGGGCGCCGATGGCGGCGGGCAGGCCGTAGCCGAGCGTGGCGGAGCCGACGGGATAGAGAAACGTCCGCGGCCGCAGCACGGGGAACCGCCACTCCATCCAGTAGTTGATCCCCGTCTGGTCGTTGACGACGATCGCCTCGGGCGGCAGGGCTCGGCGCAGCGTCTCGATGAGCCCGGCGATCTCGGGCGTGTAGAGCGGACTGGCCGCGGTCTTCAAGCGCGTGAGCCATGGCGTGTCCCACGCGGTGGCGGCCCGTCCCGGGCCGAGCGCTTCCACCAGACGGGACAGACCATCCTTGGCGTCGCCGACGATGGCGACCTGCGGCTTGAAGAGCTTGCCGATCACCGTCGGGTCGAGGTCCAGGTGGATCAGCGTCTGCTCGGCCGTGAACGAGAGGTTGAGGAGCAGGCCTTGCGTCGAGCGCGCCGCGAACCGGCAGCCGACCGCGAAGACGACGTCCGCGGCCTGGAACACGCCCTCCGTCGCGCGCTTGTTGGGCATGACGGCGTGCCACAGCGGATCGTCCTCGGCGATCGCTCCGCGTCCCATCACCGTGGTGATCACGGGCGCGCCGAGGCGACGCGCGAGCGCCAGCAGCTCCGCCTCGGCCCCGGCGCTCACCACCCCGCCCCCGGCGACCACCAGTGGACGTCGCGCCGCCAGGAGCCGCCGCGCGGCCTCGGCGATGTCGTTGACGTGGCACGGGGGACGGCGGCCGGCCCCGCGCGCGGGCGGCTCGGTGTCCACCTCGCCATTGAGGAAGTCGTGCGGGATCGAGATGGCGACCGGCCCCGGCCGTCCAGTGCGAAGCAGGTCGAAGGCGCCCGCGATCGTCGTCGGAATGTCCCGGGCTCGCGTGATCTGCTCGGCGAGCCGCGTCACCGGGCGAAAGCACTCGATCTGGTTGACGACCTCGTGCAGCGAGCCGGCATCCCGCCCGACCATCGACGACAGGATGTCGGACATGATCACGGCGACCGGCATCGAGCCCGCGTACGCCTCCACGAGCGGCGTGAGCGCGTTGGTGGCGCCCGGGCCCGTCGTGACGACGGCGACCCCCGGGCGGCCCGAGGCGCGCGCGTAGCCGTCGGCCATGAACGCCGCCCCCGACTCGTGGCGCGCCAGCACGTGGGCGATCTCGGACTGGCCGATGAGCGCGTCGTAGATCGCCAGGTTGTGGACGCCGGGAATCCCGAAGACGTGCCGCACGCCCTCGGCGCGCAGCGCCTCCACCACCCATTCGCCGCCGGTGCGGATCATCGGCTCACCTCACGCGGATTTCGCACTTCGATCATTGAAGGGCTCGGCTCGTGGCGAGTCGCCACTCACCTCGCACTTCGATCATTGAAGGGCTCGGCTCGTGGCGAGTCGCCACTCACCTCGCACTGCCACGAAGGGTTCGGCTCGCCGTGCCGGGCACGGCTCACCTCACCCTGGATTTCGATCATTGAAGGGTTCGGCTCGCCGCGCCGGGCACGGCTCACCTCACACTGGATTTCGATCATTGAAGGGTTCGGCTCGCCGCGCCGGGCACGGCTCACCTCACACTGCCATTGCCACGAAACCCCGGTCGATCACGACGTCGACCAGCGCGGGGCCGGGGTGGGCGATGCAGGCACGGAGGACATCGCCGAGCTCGCCGGGCTTCTCGACGCGCTCGGCGCGCACGCCGAGGGCCCGCGCGAGACCGATGTAGTCGATCTCCGGCCCGACGAGATCCATGCCGGGATAGATGTCGCGCTTGGCCGACTCGAGCCCGAGCGTGAGCATCCCCGATTTGAGAATGGCGTACGAGCTGTTGTTGGGGACGACGTAGGTGATCGGCAGGCGATAGCGGGCGGCCGTCCACAGCGCCTGGGGGCTGTACATCACGGAGCCGTCGCCGATCGTGGCGATGACGGCCCGGCCCGGCGAGGCGAGCTGCACGCCGAGCGCCGCGCCCATCGCCCAGCCGAGCGTGCCGGTCTTCGACCCGAAGAAGCCGTCGGGCGTGGCCAGCGGCAGGTGACGCAGCACGTGCGGCAGCGACGTCGCGGACTCGTCGACGATCACCGCGTCGCCCGGCGCCACGGCCGCGAGCGTCCGCATGAGATACGCCTGGGAGATCGGCGTCCGATCGCGCTCGGCCTCCGCCGCCGCGCGGATGCGCGCGCCCTGCTCGGCGCGCGTGCGGCCGAGCTCCCGCGTCCGTCCCGCGGCGCTCTCACGCGCCGCCGGGGTGAGACGAGCGTCGACGGCCGCCGTCAGCTCGGCCAGTGCCGTCCGCGGATCGGCCACGATCCCCAGCGTGACGGGGTGGCTCCGTCCGATCTCCCGCGCGTCGTCGTCGATCTGCACGACCGGCAGCCCGCGCGGGAACGGCTCGCCCGGGGCATGCAGGAACCACGTGAAGACCGTGGCGCCGACGACGAGGAGGGCGTCGGCGCCGTCGAGCGCCTTGCGGACGCCGGGCGGCGACGGGAAGAGCCCGCCCCGCCACAGCGGATGGTCGCCGGGAAAGTTCACGCGCCGGAAGATCGGCTCCCCGTGCACGCGGGCCCCCAGCAGCTCGGCGAGCGCCACCACCTCGGTGAGCGCCCCGGCGCGGCCCACGCCGTCACCCACGATGATGACGGGCACCCGCGCGGAGGCGAGCATCGACGCGGCACGCTCGACGGCGTCGGCCTCCGGCCGCGTGCGCGCGGCCAAGACGGGCGCGGCCTCGCCCGTGTCGTCCACCGTCTCCATCATGAGATCCATCGGCAGCGACAGGAACACGGGCCCGGTGGGCGGCGTCAGCGCGATCTTCAGCGCGCGGCGCAAGGCGGCCGGGGCCTCGTCGGCCCGGCGGACCTCGTGGGACCATTTCGTGAACTGCTCGGTGAGCTGGACGAGATCACCCGAGAGGATCGGCTCGTGGATCAGGAACCGCGTGTCCTGCTGACCGGCGGTGAGCACGACCGGGCTCTTCGCGCGCGCGGCGTTGTGGAGGATGGACAGCCCGTTGGCGACGCCGGGGGCGACGTGCACGTTGACGACGCCGGGCCGCCCCGACGCCTGCGCGTAGCCGTCGGCGGCGGCGACCGCAGCGGCCTCCTGGAGCGCCACGACGTACTCGAGGCCCGAGTCGGGCAGCGCGTCGAGGAACGGCAGCTCGGTGGTGCCCGGGTTGCCGAAGAGATGGCGGACGCCGCTCCGGTGAAGGATCTCCATGAGGACGGCGGACACGCGCATACGGCGAGGATACTACTGGCGGCCCTGGCCCCGGCGGCTCATCACGTCACGCGTGATGTCCATGCAGAGGTCTCAGGTGGCGGCGTGGCTCGTGAAGGTGACCTCGTCGCCCGCCTCGGCCTTGATGTAGCAGAAGCGGTTCGTCACGTGACCGATCCGCGTGCACCCACACGTGCACTCCACGCCGGCGAAGGCCTCGGGATGCTCGGCCGCGAACCGGTACAGGACGGCGACTTCCGGGGTCGCCGCGAAGACCGGCATCTGGCCGCGCCGGACCGTCTGCACTCGATCGCCGACCTCGTCCACGGTCACCGGAGAGGCGCCCGCGCGGAGCCACCACACGGCACCGCTCACGAGCACGGCGAGGACGATGACCGCGGCGATCGCCAGGGAGCGCTTCACGCCGGTCGCCTCAGCTCGTATTCTCGATCCCCGAGCCGGAGGGCGCCGCGTCCCGTCCTCTCGTCGTACTCGCCGAAGGCCAGCAGCTGGAACGCCGCCGCCCGGCTCAGCCGCGCCTCGAAGGCTCCGGCCTTCACCGGGCAGTACGGGATGTCGTCGCGCCCGATCCGGAGGCTCGCGGGATCGATCGTCGTCTCGGTGCCGTCGTTCAGGAAGCCGTGGAGGGTGTCCCCCCTGCGCTCGACACGCGTGACGACCCACGGGACGTCGTCGACGATCACCGGGATCCGCACCCGCGTCTGGATGAAGTAGCCCTCGCCGTCACGCCGGAGGTTCCCCCGCAGGTTGGCCACGATCCCGGGGTGCGTGATCTCGACCTCGTCGTCGTACCAGACGCCGTCGACGTCGACCCGGAGGTTCGGCAGCGTGAATTGCGGAGCCTCGTGACTCGCCGTCATGACTCGAAGGTCACGCTGGCGAAGCTGACGACGCCCTGGGGATCGGGCCACTGGCCGTACCGGTGCAGCCGCCCGCGGCTCGCGCCGAGCACGCGGAGCGTCGCGTAGATGGGCGAGTAGCCGCAGATGCGCCGGCGGTCACCGTCCCTGGCCACGGCGTCGAAGAACGCGCGCGCGTTACCGGCCTCCACGGCCCCCAGCATCTCACGGTCCTCGCGCTCGATCCTGCGCAGATCGTCGGGGGAGACCGGATCGGGATCCCCGAAGCGAGGTCCCACGTGGGCCAGGTCCGCCCCCGCGAGCACGACGACCCGACGGCCGCTCGAGGCGAGCGCCTCGGCCACGGCGTCGAGGAAACGGGGCACCCGGGGATCGTCCTCCGGCCCGTGCCCGCGCGCGAGCGCCTCGTGGGCGAAGCTCGCGAGGATGGGGACGACCGTGAAGTCACGGCGCCCTTCGTAGAGATAGCGGAGGAAGACCGCCTGGAACTCGATGGAGTGCTCGCCGCGGTGCGCGAGCTCAGAGGCGAAGCAGTCCTGACCGGCCCGGCTGGCCACCGCCTCCACGAAGTCCCGATCGACGGCGGCGGGACCGAACGGCGTCGCGTAGTCCTTGCGCGTCAGCGCGAAGGGCTCGCGCATGCCCGCATGGCAGGTGCCGAAGATCACGAAGAGATCGCCATCGCACCGCTCGGCGAGCCGACGGTAGGCCCAGGCATAGGCGGGACCCCCCCGGTGGAAGTCGATGTGCGGAGCGATCGCACCGCTGACGGTCCCGCAGCGTGCCGTCGGCCACTCGATGGATCCGGGGCCGTCGGGAGGCGCGAAGAAATCGTCCATCGCACGGCGGAGCTCCTCCGGTTCGGCGGCGTAGGCACCGCCGGCGTGCGAGGCCGGGCGGGCCGGCGCCGCGAAGAACTCGGCCTCGATCGCGGCCCGGCGCTCGGCGAAGCGCGGGCTGTCCATGAAGCCATGCTCGTCGAGCCCCTCGACGAGTTCCTCGAGCTGGGCGCGCGGAACGATCTCGCCGTGGCGACGCACCAGCTCGGCCTGGATGTCGACGACGGAGTGTGTGCCATCGAAGAGCGCCACGATCTCGACGACGCCTCCGGGCAGCATGACGACCGACGGCGTGTAGCCGGCGGGATCACGGAGTGCGATGAACTGCTCCCCTTCGTGCTCCACCGGGAAGGCCTCGACGGGCCGGAGCCGTGGGTAGTCGGCGCTCACGCTTCCCACCTCGCTCATCCTTCGAGGTACTTCATGGCCGCCACCGTGTAAATCCGTGCCGCGTCGACCAGTTCCTTGATCTCCACGTGCTCGTCCACCTGGTGCGGGATGAGACGATGGCCGGGGCCACACGTCACGATCGGGATACCCAGCGTCTCACGCAGGATGGTGCCGTCCGTCGAGCCCGGGACGCCCCCGAACACGGCGCGGCGACCGGTGGCCGTTCGGACCGCCGCCATCATCGCCCGCACGAGGGGCTCGTCCCGGCCGACGCTCGTCGGCGGACGGAAGCCGTTGACGGGGCGCCACTGCACCGTCACGCCGGGATGAGCCGCGGCGACCGCGCGGCAGGCGGCGTCGATCTCGGCGGCCACGAGGTCCGGCTCCGGCCCCGGCGTCAGGCGCACGTCGAGGACGACCTCGGCCGTCGCCGGGATCACGTTCGATTGCGGCACCCCGTCGAGGGGGCCGCGGATGACGGTGGGCGTGACGGTCGGCGGCCGCAGATGTCGGCTTCGCCGGCAGAGCTTGCGGAGTCGTTGCTGGAGGCGCGACGCTTGGCGGATCAACGTGCCCACCGCGGTCAGCGGATTGGCCCCGGCCTCCGGCATGGCGCCGTGAGCCATCCGCCCGCGCAGCAGGACGCGGGCCCAGACCACGCCACGCTGCTCGAGGCACAGCTCGTTCTGCTCGGGCTCGCAGATGATGGCCGCGGTCAGCTCGCGGGCCAGCGCGCTGCCCGCGAAATGGCGCACGCCGAGCATGTCGCCTTCCTCGTCGACGAGCGCGCCGACGAGGAGTCGGCCGCCCAGACGCGCGCCGCTGCGCTTGATGGCGGTGGCCGCGATCATCGCGGCGGCCAGCCCGCCCTTCATGTCGGCGGCGCCCCGGCCCCAGAGACGCCCGCCGTCGACGTCTCCGCCGAAGGGCGGATGGCTCCACGCGGCGGGGTCGCCTTCGGTCACCACGTCGGTATGCCCCTCGAGCAAGAGGCTGCGTCCGGTCCCGACGTCGCCGAGCCAGGCCACGACGTTGGGGCGCGCCGGCGCCACGGTCTGGACCTCGACCGCGAACCCTTCCTTGGTGAGCCAGCGCTCCACGAATGCGGCGACAGCGGCCTCGTTGCCCTCGGGATCGCCGGCCTTGACGACGCTCGGGATGCGGACGAGATCGCGCGTCAGCGCGACCAGCTCGTCTTCGTGGATCTGCGCCAGCGCGTCGCGCAGACGTGCGCCCTCAGCCACTCCGGAGATTATTCGTGCGGAAAGGACAGGATGACCGCGTCGAGTCGGATGACTCGATACTCCTCGCTCGCGATGTAGAAGTAATGCCCCTCGACTTCCTCGGAGCTTTCCTCGAACGCCACCACGGTCTTCACGCCGGGCATCTCGCGGAACGCGTTGGCGCCCTCGTCGAACCCGTCCCCGCGCGCGACGACCTCGCCGTAGCGGATGGGAGAGCCCTTCGGGCAGTGCACGCGCACCACCTGGTCGTCCGCGGGACTATCGGGTAGCAGCCGGACCAGGAGATTGATGCCGTAGACCTGGATGGGAATGTTCGTCATCGGCCTCCTCGGATCAGGGAGATACGGCCATCATATCACGCGGGTACCGGCCGGGTAGGCGGCCGCCCGGCGACGTCGCCGCGATTGTCATACCCTGTCGGACTGTTTCAGGTGGCGCCACGGCTCTGCCGTGGCGCTTCGACCGTTGGGGGGGATTGGGGGGCCATGTCGGGCCCCCCCATGATCCTGGTCGCCCGCACAAGATAGATCGTCAGTCCTGCGCCGATCACCACGATTGTCAGGCCGCGCAGGTAGCGGCCCAGCACGAAATCGCCGATCCCGAAGAGTCCCAGGTAGACGACGACACAGCCGATGGCCCACTGCACGAGCCCGGGCCCCAGCCGTCCCTCGGCGGGCGCGTCGGGAACGATCGCTCGCCATCCGGGCCCGCCGGGATGGACCCGCGCGTAGAACGCGCGCAGCGTCGCCGGGGACTCGGGCGGCGTCGCGTAGGTGACGGTGAGCCAGACGACCGTGGTGATGGCCGTGGTGATCAGCAGCAGGATCGCGAAGCTCCGCGGGTTGTCCGCGTCGAGCCCGAAGACCCCCTGGACGGCCAGGGAGACGAGGAGGGCGGCGGCCATCGCGCTCACTTCCGACCACGCGTTGATCCGCCACCAGTACCAGCGCAGGAGGTAGACGAGCCCGGTGCCCGCGCCGATCGCCAGCAGGAACTTCCACGCGCCCTCGACCGATCCGATGTAGTACGTCGCCACCCCCGAGATCACCATCATGATCAGCGTGGCCACGCGGCCAACCCCGGCGTAGTGGCGCTCGCTGCGGCCGGCGGCCCAGAAGCGCCGGTAGACGTCGTTGACGAGGTACGACGCGCCCCAGTTGAGCTGCGTCGAGATCGTCGACATGTAGGCGGCGAAGAACGCGGCGAGCAGGAACCCGCGCCAGAACGGCGGCAGATGATCGACCATCACGCGGATGTAGCCGGCCTCGGGGTCGGCGAGCCCCGGATAGAGCACCATCGAGACGAGGGCGACCACGATCCACGGCCAGGGCCGCAGCGCGTAATGGGCGATGTTGAACCACAGGGCGGCGAGCAGCGCGTGACGCTCGTCGCGCGCGGACATGATCCGCTGGGCCACGTACCCGCCGCCGCCGGGCTCGGCGCCGGGGTACCACGACGCCCACCAGTTGACGGCGATGTACACAAAGAAGGTCAGCGCGGGCATCCACGTCGAGTGCAGGTCGGGCAGCACGGCGAGCGGGGCGTCGTCGGGGAAGCGCGCGTGCAGGGCCGCGAGCAATCCGCTCAGGCCGCCCACCGCTCCCAGCGCGAAGAAGGCGAGCGCGATGCAGCCGGCCATGGCGAAGATGAACTGGAAGAAGTCGGTCACGATGACGCCCCACAGGCCCGACAGCGTCGAGTAGAGCGCGGTGAGCACGAACAGCCCGACCGTCGCCTGCCACTTGCCGACGCCCAGCGTGAGGCCGAGGATCTTCGCCATGGCCGCCGTGACCCAGCCGATGATGATCGAGTTGATGGCGAGCGCCAGGTAGCAGGCCCGGAAGCCGCGCAGAAAGGCCGCGGGCCGCCCGCCGTAGCGGAGCTCGGCGAACTCGGCGTCGGTCATGATGCCCGCCCGCCGCCAGAGCCGCGCGTACAGCACGGCCGTCAGCATCCCGCTCATCACGAACGACCACCAGAGCCAGTTGCCGGCGATGCCGTACTTCACGGTGAGCCCGGTGACGACCAGCGGGGTGTCGGCGGCGAACGTCGTGGCCACCATCGACGTCCCGGCCAGCCACCACGGCAGGGCCCGTCCGGAGAGGAAGAACTCCTCGCTCGAGCCGCCCGCCCGGCGCGAGTACAGGAGCGCGATCGCGACGGAGAGCACGAAGTAGAGGACGATCACCGCCCAGTCGATGGCAGTGAGGGTCACTCGGGCGGCTCCACCCCGGGCAGCTCGGGCGCCATCAGCGATCGGGGCTGCACATCGACGGTCTTCATGGGGTCGATCTCCGCGCCCGCGGCCGCGCCGAGCTCGCGGAAGCGGCGCGCCGACGGCAGCACGCGATGCTCCAGGGAGCCCACGGCGTCGTTGAACGCGACGGTGGCCCGCCCGAGGGCCACGCCGACCCGCTCCAGATGCTCGGCGAACTTCTGGATGCGGTCATGGAGCTCGCTGCCGAGCTTTCGCAGGCGCTCGGCGTTCTCCGCGACCTGCTCCTGACGCCAGCCGAAGGCGATCGCATGCAGCAGGGCGATGAGCGTGGTCGGGGTGGCGACGACCACGCCCTTGGCCATGCCGTCCTCGATGAGGGCCGGATCGGCCTGGGCCGCCGCCGCCACGAACGACTCGCCGGGGATGAACATGACGACGAACGCCGGCGCCTTGGCGAATTCCTCCCAGTACGCCTTCACCGAGAGCGCGTTCATGTGGTGGCGCACCTGCTGGCCGTGACGGGCGAGCGCGGCCTGCCGCTCCTCCTCGCTCCCGGCCGAGAGGGCATCCAGATAGGCGATGAGCGGGACCTTCGAATCGACGATCACCTCACGGCCGTTCGGCAGGCGGACGATCATGTCGGGCCGGAGCCGTCCGGCTTCTCCCTCGACGGTCACCTGCTCGAGGTAGTCGCAGTGCTCGGTCATGCCCGCCAGCTCGACCACCCGGTGCAGCGTGACCTCGCCCCACCGGCCGCGCACCTGCGGCGCCCGTAGCGCGGTGACGAGGTTGTTGGTCTCGCGCTGCAGCTCGGCGCTGCGCGAGGCGAGCAGCTCGAGCTGCTTCTCGACGCTGCCGTACGCTTGCTGTCCCTTCATCTCGAACTGCCGGACCTGGTCCTCGTAGCGCTTGAGCGCATCGGCCAGCGGCCGCACGATCCCGTCCATCGCCTGCTGACGCGGCTCCAGCTCGGCCGCCAGCGCCCGCTGGGCGAGCTGGAGGAACGCCGTGTTGCTCTCGCGCAGGGCGTCCACGCTCAGCGCCTTGAAGGTCTCCCCGAGCCGGGCCTGCGCGTCGTCCAGGAGGCGGCGCTGCTCGTCGAGATTCTGGCGGGCCGCCTCCCAGCGCGTCTCGGACTGCGCGCGCTGCGTCTGCGCGGTGGCCAGGGCGTCCCGCAAGTCGGCCGCATCGAGATCGCGCTGGCTGAGCTGCTTGCGGAGCTCGTCGGTCGTGGCCTCCGCGGCGGCCAGCCGGGACTCGCGCGACTGGACCTCCGTGAGCAGGCGAGTCCGCACCTGGGCGCGCGCCAGGATCCAGGCGACGGCGCCCCCCATCACGACGCCCGCGACGAGGACGCCGATGAGCTCAGCCACGCCGGCGGCTCCAGTGGCGGCAGACGGCACGCAGGCCGCATGGAGGGCACACGACGGGGTCGCGGCGGTCCCGACAGTCGCCCGCCATGCGTGTGTGGCACAGCGCGAAGTCGTACTTGACGGGATCGGCGGGATCGAGGGCCACGAGCCGCGCGGTGATCTCTTCGGCCATGCGCCAGTTCCGCGAGCGCCGGCGCGTGAGCCCGATCGCGCGGCTCATGTTCTCGACGTGGGTGTCGATCGGCATCAGCAGGCGCGACGGCGAGATCGTCGTCCAGAGACCGACGTCGGGCGCCTCCCGCCGGACCATCCAGCGCAGGAAGAGGTGCAGCCGCTTGCACGGTCCGCCCACCGACGGCAGCGGGAACAGATGGCGATAGCCGCGCGAGAGCCGCCCGCGCGGGAAGACCTCGCGCAGGTCGGCCTCGAGAAACGCGCGGGCGAACCGCTCCAGCGGCGGGCCGATCGGTCCGCGCCCATCGGGGTCGCCCGCGACGAAGCACTTCTCGAGGGTCCCGTGACGCTCGAGGATCTGGCGCGCGGCCAGGCAGAAGGCGGCGATGTCGCCCGGGCGGTTGAACCGATAGATGAAGCCCTCGAAGGCGCGGGCGTCGCGGCGGACGTCGAAGCCGGTGATGAACGCGGCCGGGGAGCGGCCCATCGCGTCCAGGATCCGCTCGAGGCCGCGGCTGAAGAGATCGACGCGCCCGTAGGCCAGGCAGGCGCTCAGCAGCGCCACCAGCTCACGGTCGTGCGGCTCGGGATAGCGGAGAGGGAATCGGAGGGCGTCGCGTTCGACCCGAACGGCGTAGTCGAACTCGCGGTAGAGCCGCTCGAGTGGCTCTCGCAGCGCGGAGGCTCGTCTCATTCTCGCGCTCGCGCGCATGATATCATCCCGAGCCGTCATGCAGAAGACTCGGAGCGTCGGTGTCGTCGGGCTCGGCGCGATCGGACGACCGGTCTGCCGCGCGCTCGATGACGGTCTGCCCGGGCTGCGCCTCGCCGCCGGGCTCGCGCGCGACCCGGAGCGGGCCGGTCGTTTCCTCGCGGGCCTGCGCTCCTCCCCGCCCCTGCTGCCGCTTCCGGATCTGATCGCGGCCTCCGACATCGTCGTCGAGGCGTCGACCCAGGCGCATCTGGCGGAGATCGCCCCCCGGGCGCTGGCCGCCGGCCGCGATCTCGTCGTGCTGTCCTGCGGCGGCCTCCTCGGCCGTCAGGACTGGATCGACCTCGCCCAGGCCAACGGCTGCCGGATTCTCGTGCCGTCGGGCGCCATCGCGGGCCTGGACGGTGTCAAGGGCGCGCGGGTCGGCGCCGTGACCGAGGTGACGATGGAGACCCGCAAGCCGCCGCGGGGACTCGCCGGCGCGCCCTGGATCGAGCAGCAGAAGATCGACCTCGACGCGATCGTGCGGGAAACGCTGGTCTTCGAAGGCCCCGCGGTGGAGGCCTGCCGCGCGTTTCCCGCCAACGTGAACGTCCTGGCCGCGCTCTCGCTGGCCGGCGTCGGCCCCGAGCTGACACGCATCAAGATCTTCGCCGTACCCGGCCTCGCCCGGAACGTCCATCGCGTGACCATCCAGGGCGAGTTCGGCCGGCTCGTCGTCGAGATCGAGAACGTCCCCTCGGAGAATCCCCGGACCGGCAAGCTCTCCTATCTCTCGACGATCGCGCTCCTGAAGGAACTCGCGGCGCCGCTGCGCGTGGGGACCTGACTCACTCCGACTGCGTCGTTTCGAGGTAGCGCTCGGCCTCGAGCGCGGCCATGCAGCCGGTGCCGGCGGCGGTCACGGCCTGACGCCAGACGAAATCCTGCACGTCGCCGGCGGCGAACACGCCGGGCACCGAGGTCTGCGTGGTCCCGTGAACGACCTTGATGTAGCCGTTCGGCCGCAGGTCGAGCTGCCCGGCGAAGATGGCGGTGTTGGGCTCGTGCCCGATGGCGATGAAGAGCCCGTCGACGGCCCGCTCCGAGGTCCGCCCGGTGGTCAGATCTCGCAGCCGTACCGCCGTCACCTTGCCTTCCGCCACGTCCAGGACGTCGTCCACGGCGGTGTTCCACGCGAAGCCGATCTTCGGGTTCGCGAACGCCCGGTCCTGCATGATCTTCGACGCGCGCAGCGCGTCGCGGCGGTGGACGACCGTGACGGAGCGCCCCAGGCGGGCCAGATAGAGCGCCTCCTCCAGCGCCGAGTCGCCGCCGCCGACGACCATGATGTCCTGATCCTTGAAGAAGAACCCGTCGCACGTGGCGCACGTCGACACGCCACGTCCCATGAGGGCGCGCTCCGACGGCAGCCCCAGCAGCTTCGCCGACGCCCCGGTGGCCACGATGACCGTGTGCGCCTCGTGAACGTCGCCCTCCGCGCGGACGACGAACGGCCGCCGCGAGAAGTCGACCGCGGTCACGTCCTCGGCGACCATGTCGGTGCCGAAGCGCTCGGCCTGCTTGCGCATGGTCTCCATCAGCTCCGGGCCCATGATGCCGTCGACGAAGCCGGGGTAATTCTCGACCGCCGTCGTGAGCATGAGCTGGCCACCGGACTGCACGCCCGCGATCATGAGCGGCGCCAGGTTGGCGCGCGCGGCATAGATCGCGGCCGTGTAGCCGGCCGGGCCGGACCCGATGATGATGACCTTGCGTGGCGGCATCGTCCCTCCTCACCCATTGGATGCCGCGGGCCGGGCGTCCGATGCGGCGACACCGAGGATCGCGCGGAGGTCATCCAGGTCGCGTAACTCGTAGGTCGGCGCCGCGAGCCCCGGCGGCAGCGGCTCCGCGGCCGGATTCATCCAGGCCACGTCCATGCCCACGGCGAGCGCGCCCGCGACATCGATGTCCGCGCGGTCGCCGACGAACAGCGCCTGCCGCGCGTCGAGCCGCATGCGGTCCAGCGCCTCCTGGAAGATCACCGGCGCCGGCTTGCGCCAGCCGATCGCGTCCGACACGATGATGGTCTCGAACAACGTGGCCACGCCCGCGGCCTGCAAGATGCCGAGCGCCGTCGGCGTGTAGTCGAAGTTCGAGACGACGGCCAGCCGGTACCGCCGGCGCAGATCTTCGAGGAGCGCCCGGTGATGAGACGGGAACTCCGCGGCCTTGGCCAGCTCGCCCCGGTGCGCCTCCAGCATGTCGGTGACGAGCCCCTGCGGACAGGCGTCCGGATCCATCTGCAGACAGCGAAAGAGATGCGCGAACCGTTCCGGCGCCGCGACCTCACGGTGGTCGATGGCCCGCCGCCGCTCGGCCTCGCGCCAGCTCTCGGTGAGCGCCCCGTAGAGAGCTTCGAGCGTCACGTGCGGGGCCCATCCGCCCAGGACCTCGTGCAGCTGTCCCACCGTCGACCGGACCTCCCGCCCGTCGATGTGCACGAGCGGCAACCGCTCCCGATCGAACCGCACCAGCGTATCGAACAGATCGAACAGCACCGCCCGATATCGCGTCGACGTCATCGGCCTACAAAGGCTTCCGGTTGGCGTAGCCCTCGCCGAGGCCGTGCCAGTGCGTGATCGCGCGCTCCCCGTGCCGCCAGCACAGGTTCACGACCTCGCCGTTGCGGAGATGGGGGAAATCGACGAGGCCGAGTCCCAGATCCTTGGGCACGCCGCCCAGGCGCCCGAGCTCCTCGAGCCGCTCCCGGATACGCGTGCCCAGGCGTGAGAGCGCGGCCTTGCCTTCGCGCCAGGCCCCGGCGTCGATCGAGGCGCCGCCCGTCATCGCGATGCGCTCCTGCTCGCCGTGAAACCGTTCGCGGATCGCGGCCAGTTCGGCCTGGGCCGCCTTCACGTCGTCCATGATCTTGGTCAGCACGGGGATCAGCGCCTCGACCTCGGCGGGCGAGAAATACCGCTCAGGCACCGAGCCCTCCCTCCACGAAGACGACATGGACTTCCTTGGGACCGTGCACGCCGCGCGTGAGCGTCAGCTCGATGTCCGCGGTGCGGCTCGGTCCCGTGATGACGTTGATCGCGCCCCCCCGCCAGGCCGCGGGCTCGCCGTCGTGCCAGGCTTCCAGGAAGACACCCACCTGACCCAGCGACTCCACGAGCGCGGCCCGATCGAAGACGGCCACGTGATAGGGCGGCAAGAGGGACGTCGAGCGGGGGCGACCCGAGCCGGAGAGCAGAACCAGGGAGCCCGTTTCCGCGACGGCGAGGTCGACGCCGGTCACCCCGACATCGGCGGCGGCGATGAGATCGCGGAGCCCCTGCCGTTCCCCCGCCGGCTCGACGCCGGCCGCGGGCATCGTCGTGGTGGCGAGCCCACGGGCGGTGAGCGTCTCGCGCCAGTCCGTCCCCAGGGCCGACGGATGCCAGGCGACCGCCGTGCGCGCCTCGCGCTCCCGGGCGATCCCGACGATGACATCCGGCGCCTCCGCGGCCGTCGCCACACGGTGATAGACGCCACCGACGCGCTCGAACTCGATCCGGAAGCGCTCGAGGGTCTCGCGCCAGCGCTCGGCCAGCTCGCGCCGCAGCGTCTCGGCGATCTCGCGCGGATGCGAGGGACGCGGGGTGACGGCGGCCGTGAACAGACCCCGCGTCGCGCCGATCTCCGCCCGGATGCGCCCGAGGAACGTCGCGCGGTCGGTCATGACCGACGTTCCCGCTCCAGCTCGGCCCAGCGCTCCGAGAATGTCCGCCCCGCCACCGCCGGCAGGTCGCGGCTCCGCGTCCACTCACCGAAGAACAGCGGCAGCCGTCGTATCGCCCCGTCGCGGGCGAAGGGTCGCTGGAGCACGCGGGCCACGGGCACGACCAGTCGAAAGAGCCCGGGCATCGTCAAGAGCCGGGCGAAGATCCGGAACACGAGCCGCTCCGAGCCGGGCGCCACCGCGTGCTCGACGTTGTCCTTGCGGAGCTCGATCAGCATCCGCGGGATGTCGATCTTGACGGGGCAGGCCTCCGCGCACGCCCCGCACAGCGACGAGGCGTGGGCCAGGTCCTTCACGGCGCCGTTGCCGTGCAGCATCGCGGTGAGGAGAATGCCGATCGGCCCCGGATACGTATAGCCGTAGGCGTGCCCACCGATCTGGCGGTACACCGGGCAGACGTTCAGGCAGGCGCCGCAGCGCAGGCAGGACAGGGCCTCGCGGAGCGTGCCCGCGAGCTGCTTCACGCGGCCGTTGTCGAGCAGGACGAGATGGAACTCCTCGGGCCCTTCCAGCTCCGCCGCGGGCCGCGGCCCCCGCACGAGCGTCGTGTACGAGGACAGCTTCTGACCGGTCGCGCTCTTGGCCAGGATCGCGAGGAAGACGACGAGGTCGCTCATCGAGGGCACGACCTTCTCGACCCCCATGACGGCCACGTGGACCCGCGGCAGGGAGGTCACCATGCGGCCGTTGCCTTCGTTCGTGACGAGCACGACCGTGCCCGTCGACGCGACGGCGAAGTTGGCCCCCGTGATCCCCAGATCGGCCTCGAGGAACTTCTGGCGCAGCTCGCCGCGAGCGATCCGCGTCAGGACCTCGGGATCCGCGGCCACCGGGCGCTTGAGCTCCCGCGCGAACAGCTCCGCCACCTGCTCCTTCGTCTTGTGGATGGCCGGCGCGATGATGTGCGACGGCCGCTCGTGGGCGAGCTGGATGATGTACTCGCCGAGGTCGGTCTCCACCGGCGTCACGCCCGCGTGCAGGAGCACCTCGTTGAGATCGATCTCCTCGGTCGCCATCGACTTGGACTTGACGGCCAGGCGCGCGCCCGTCCGCCGGGCGATGTCGAGGATGATCCGGCGCGCGTCCTCGGCGGTGTCGGCGTAGTGCACCCGCCCGCCCAGGCGCTCAACGTTGTCGATGAGCTGCTCCAGATAGTGATCCAGTCGCTGGAGCGTCGCCTCCTTGATCTCCCGCGCGCGATCCCGCAGCGCCTCGCCTTCCGGGAACGCCTCGAACGCCTCGCGCCGGAGGTCGATGAACTTGGTCGTTGCGATCGTGAGCGCTTGCTGGAGGAATCGATCGCCGAGAGCGTTGGCCGCCCGCTCCCGGAACGGAGTCGACAGCTCGCTCATCGGCCGTCCGCCTCGAGCACTTCGGCGAGGTGCACGGCGCGGACCGGAGAGCTCCGTCGTCGCAGTCCGCCGCCCATCTGCATGAGACACCCGGCGTCGCAGGCGACGAGACAGCGGGCGCCCGTCGCCTCGACGCTCGCCAGCTTCTTGTCGAGGATCGACGTCGACACCTCGGGCAGGCGCACGGCGAAGGACCCGCCGAAGCCGCAGCACTCGTCGTGGCCGGGCAGCTCCACGAACTCCGCCCCGTCGAGGGCGCGCAGGATGGCGCGGGGGGACTCCGACTCGCCGAGCCCCCGGCGCAGGTGGCAGGAGTCGTGATACGTCACGCGCCCGGGAAGCGCGCTCGCGAACCGCGTGCGGCCGAGAACCTTCACCAGGAACTGGGACAGCTCGTAGGTCCGCGCGGCCAGGCTCTCGGCTTCGGCCCGCAGCGTCGGATCGCCCATCAACCCGGGGTACTCGTGCTTGACCATCCACGCGCAGGACCCCGAGGGCACGACCACGTGCTCGGCGTCGCGGAACAGCGGTACCGTGCGTCGCGCGACCGCCGCCGCCCCGGCGTGATAGCCGGAGTTGAAGAGCGGCAGCCCGCAACACGTCTGCCCGGCGGGGAAATCGACGGTCACGCCAAGACTCCGCAGCAGGCGGACGATGCGCACGCCGACCTCCGGATAGAACAGGTCGCCGAGGCAGGTGACCATCAGCGACGCGCGGACGCCGCTCGTCACGCGTGGGGGGGCGGCGGGGTGACGACCACGAGGACGGTGAGACGGGCCGTCCCGTCGTTGGCGATCCCGTGCGACGTGCCCGCCGGCGCCACGATCGCCTCCCCGGCTTCGAGGGTCTCGGTGTCGGCGCCGACGACGACGCGCCCACGGCCTTCCAGGACCAGGTAGATCTTGTCCTGATCGTCGTGGGCATGAGGCTTCTGGTCCTGCCCCGGCTCCAGGCAATAGAGATCGAGCTGCGCGCGCGGCGTCGTGGCCAGCGCGATCTTCGCCATCTTGTCGGGACGGAACTTCGCGTGCTCGCGGACACGGATCTTCATCGGCTGGACTCCCCCGTGTGGGCGTCGACGGCACGTGCGAGCAGCTCGACCGGATGCAGGACCTCGAGGTCGAGGCTCCGCGCGCGGGCGCCCTTGACGATCTGCAGCAGGCACCCGGGATTGCCGCTCACCACCATCCGGGCGCCCGTCTCGAGAATGCGGTCGATCTTGCGCGCGAGCAACCGATCCGCCATCTCGGGCTCGAGCAGATTGTAGATCCCGGCGCTCCCGCAGCAGAGCTCGCTCTCGGCGAGATCGACGAGGCGGAGCCCGGGAATCCGCGCGAGCAAGGCCCGCGGCTCGCGCCGGATACGCTGGCCGTGCGCCAGATGACAGGCGTCGTGGTAGGTCGCGATGACGTTCACGGCGCCGAGGGGCAAGTCCGCGGCGGCCAGCAGTTCGCTGACGTCCCGTGTCCGCGAGGCGAGGGCGACCACCTCGGGAACGTCGGGCAGCCAGTGCCCGTACTCCTTCATCGCCGAGCCGCAGCCCGCGGCGTTGGTGACGACGTACTCGACGTCCGCGGGAAAGCTCGCGGCCAGCGCCCGCGCCCGCGCGCGGAGCTCCTCGAGACGCCCGGCATGGAGATCGAGCGCGCCGCAGCAACCCTGTCCGGGAGGAATCACGACGTCCCATCCCGCCAGCGCGAGCAGGCGCGCCGTGTCGCGATTGACGCCGGGATAGAGATGACGCTGAACGCACCCGAGGAGCAGCCCGACGCGCCCGCGCGCGGTGCCGCGCGCCGCGACCCGGGCGGGCATCGGCCCCGTGGACGGCAGATCGGGCAGCAGGGCCTCCATCGCCGCGATCCGCGGAAAGCGATGGAGCAGGCGCGAGCGCCGGACGAGCGCTCGCAGCCCGGAACGTTGATACAGACGGAGCGGCACCAGGAGCGCCCGGAGCCGGCGCGGCTCGGGAAACACCGCGAACACCACGCGCTCGAGCAGCGACGGCGGCGCGGCGCCGCGTCGAAACTGAGCGCGCGTCGCCTCCAGCAAGGACCCGAACGGCACGCCGGAGGGACAGGCGCTCTCGCAGGCGCGACAGCCGAGACAGAGATCGAGGTGATGACCGAACGTCTCGCTGAGCCCGATCCGCCCTTCGGCGGCGGCGCGCATGAGATAGAGTCGCCCCCGCGGCGAGTCCATCTCCTCGCCCAGCACGCGATAGGTCGGGCACTGGGGCAGGCAGATCCCGCAGTGGACGCAGGCGCGCAGCGCGACGAGATCGGGCGAATCCGGCGCGGCGAACGCGCCCTCCCCAACCCGGGCCGGCGCCGCACTCACAGCCCACCCACGAAGCGTCCGGGGTTCAGGACGCGCCGCGGATCGAACTCATCGCGCAGTCCCTTCATCAGGACCATGACCTCCGGCTCGACGGGCCCCCAGGGATCGACGCGGCGACGCACCTCAACGGGCGCGCGACGCACGGTCGCGTGGCCGCCCAGCGTGGCGAGACTCTCACGCAGCCCGTCGACGAGCCGCGGCGCGATCGGCGCCGTGGCCGCGGACAGCATCACCTCGAGGGTCCCCAGGGCGGCGCACCCGGCCACGACGGCCGTCTCGCCGGGCGCGAGGGCGGCCAGCCCCCGCTCGACCACACTCACCGTCGCGGCGAGTCGACCGGGCGGGCTCGCGACGTGGAGCATCAGGACGCGTCCCGCGTCCAGCATCACGGAGCCGTACGTCGCCCAGAAGTGCGCGGCGGCGGG
>WNGB01005135.1_pt1 | contig 19639 bp, 14 predicted proteins | sample 5400681 | NCBI WGS metagenome assembly WNGB01 (sample SAMN13153367, study PRJNA577476) | soil metagenome | isolation source: 115 cm soil or saprolite under grassland replicate 2 | place: USA:California | collected 2016-06-15
CCGCTTCGACTGAACTCACCGACGGAAGATCGATCGCGGGCTCATCGAGCGCGTCGATCCCTGGGCTTCGTCGCTCGCGGCGAGGACGCCCTCCTGCGCCGCTTCGCCGTCTGGCTCGCGAGGAATTCGGCGCCGACCGCTTGCGTTCGCCCAGCGATGGCATTATGTATGTCATGCAATGAGCACACGCAGTGAGTTCGCACGGTTTCACGTGACTGGCGGACCTGACGTCCTCGTCTACGAGGACGTCGCTGCAGCCCTGGGTCGATGCCTGAGCTGTGCGGCGAGGACCATTCAAGTTCCTGGGAGGAAGGCGTCATGAACGGCAAGGTCGTCCTCGTTACGGGCGCATCGTCGGGCATCGGAGCAGCCACCGCGCAGCGGCTCGCCGAGGCTGGCTACAGGGTCTTCGGTACCAGCAGGCGAGCGGCGTCCGCGGAGCAACGGGGGTTCGAGATGCTGTCCCTCGACGTGACCAGCGATCGATCGGTCGAAGCCGCCGTCAAGGAAGTGGTGCGGCGCGCCGGCCGGGTCGACGTGCTCGTGAACAACGCCGGTTTCGGCGTCGCTCCTGCCGGAGCGGAAGAGAGCTCGATCGAGCAGGCCCGGTCGATCTTCGACACGAACTTCTTCGGGATCGTCCGGATGACGCGCGCCGTCGTGCCCGAGATGCGACGGCAAGGAGCGGGGCGCATCATCAACATCGGCTCTGCCCTGGGCTTCCTGCCGATGCCGTACGGGGCGCTCTACGCCGCGACCAAGCACGCGGTCGAAGGCTATTCGGAGTCGCTCGACCACGAGCTGCGCACCAGGGGCATCCGGGTGTCGGTCATCGAGCCCGCGTACACGAAGACGCCGTTCGACGCGAACTTCCTGGAACCCGACGCCACCCTCGATGAGTACCGTGAGGTCCGCGCGGCGGTGAACAAGCGGGTGAAGGAAGTGATGGCATCCGCCGACGAGCCCCTCGTCGTGGCCGAGGTCGTCCTGAAGGCGGCCAGCGCGGCGCACCCGAAGCTCCGATACACGGCCGGTGGTCTCGCGGGCCGCCTGCGGTTCCTTCGCACGTTCCTGCCCGCTGGCCTGATGGACGCGGGGATTCGAAGGGACCTGAGGCTCGACGCGCCCACCGTGGCGTCCGGCGGCGCGAAACGATGACCGCGACGAGCTGCGTGGACCTCGGGGCCGCGTCATGAAGGCATTCATCTTGGATCGCTACGGGAGCAAGGTCGCTCTCCGGGCCGGTGAGCTGCCAGACCCGGACGTCCGGGAGGACGAGGTCCTCGTCCAGGTCCACGCAGCCGGGGTGAACCTGCTGGATTCGAAGATCCGGAGTGGCGCGTTCAAGCTGATCCTGCCCTACCGCGCACCGTTCGTGCTCGGTCACGACGTGGCCGGCGTCGTGGTCCGGGTCGGCGGACGCGTGAAGCAGTTCAAGCCGGGTGACGAGGTCTACGCTCGACCGGCGGACCATCGCATCGGCACGTTCGCGGAGCTCATCGCCGTCCAGGAGCAGGACGTGGCGCTGAAGCCGAAGACGCTCACGATGGAGGAGGCGGCCTCGCTTCCCCTGGTGGGCTTGACGGCGTGGCAGGCGCTCGTCGAGAGAGGGCAGCTGAAGCGGGGCCAGAAGGTCTTCATCCAGGCGGGCTCGGGCGGCGTGGGCACGTTCGCGATCCAGCTGGCAAAGCACCTGGGTGCCGCCGTCGCGACCACGACCAGCACGTCGAACGTGGAGCTGGTTCGCAGTCTCGGTGCGGACGTCGTCGTGGACTACAAGAAGGAAGACTTCGAAACCAAGCTGAGCGGCTACGACCTGGTGTTGCACAGCCAGGACGGCAAGGCGCTCGGGAAGTCCTTGCGCGTGTTGCGAACGGGCGGACGCCTGGTCTCGATCTCGGGCCCTCCTGATCCGGAGTTCGCCGAAGAGATCGGCGCGACATGGTTCGTGAAGCTCGTCACCAGGCTGCTGAGCTTCGGCGCGAGGCGAAAGGCAAAAAGCCTCGAGACCCGATTCTCCTTTCTCTTCATGAAAGCGAGCGGCGACCAGCTGCAGAGGATCGCTGCGCTCGTCGATGCTGGAGTCGTCCGCCCGGTGCTGGACAAGGTGTTTCCGTTCCACGCGACCAATGAAGCGCTGGCCTACGTGGAGACTGGACGAGCAAGAGGTAAGGTCGTGATCAAGGTAAAGCAGGAATAGATCTGCACCGATGCGATACGCCCCCGAACACAACGAAGCGACCCGCGAACGGATCCTGGAGGCCGCGTCACGCCTCTTTCGTGAGCACGGCATCGCCGCCGTTGGCCTCGCGAAGATCATGGCGGAGGCCGACCTGACCGTCGGCACGTTCTACACCCACTTCAACTCGAAGGAGGCCCTGCTCCGGGAAGCCCTGCTCCGGTCGCTTCACGACCGGCATGAGCAACTCGAGCAGGCGCTCCACGGCGCCGACGTGGAGCTGACGATTCGCGCGTACCTGAGCCCGGAGCACCGCGACGCGCCCGGGACGGGATGCCCGATCGCGGCCCTGGCGGCAGAGGTGGCGCGGCACCCCCGCGCGACGCGACACGCCTTCGCGTCCCACAACGAGCCGACCCTCGACGCGCTCGCGGCCTGGCTGTCCTCACGGGGAGGCAGGAAGGTGGGCCGCGCGGACGCGGCGGCGCTCGTAGGGCTCCTCGCAGGGACGCTGCAGCTCGCGCGCGCGACCCCCGACCGCGCCGAGTCCGACGCCATCCTCGAGGCCGGGATTCGCGCCGCGCTCCGCCTCGCGGGCGGAGACGCCCACACCCTCCCCTAGCCGTCGCGATGCTGATGCTGATCTGGCCAGCATCGTGGACCCTTTTCATTCCGATCGTGGCGATCGAGGCATGGATCGCTCGGAGGATGGTCGGACTTACGATCAAGCAGAGAGTGCTCGCGTCGGCGGTTGCGAACGCCGTCTCGACGCTCATCGGAATCCCGCTCGTCTGGGGCTCGCGATTCTCGAGATCGTATTCTCGGGGGGCGGCGCGGCGCTTGGGATCGACACCTTCTGGCGCCGGGTGTACGCCGTGACTGTTCAGGCGGCCTGGCTGATTCGTACGAATCCGAGTTGCACTGGATGGTTCCGACGGCGGCCATCGTGCTTCTCGTTCCGTTCTTCTTCGCATGCCCAAGGCCGCATCGAGACCGGCGCCGACGACGAGGTGGTCGGGCTCGCCGATCTGCCGGCGCGGCTGGCGAGGCTCTGATGATGCAGCGCGACGAGTTCACCATGTTCCATCGCCTCCGCGTCCGCTGGGCCGAGGTCGACCGGCAAGACGTGGTCTTCAACGCCCATTACTTCCTCTATTTCGATGTGGCGATCGCCGAATACTGGCGCGCCATACGCTTCGATTATCCCAAGGCGTTGCAGCCGCACGGCACCGACGTCTTCGCCGTCAAGGCGAGCGCCGAGTTCCACGGCTCGGCCACCTACGAGGACGAGCTCGACGTCGGCTGTCGTTGCGCGCGCCTCGGCCGGTCCTCGATGCACTTCGTCCTCGGCATCTGGCGCGGCGCCGATCTCCTGACCTCCGGCGAGCTCCTCTACGTCTACGTCGACCTGGCGACCAAACGCTCGATGCCGCTTCCCGACTTCGTCCGCCAGGCGATCGTCACGTTCGAGCGAACGCCGCCGCAATGACCGGCGCCACCGTCACCCTCTTCGCCGTCGATCTCGTCTAGGCCGAGCGGCGCTGGCATCGGGACTCGCTCGCCGATCACCTCGCCGCCGAGCCCGGTGGTCGACTGGCCGCGGTGGCGCGCCTGGGACCGGTCGCTGCCGCCGAGGCCCTCGCCCGCCAGTCCGGCGACGAGCTCGTCAAGTCCCTCGTCGCCGTGCTCGTCGGGCCGACCCGTCGTCGGCCAGCTCTTGGCTGCGGGCCGCCGCCCTGCGGCTGTCCACCGCGGCCGCCGCGACGTCCGCGACGGCGCCGGCGGCGTCGGCTGGGGAAGTGCAATTGTCGTCGAGCAGCGCAAGGCTCGAGGATGCGAAGCTGGGTCCCGGCGCGCGCCGCGCCCTCGGCGAGCATGCGGTCGAAGTCCTCGTGGTGGAGACGTTCCTCGCCCGCGCCCGCGAGCGCAGCGAGTACGGGCGCGGTCTTCCCCCGTTCGTTGAACGAGAGCTGCGCGCCTACCTCGACTGCGGCATCCTCGCCCGCGGCTTCGCCCGGGTGCGTTGTCCCGACTGTGGTTTCGAGAAGGCTGGTGGCCTTCTCCTGCCCGAGGTGCCCGGAGAACCCGACGCACCCGCTGGCGACCACTCTACCGGCGTCGATGCTGCGATGCTGCCGACCGCTGGCGACGAACCGTTGCTGCAGCGCACGCGCACCATCGCGTCCCTTGGGCCGGCTACTCATCCGAGAGAATTTCGTGCGTCAGGTTGTCAACCACGACGGGGCTCTCAAGGTATGTGACCGAAGGATCTGCACCGTACTTCTCCCGTACGAAAGCTCTCCAACTCTCGGTGTACATGGCTTCAGCTTCAGCTCGGGAGTCCCAGAGATAGATTCCGCCGACTGTGTTCCCGTCTTGCGAGAGGACATAGTGCTTGCGGACGAGGCCAGCTACGCCCTGATATTTCGGAGCAGTGCTCAGGAAGATCCTTCGGGCCTCGTCCCGTGTGATCGGCTTTGGCAACTGGATCGTGTTGATGACTATGATCATTTGAACTCTCCTTCTGTGGTGATGGCGAGGGGCCGCCGCTGAATCTAAACGCGAGAAGGATCGCATTCTCGCCGCCCGCTCGTCCGCGGGTGTCACGCCGACGTCGGCACCCATCCGCCCGACGCCCAGGGGCGCACCCATGTCGCCATGATGCGGCTCGAGGTCGAGGCGGAGGCGGCGTGAACGCGCCCGCGTGCCACACCGTACCGAGCGAGTGGTCGGGCGAGCTGCGAGCTGCGAGCTGCGAGCTGCCGCTAACTCGGCTCGATGCGACGACCAGCCCGAACATGTCCGTGAGCTCCGGCGCGTCGTTGAGACGCATCTCCCGCGCATACGCATCGCCGTGGCGATCGCCGGCTCCGCGGGCCCGTCGCCAGCTGGCCACCGTGCGCGGATCGCATCCTGCGCTACCTCCGCGGTCGTCGGACCTCCACCACCTGATCGCCCAAGTCGATGGTGCAGTCCCGGTCGACAGTGAGGTCCGACGGCCCGTGAAGTGACCGGCGCGGCGGGTCCCATGACGCACCGAGTCGCAACAAGGCGGCCCGGGCGGGCGATCGCAACACCCTGCTCTCTTCGGGGAGCCCGCGCGCGCTTCGGAACCGCTGCGCCGCTGCCAGTCCAGGCATCCGACGAAAACGCAACACTACCCGAAGTTGCCCAGACTCAGACCTTGGGTCAGTTTCAGCGGCGTTGCTCGATTCCGGCTCCTAGCTGCAGATCGCCCACTCCGGGACCCGAACCGCCGGCCTGAACAGGTCGCCGGCGCACTCGAACCGCAGGAGTGCCGCGCCCGCACGTCCGCCCCCACTCGGCCGGGGTTTCCACGGTTCAGCGCTCTGCGGACGCGAACTCGGCAGCGCCCGTCCATCCAGATTGGCCTGCGTGACGCTTTCACGGCTTTGTGGCCGGAGCGCAGAGCTGACGGGCGGCGGCGCGGCCGGAGGTGGCGCGCCGGGCGACGAGTTGTCGCTGACCCAGCCGAAGCACCAGAACCCGTCCTTTCTCCGGGCGCACGTCTCCTCGGTGCCCGCCGCCACGTCGAGCCATCCGCCGGAGGATCCGACCTTCTCCGGTAACGAGACACCGCCGGGCGCGCGCCCGAGCTGGCCGCGGCGATTCTCGCCCCAGCACCAGAGCGTTCCATCCTCCCGAATCGCGCAGGTGTGGTACTCGCCCGTGGCGATGGCGGTGAACCGCCCGTCACCGATCCGAACCGGGTCACGGGCTTCCCACGACGGATTGTCGTCCGGCAGCTTGATCCCCGCCTGCGCGTAGCGCCCGAAACAGTGTGCCGCACCGGAGCTGCGCAGCCCGCAGACCTGGGGACCGCCGACTCGTACGCGGACCCAGTCGTCCGCGTCGCCCTGTCGGTAAGGTCTGGGGTCACCATCTCCCCAGCAGTAGAGCGCTCCGGGCGCCCGGATCCCGCAGCTCTTCGCATCGCTCACGGCGACATCGGTCCAGTCGGCGGAGGTCCCGATGCGGTCCGGCGGGTCATCGGACGGGGCGCCCCAGCACCACATCGATCCATCCTCCTGGATGCCGCAGAAGTGGTCGGGCGGGTGACCGTCACCACCCGCTCCGGCTGCGAGCTTCTTCCAGCGCTCCGCGCCGATCCGCGCAGGTGCCAGGTCCCCGAAGCACCAGAGCCCACCGTCGGATGCGATGGCGCATGCGAAGCGGGCGCTGACGGCCACCTGCGCCCACTGGCCCGGAATCCATGCCGGTGGGAGCGACCCGCCGCCTGCGGCTGGGCGCCCGAGCCGCATCCTCCCCCAGCACGCCAAGGCGCCGCCGGGCGCGATGCCGCAGCCGTTCCGGCGCACCGAGACCTGCTCGAAGGAAGCCGGCGTCCCGGCACACGAAACGCACGAGCCGGCCGCGCACATCTCGAAGCCCGCCTCGAGATGGGCTCCGGCGACCTGCACCGTCCGACCGCCCCGAGGCGCGGCGACCTCGACAAAGACGGCTACTCGAGGTTCGAAGGGGCTCCGAAGGCACCCCAGGACCCGCGGAGCCGCCGCTCCAGGCGGATGGGCCGGGAGCCGCGCGATCCGCTTCGTCTCGCCGCGGCGCGAGAACAAGACCGAGTCCCCCTCGATGAAGGCCTGGAAGGGCGCGCCGGGGGCCGTGCATGCCTCCTCCGGCATGACCGTTCGGATTCCCGTCTTCCGGAGGACGGGCACGACGGGCGCGAGTTGCCCAAAGGGGACGTCCGAGAGCACCGCGTCGTTCGCCAGGTTTCTCACCGCGAGGCGGCGTTCACCGTTGCCCGCGCTGTAGACGAGGGCGATGGCCCCACGCTCGGAGAACCCGAGCAGCCCGATGGCGTCACACGGTCCGCGTTCGGGCGCGCCCTCGGCGGGGTGCTCGCAACCCGCGAGGTACGCGCGCACCTCGGCGAGATTGGCCGGGTCGTCGATGTCCCCGCGCAGCGTGAACGGGAGCTCCTCTGAGTCCTCGATCGGCTCCTCTTCGAACCTATCGGTCCGACGCGTGAGGCGCAGCACGTACTCTCCGGGCCTCGTCCCGACAGCGTCCGCCTGCGGCCACAGCCTCCGCGCGGCCTCGGCGGCCCGCGCGCCGCCGGTCGTGAGCAGGCCGGCGCGACCGGCCCTGTCCGCCGGCGCGAGGAGGCCCGCCGCCGCGAGCCGCCGCGAGACCTCGCGCGCGACCGCGGCGCCGGTCTCGACGAGGGTGACCTCAGGACCGGTGGCGGCGGTGATCGCGTCGCGCACGAACGGGTAGTGGGTGCAGCCGAGGACGATCGTGTCAGCGCCGCGCGCGAGCAGCGGCGCCACGAAGCTTGCCACGAGCGCGCGCGTGCTTGGAGTGTCGAGTTCGCCCCGCTCGATGCGCTCCACGAGGCCGGGGCACGCCTGTGTCACGACATCCACATTGGCGGCGAAGCGATCGAGTAGCGCCGCGAACCGGGCGCTCTCCAGCGTGCCGGTGGTGGCGAGCACGCCGACGACGCCCGTGCGCGTAGCCGCCGCGGCAGGCTTCACGGCGGGCTCCATCGCGATGATCGGAAGCGCCAGGTGGGCGCGAAGGGCGGACGCCGCCGCCGCGGTCGCGGTGTTGCACGCCACCACGATGGCCTTCGCTCGCTGCGAAGCCAGCCACTGGGCGAGCTGGAGGGACCGCGCGCGGATCCAGCTCGGCGACCGATCGCCGTATGGCGCGTGGCCCGAGTCGGCGACGTACAGCAAGTCCTCGTGCGGCAGGAGCGCGCGGACGTGGCGCAGCACGGAGAGCCCGCCCACGCCGGAGTCGAAGACGCCGATGGGGCCGCTGGGATCTGGGCACACGATCATGCTCGCTGGGCCGACGATCCGGCACGTCCCTACCCGCTCCGCCGCACCGGGATCGAGATCCCGGTCTGGGAGAACGGCCTCGTCGCCGCCGACCTCGACGGCGACGGCACTACGGAGCTCCTCGTCGCGGGCCGGACCGGCCTGTACGAGCTGGCGCACGTCGGCAGCGGGTACGCGCAGCGCTGGGTCTACCCGTTCGCCGCCGGCGCGGCGTCGCTCGCGGCGGTCGAGGCGCAGGACGTGGACGGCGACGGCAAGGCCGACATCTTCTTCTCCGCGTTCTCCTCGTACTCCTCTACGCCCGGCGTGCTGGTGAAGCTCGACGGCGCCTCGCGCCGGGAGGCGGCGAGAACCGACCTCGCCTGCCAGGATCTCGAGCTGGCCGACCTGGAGCGGGACGGCACGCTCGAGCTCGTCTGCCTCGCGGTTGCCGGATCCTACGGCTCACTCCAGAAGGTGGTCGTCATCGACTCCGCGACGCTCGCGGTGAAGTGGCAGACGGCGGAGCTGGGCCTGGGCGGGAGTATCGCGATCGGGAACGTGGACGCGGACGCCGCGCGGGAGATCGTCACCGCCGGCGGCTACGTCTTCGACGGCGCCACCGGCGCCAATGAGTGGGCCTACAGCGGGGGCTTCGGGCAGGCGGTGGACACTGGCGACCTCGACGGCGACGGCGTCGAGGAGATCGTCGGCATGGACTCGTGGTCCCGGTTCCGCGGGCTCAGCGCGGTCCTGAAGTCTCCGCTCTGGGAGAAGAGCACCTTCGACAACGACGCCCTGCTCGTGGCCGACCGTCGACGCGGACGGCGTGCCCGAGATCGTCGTCGGCGACGGCCAGTGGGGAAACGTCACGGCCTATCGGTACCGGCCGACGACGAACGACCTCGCGATCGTCTTCCAGATCGACTCGCAGGACCACGGGGTCACGAGCATCGCGGTGGGCGACCTCGACGGCGACGGCGCGCTCGAAATCGCCTGGGGCACCGGCGCGACGAGCAGCGGCGAGGACATCTTCGTGGTGGCCGGCCGCAACCCGCAGATCGGCGTCGAGTGGAAGAACGTGAACCCGAGCCAGCTCGACGGGCCCTTCCTCGGCGCGAAGCCGGCGCGCACCGTGGCGGGCGCGGCGCCGGGCCTGCTGTTCGAGGTGCCGAGCACCGACTCCGGATACGACGGCGCGCGGCTCGTGCGGCTAGATCCGGTCACGGGCGCGGTGGCGCTCAGCCCGGAGATCGGCTCGAACTGGAGCCGCACCGGCGCGCTCGACATCGCTGACTACGACGGCGACGGCGTGGACGAGGCCTTCCTAGCCACGGCGAACCTGTACGACGGCTATCTCGTCGCCTGGGACTTCGCTGCCGGCACTGCGGCGTGGACCTCGCCCACGAACATCGGGAACGGGCGGGCCATCACCCACGCCGATCTGAACGGCGACGGCGCCCCCGACCTCGTCGCCATCACCTCGGATGGCTACGTCCAGGCGTACGACGTGACGCGCGGCACGCTGCTCTGGAAGAGCACCTCGCTCGGCGTCGGCGCCGACGTCGAGGTGGCCGACGTGGACGGGGACGGTGCGCCGGAGATCGTCGCGCTCGCGACCACGAAGCTCACGATCTTCCGCAAGGCGGCGAGCGGCACCATCCCTTGGCTCGAGGCCGGCTCGGTCTCGCTCGCCGACGCGAGCGATCTCGTGGTCGCCGACTGCGACGGGGACGGCGCGCCGGAGCTCTACGTCCTGACGGGCTGGTACGGCGGCGGCATGACCGTGCGCCGCTACGACGCCGCCCTCGTGCCAAAGGGGAGCTTCGCCATCCGCGGCACGGCCCAGAGCCTCTTCCTGGAGGACCTCGGCTTTGCGCGGAAGAACCTCGTGCTCGGCAAGGGAGACAGCTGGGCGTACAGCGGGACCGCGGCGTACCTCGAGGCCGTCGACGCTGTCACCGGCGCCCAGATCTGGCAGTCGCCGCCGCTCTGGGGGACGGTGCCCGTGAACAGCCTCGGGTACATCGACCTTGACGGCGACGGCTCCCGCGAGATCGCGTTCGGGACGTCCGCCGGGATGTACGTGACACGCTGACCGGCACCTGACCCGATGCGCGTGCGGCCGCCTCGCATCGCGGACGATCGGCTCCGCGGTGCCGGCGAACACGTCCGAGTTCCCGACTTGCCCGGGGATCCGGACGAGGCCCTTGCTGAAGGGGACGCCCCGCCTGCCTGATGCGAGATGGCGCTATTGGTGGGCGCCGCTTAGTTCACTCTTGCGTGCAAGGGGTCTTCCCGTACGTGATCACATGCACCCTTTACGAGGGTGAAGGCGCGAGAATGTATCGCGCGATCGGGATTGGCGATCACGCCCCCGTGATCCTCAAGGTGCTCGATCCGAGGCGGTGTCGGCCGAGGGCTCTCGAGCGCCAGAAGAAGGAGTACGAGGTCGGAAGGACCCTGGACCTCCCGACCGTCGCCAGGCCGCTCGCCCTCGAGACGTACCAGGGCATGCCGACGCTGGTGATCGAGGACTTCGGCGGCGAGCCGCTCGACCGCCTTCTCGGCGTGCCCATGCCGGTGGAGCGGTTCCTCGCCCTCGCGGTCCGCATCGCCGGCGCAGTGGCGGATGTCCACCGACACGGCGTCGTGCACAAGGATCTCAAGCCCGAGAACATCCTGGTAAACCCGGCCACGGGCGAGGTGAGGCTCGCGGACTTCGGGTTCGCATCGCGCCTTCCCCGTGAGCAGCACCCCGCACGCCCTCCCCATCTGATCGAGGGCTCGCTGCCCTACATGTCTCCCGAACAGACGGGACGGATGAACGTCGCGGTCGATGATCGCACCGACCTGTACTCACTGGGCGTCACGTTCTACCAGATGCTGACTGGGCGGCTTCCGTTCGATGCCCAGGATCCGCTGGAGTGGGTCCACTGTCATGTCGCGCGTTCACCCCCGTCACCGATGAACGTCGTCCCCGACGTGCCGGAGGCGGTCTCGCGCATCGTCTTGAAGCTCATGGCCAAGAGGGTCGAGGACCGGTACCAGAGCGCTCGCGGCCTGCGGCACGACCTCGAGCGGTGCCTCGCGCAATGGAGCTCCCGCGGGGCGATCGAATCGTTCACCCTGGGCGAGCGGGACGCCTCGGACCGCCTGCAGATCCCGCAGAAGCTCTACGGCCGGGAGGAGGAGATCGCCCTGCTGCTCCGCGCGTTCGAGCGCGTGGTCGCCACCGGGACGCCGGAGCTCATCCTGGTATCCGGATACCCGGGGATTGGAAAGTCATCACTCGTTCACGAGCTGCAAAAGCCCCTGGTCAGCGAGCGAGGCTTCTTCCTGAGCGGGAAGTTCGATCAGTTCGCCCGGGGTATCCCGTACTCGACGATCGTCCGGGCCCTCGCCGATCTGGTGCTCGGGCTGCTTGCGGAGGACGAGCCGCGCCTGCGCGAATGGCGGCAGGAGATCCAGAAGGCGCTCGGGATCCACGGCAAGCTGATCGTGGACATGATCTCGCCGCTCAGGATCCTCATCGGCGAGCAGCCCGCCGTTCCGGAGCTGCCCATCACGGAAGCGGAGCAACGTTTCCGTCGCGTGTTCCGGGAGTTCCTGGGCGTCTTCACGAGGAAGGAGCACCCGCTCGTCGTTTTCTTCGACGACCTCCAGTGGGCAGACGCGGGAAGCCTCACGCTGATCGAGGACCTGATCACCAACCCGGACACGCCTTACCTGCTCCTCATCGGCGCCTACCGCGACAACGAGGTGGAGGCTTCCCACCCGCTCATGCGGACGCTGGAGCGGATCCGGAAGACGCCGGCGGTGGTACACGACGTCGTCCTCTCGCCGCTTCGCGTGGAGCACCTCGTCGAGCTCGTGGCGGACACGGTGCGCGCGGATCCGGCGCGCGCCCAGCCCCTCGCGGCGCTCGTGGACGAGAAGACGGGCGGGAACCCGTTCTTCGTCATCCAGTTCCTGACGACGCTCTACCGGGAGCAGCTCCTGGAGCTCCACGAGCCCGCCCTGACATGGCGGTGGGACATCGCGCGGATCAAGGAGAAGGCCTACACGGACAACCTGGTGGACTTCATGGCGCGGAGGCTGACCCGGCTTCCCCCCGCCGCCCAGGACGCGCTCAGGATCGCAGGCTGCATCGGGAACAAGGGCAAGGTTTCCCTTCTCGCCCTCACGCAGGGCAAGTCCGAGGACGAGACCCTCGGCGACCTGTGGGAGGCGATCCGGGAGGGGTTCATCCTCCTGTCCCATGATGCCTATGCCTTTGCCCATGACCGCATCCGGCAGGCGGCCTACTCGCTCATCCCAGAGGATCGCCGCGGCGAGATGCACCTGCGGATAGGGCGTCTCCTCCTCGAGCACACTCCGCCGGGGGAGCTCGAGGACCAGATCTTCGACGTCGTGACGCAGCTCGACCTGGGAGCGTCACTGATCACGAACCGTGAAGAACGGATCCGGCTGGCGGAGCTCAACCTCCGCGCCGCTCGCAAGGCCAAGGCGGCCGCGGCCTACCGGCCAGCGATCGGCTATCTCTCGGCGGGCGCGGCGCTGCTCGGCGCCGATCCGTGGGAGCAGCAGCACGATCTCACGTTCGCGGTGTATCTCGAGCGGGCGGAGTGCGAGTTCCTGAGCGGGGCCTTCGATGAGGCCGAGCGCCTCTTCCCCGTGCTGCTGACGCACGCCCGGTCCCGCATCGAGAAGGCGGCGGTCCATCGCGTGAAGATCGAAACGCACACCACCGAGGGGCAGGACGCCAAGGCCATCGAGAGCGCGCTCGAGTGCCTCCGGATGTTCGGGATCGACATGTCCCCTCACCCGTCGACGGCCGAGGTGGAGGGGGCGTACCAGGAGGTCTGGAGAAGGATGGGCACGCTGCGCGTCGAGGAGCTCATCCACCTGCCGCTCATGACCGACCCCGAGATGCAGGCCGCCATGGAGATCCTGGCGCGCCTCTACGCCCCCGCGTACCACTCGGACAACAACCTCTTCTACCTGCACCTGTGCCACGGCGTGAACCTCAGCCTCCGGTATGGCAACACGGCAGCGTCCACCCACGCCTACGGCTGGTTCGGGATCATCGTGGCCTGCGTGTTTCACCGCTATCAGGACGGCTATCGGTTCGCGAAGCTGGCCTTCGACCTCATGGAGCGGCACCACTTCCTGGCATACAAGGCGAAGGCCAACTTCCAGATGCGGATCATCTCGTACTGGACGCAGCCCCTCGACACGATGCTGGAGTACTCGCGGGCCGCCTTCGATGCCGCGGTCGAGACGGGCGACGTGCCGGTGGCGTGCTTCAGCGCCAACCATACGCTGATGGGCATGATCCTCCGTGGCAACCCCCTGTCCGAAGTCCACCGCGAAGCGGAGCGCGCGCTCGACTTCGTACGGAGGGCGGGGTACCGCGACGTGTACGACATGATCGTGGCTGTCGAGCGGTTCGTGCAGACGATGCGGGGCCGCACGCGTCACCTGTCGACCTACGACGACGATCGCTTCAGCGAAGCCAAATTCGAGTCCGAGCTCGCCAGGGATCGAATGCCAACGCTGCTCTTCTACTATTACGTCGTGAAGCTCATGGCGCGGTCGTTATCCGGCGACTACGAGGCGGCGTTCGCAGCGGGTGACAAGAGCAAGGCCGTGCTTTGGGCAGGCCTCTTCTCGGCGCAGGGCCAATGCTTTCATCTCCACCACGCGCTGTCGCTTGCGGCCGTCTTCGACGAGCTCTCTCCCGAGAGGCAGAAGGAAGCCCTCGAGGCCCTCGCTGCCCACCGCGAGCAGCTCCGGGAACCCGCCGAGAACTACCCTCCGACGTTTCACGGTCCGTACGCCCTCGTCTCGGCCGAGATCGCGCGCATCACGGGCCAGAACGACGAGGCGATGCGGCGCTATGAGGAGGCGATCCGGTCCGCGCGCGAGAACGGCTTCGTCCAGGACGAAGCGCTCGCCCATGAGCTCGCGGCGAGGTTCTACCGGGCGCGAGGCTTCGATCTCATCGCCGATGCGTACCTGCGTGAGGCTCGCTCCTGCTACGCCCGCTGGGGCGCCGACGCCAAGGTGAAGCAGATCGACGAGCACCGTCCCCGCCTGGTGGAGCCGAAGCCCGTCGCGCCCTCCACCTCCTTCTCGGCCCGGGCCGAGCAGCTCGACTTGCTCTCGGTGGCCAAGGCATCGCAGTCCATCTCGAGCGAGATCGTCCTCGACAAGGTGCTGCGCACGCTGCTCCAGGTCGTGCTCGAGCAGGGCGGCGCCCAGAGGGGCTGCCTCCTCCTCGCGCACGACGGTGACCCTTCGACTGGCGCGGAGCGCGGCCTCTCGATCGAGGCGGAGGCGACGCTCGACGAGAAGGGGGTGCGGGCGTCCGTCCTGCAGTCGGTGGCCGTGGGGTCGTCCTCGCCGCTGGTTCCAGCTTCGATCGTCAACTATGTGCTGCGAACGAAGGAGCGGGTGATCCTCGACGACGCCGCGGGATCGGGAAGGTTCTCCTCGGACGAGTACATGGCGCGGAGGAAGCCCAGGTCGGTCCTGTGTCTGCCCATCCTGCGGCAGGCAGAGGTGGTTGGCGTGCTCTACCTAGAGAACGACCTCCTCACGGGCGTCTTCACCCGCGAGCGGCTGATGGCCCTGGAGCTCCTCGCCACGCAGGCGGCCATCTCCGTGGAGAATGCCTCACTGCTTGCGAAGGAGCAGGCGGCGCGGGCGGCGGCGGAGGAGTCAAAGAGCCGTTCCGCGTTCCTTGTAGAGGCGGGCGTGCTCCTCTCCGAATCGCTCGAATACGAGGAGACGCTCGAACGTCTCGCGCGGCTCTTCGTGCATTCGATGGCCGAGTGGTGCGCGATCGACATCATCGTGGACGGCCGGGAGATCCGGCGCCTGGGTGGTACGCACGCCGATCCCGCAAAGGAGCCGCTGCTCCGGGAGCTCCAGCGGAGATACCCGCCCCGGTGGGATTCGCCGCACCCCGCAGCTCGGGTCCTCCGCAGCGGCGAGCCATACCTTCTCTCCGAAGTGTCCGACGAGGACATCCAGAGGAGCTGCGAAGACGAGGAGCACGCGCGGCTCATCCGGGAGCTGGGGATCCGGTCGGCGCTGGCGGTGCCGCTCGTTGCCCGCGGGCAGACGGTGGGTGTGATCAGCCTCGCCTCGGCCTCGCCCGGGCGGCGGTACGGACACGCCGACCTCGAGCTGGCGCAGGAGCTCGCGCACCGCGCCGCGATGGCGGTCGACAACGCGCGCCTCTACCGTGAGGCAAAGGAGGCGATTCGGCTGCGGGACGAGTTCCTCTCGGTCGCCTCTCATGAGCTCTACACCCCGATCACGTCGCTCATGCTGTCGCTGGAGGCGTTGGCCCCGACGGGCCGGACGGGGAAGGTCCTCGATCAGCGGGCCATGCAGAAGTTGCTCGACCTCGTCTCGCGGCAGGGACGACGGCTCGTCCGGCTCATCGGGGATCTCCTCGACGTCTCGCGGATCGAGATGGGGCGGCTCCAGCTCGAGGTCTCGGACATCGAGCTCGGGGGCCTCGTCCGAGATGTGGTGGAGCGCCTCGAGCCAGATCTGGCGCGTTCCCGGTGCTCGCTCTCCATACGGGCCAGCGCCCCCGTCACCGGCCGGTGGGATCGCTCCCGCCTCGACCAGGTCGTCACGAATCTTCTCTCGAACGCCATCAAGTTCGGGTCGAGCAAGCCTATCGAGGTCTCGATCGCTGCTGAATCCGGCATCGCGCGGCTCGAGGTCAGGGATAGCGGGATCGGCATCAGCGGGGCTCGCCAGGACCATATCTTCAACCGCTTCGAGCGCGCGGCCTCGGCGGAGCACTATGGCGGGCTCGGCCTCGGGCTGTACATCACCAGGCGGATCGTCGAGGCCCACGGAGGCTCCGTCCACGTCGAGAGCCAGGCCGGGGCAGGGTCGACATTCACCGTCGAGCTCCCGTGCGCCGGGCCACCGGAGGTCACGGGGCAGGGCCGCTGGCGGGAAGCGTGACGCTCGAGGCCGCAGGCTACGTGCTCGTCGTCGACGACGATGCGGACATCTGCGAGGTCATCCAGGCGATCCTCGAGGTCCACGGGTATCACGTGGTCACGGCGCGGGACGGCGCCGAGGCCCTCGCGCAGTTGCGCGGCGGAGTGCGTCCCTGCCTCATCATCCTCGATCTCATGATGCCGAACATGAACGGCTTTCAGTTCCGGCAGGAGCAGCAACGCGACCCGACCTTCCGAGCGATCCCGGTGACGGTCCTGTCGGGTGACGGCAGGGCCGAAGCCAAGGCCGCCGCCCTCGGCGTGGAGGGTCTGCGCAAGCCCGTCGCGCTCGAGGTCCTGCTCGACGCCGTCAGGCGCTCATGCGGCGCAGAGACGCCGTGAGATGATGCCGCCGTGAGTGAGCCGAGCCACGGGCACCAGAGCACGGCCGATGGCCAGCCGGCGCTCCACTCCCCGATCACGCCGGACGCGAGGCGACCTCGCGGCGTCGCTGCGCACCGCGGGCCACGAGCCCGTCCTCGCGCCGTTCAACCCGTGGGACGACGAACGTCGCGTGGCGCCCCTGGGCGTGCCGTCGAGGACCGCCGACGTGGAGTGTTCTCGATCAGGACGTCGACGCGCCCGCGCCTGGAGGGCCCGTACCGCCAAACGTGAAGTCGGCGGTGACGCTGCCGGACGCGGGCACGGTGACGTGCGCGGTCTTCTCGCCGAGCTTCTCGTGCCACGCCTTCACCGTGTACGTGCCCGCCGGAAGCTCCTTGATCGTGTAGCTGCCGTCGTCGCCGTCCACCGCGTAGGGATAGTCGCTGACGATCACGTACCCGTTCATCCAGTCATGTATGTCGCACTTGACGCGCCCCCGAGGTGGGTACCTAGCGCTCGGGACCAAGCGCCTTGACTGCATCGACGACCGCCGGCAACTCGGATAGCGGTCGGAGCCACGCAGCCCGTGGGTCGACGGGCAGCGGCCGGATCTCGATGCCTTCGACGCGCGTCTCGACATCGTACTCGCCGAGGGTTGAGTCGAGCAGCAGGAGCACCGCCCCCTGAACAGCGGGCAACGGGTGCGACCCGGACTCGCGAACGTGGACGAGGACGTTCACCGCTCCTCCGACGCGTTCGCTCGAGAACCAGACGTCTCTCGGGTGCAGTCGCACGCCCTGGTACGCCACCTCCAGCCCCGGCTTACGCTGGCGGAACGCGACCACCTGCCAGCCAGGCACCTTCCGCGGCGCCGCCCCAACGAGCCGCTTCACCGCCGCGAAGCGTTCGCGCGCGCCGTCGGCGCTGACCACGAGCATCCGCGGTGCCCTCGGGCCCTCGTAACCGATCTCGAACGCGAGGCCGGGCTCGGCCTTCTGGAGCTCGCGCTGGACCTCGTCGAGAAGCTGCTCGGAGGGGCGCTGCGCCGCCGCGAGCCGGCGGGCATTCCCCTCGAACCACTGCCAGAACACGGCGTCCGCCTTCGACGGCGCGGGCTGGGCGATCAATACGAGTCCGAGCAAGGCACCGGTCGCGAAGGGCACATCGACCTCCGTGTGTCGAGCGTAGCGCGCGTACACAAACCTGTAGTGCGCGCCAGCGCCGCACGGCATCGAGCACGGTCGGCGACCGAGCCCGCCGGCCCCGGAGACCTCGTGCGTCGCCGAATACCGCGAATCCCGGATGGCTGCATCCAGGACGCAACAGGACGGCCCCGCGTCAACGCAACACCCTACCCGTCCGCCTGGATTCCGGCCGCCGGCTATTCGCTGCGCGGCCACGGGTCGCCGAGCGGCGGAAGGCGTACTGGCTCGAACGCGTGGAAACGCACCTCGCGCACCGTTCGCAGCTTCCCCCAGAGCAGCCCGTGTCCGCGCAAAAACCGCAGGGACCTGACGCGCCGCGAGAAGCCTTCGAGCTCATCGAGGGTCGCCTCACGCCGCGCACCGGCGGTGCCATAGAGTCGGACCCCGAATGGCCGGCTGGCCTTGCCGCGCCACAGCGTCTTGAGGAGCTCCCACCTGCTGCTGTTCAACGCCATGACGCACAGTCGCGGATCGCGCTCGAGCCGCTTCCCGAGCCCGAGCGCGTAGCTCTCGGTGTAGATGGCTCGACCCACGTCTCCGAGCACGAGCGAGCCGATCGGCGTGGCCTGCGGGAAGCCATCCTCGTCGACGGTCGCCACGGCGAAGTGGAAGCCCGTGGCGAAGCCCTCGCGGAAGACGCCGCGAATCGTCTGCCAGTCAGCCGCCGTGATCTCCATGCGCTTCCGCCTTCCTCTGGGGTGGTCACCCTACGGTGGTGTTGGCGCCGCTCGGCGGGGCGTCGCCGCGGCCGATCTCATCGAGCCTCCGGATCGCCCCCACGAATTCCTCCCTCGGCGAACCGCCAGGCGCTGGCGATCGCCGCCTTCGCGCTGCGTCCTTCGATGACGACCGACATCACGGCGAACTTGTAGAGCGCGACCACCTGCGCGGCCTGCTCAGTCGCGCCGAGATCCCTCCGCGCGTGGCCGAGCCCCTGCGCCTCGGCCAGGAGCCCCGCCACGGTCTCCACGAAACGCTGCTGGGCGGGGGTCGGCACGACCAGGAATTCCGGGTCTCGCAGGCTGTACGTGAAGACGATTCGCCAGTCCTCCCGGCTTCCCTCAGCCTCGCGGGCCATGTCGAGGAGTACGCGGCGCAGTCGCTCCAGCGGCGGCGTCCCCGGACGGGCCGCGGCGAGCGTCGCCTCCATCACGCCGGCGACGTCCTCCCCGAAGTAACGGAGGACCGCCGCCTTGCTTCCGAAATGGTTGAAGAAGGTGGCCCGGCTGAAGCCGGCGCGCGCGGCGATCTCCTCGACCGTGGTCTCGTCGAACCCCCGCTCGCGGAACAGCGCCATCGCAGCCTCGAAGAGCGCTCTCCGCGCGTCGGCCAGCTTGCGGCTCCGGAGGGTGGCGAGCATGGTTAGACGGTAGTCTACCGTTAGACGGGAGTCCAGGGCCGTCGACTCATCGTCAAGAAAGCCCGAGAGTCGGCTACCGGCTCTGCGGGACCCGGCTCCGATGCGCCCGGGGCGTCGGCACCTGATCGGGACGCGCAGAACGCAACAAACGGCCTGTTCGGCAACACGCAACGCCCTCGCGCGCTTCGGGTGGAGGAAGCAGCGCTGAACCCGCTGCGCCCCAAGGCGTTCGTGGCTCCGCCCACAACGCAACACCCTCCGAAGTTGCCCAGACTCGGACTTACATACAAGTTCGAGCCTGTTGCGATCTAGGCCCATGAGTTCGCTTCACTGATTGCTCTCGGGCGCTCGGGGCGCTTGCCTGCCAGGCCGTGCGCGGGCGACGCTTCGTTCGTGCCTTGTCGCACCCTCCGCTGTACTTCCGCCCCGCCTTGCCTCCGCGGACCGGTCCTGACCGACGTCGTCGGTCGGCCAAGGTACTGGGCGACGCACTGGATCGCGCACTCTGCAGCGGCGTGGGCCGACAGGACGCAGGCAGCGTATCTCGGAGCCGTTGAGCAACTGTATCGCTCCGCTGAGACCACGATCGCGGTGCGAGAGCACGTCGCGGCGGTAGGCCTCGGCCAGCTCGCCCACTGTGACGTCAGCTGCGGTGGGCGCGGCGGTCCTCGTCTCCCGCGCGTCGTGTACGAGCTTGCGGGCGTCGCTGAGCGCTTGGGACGGCG
>WNGB01005136.1_pt1 | contig 19639 bp, 15 predicted proteins | sample 5400681 | NCBI WGS metagenome assembly WNGB01 (sample SAMN13153367, study PRJNA577476) | soil metagenome | isolation source: 115 cm soil or saprolite under grassland replicate 2 | place: USA:California | collected 2016-06-15
GGAAGGCGTTTGGCTCCAGATTGAGAAGCAATGAAACCGCGATTGATTGAAGATCGCGGATTCCGCCAGGCGTGGACATTGGCGAACCGGCGAGCACGCGTGTACACCAGGATTGCTGCCGCAATCTTTCGACGAATACTGGCGCGAATTCCTCCAGTTTATCCACGTCGTTTGGCTCGCATTGGAGCGCGAACGTCAGCTCCCGTGTTTGCTCAAAATCGCGATCGTAAATCTTGAGACCTTGCACCGACGAAAACTTAGCGGGCAAAACGTTGAAGATTTCAGAATCAAGCTGGAGCGAGCTAACAAGAATTGCTATGCAAGCGGCAGTCAGCACAGCAACGCCGCACCACACCAGCGAGCGGCGCTGAGTTATGGTTCGGGCAATGAAATCACTGATGCGCATGAGCGAGCCATCATTGAACACGAATCGATGCCCGTACGCCAATGCTGTAGCCGGAATCGGTGATCCCGGCCATCGCTTAATCGCTTAACTGGAGGGGCGAGCTCCGCGAGCCCGCTGAGTGAGGCGTCGCGGGAGCTCCGCCCTCCAAACCCGATCCCCTTAAAACCGGAATACAAATGTCTCGTTGCCGGCGGCGTAGTGCATGGTCTTTTGGTTCGGCGTGTAAAGAAATTGATCTCGCAACCCGAGCCACCCGCGCAATTGGGGCGGCGCTTGCGCTACAAGGCCCGACCATCCGCGGCCGGTCAATCCTCCTTTAACTTCAGCGAAGGTCGCGTCCTGCCGCAGCGAAATCAGCGTGATTCCCGGGCCCTTCGAGACTGTTAGCTCGAAGTCGCCGGTTTTAGAAAAGCGAACAAGCGCCTCGCCAATGAGCGTACTGTTTGGCGTGCGATACATGAACTGGCCGGTTTTGGTCTGCCATCCAGTGGATGGCTCAGAAAATTTGTGATGTGAACTGGTCGCGCAACTTATTATGCAAAACGAGATAATCGCTAAAAGAGGCACAAATCCTGTAACCACGGCCCTGCGGGCCGTAATCGGACTCATGACATAACGCCAGCTGTCTCGGCAGGCGCTGGCACTTCTTCTTTCTTCGGCACGAGCGGGAGGCGTGGCGAAAACGCAACAAACTTCTGGGCGTACACGAAAAAGTAGAACACCCACATTCGCCACTTAATCGCAAAGCTTTTCCCTTCATTGCCAGCGAGCACGGCATTTACCGCGGCTGCGATCTGCATCCTATCGGTCGGATTCAGGAAGACTTCGAGAAATTCCTTGCTCCGCTGGTACCATGCCGTCACGAACGTGAGATAAATGTCCATGATCCGGTTCAGCCTGCGGGAATATTTTGCGAAGAGCCGGAGTCGCTTCGATTCGTCGCGCAAAACCTCGTCCAATGTGTCAGCCGCTCTTTCAGCGGACATAATCGCCAGAAAAACGCCGCTGCTAAATACCGGATCGATGAACCCCGCAGCATCACCGGCCAGTAGCCAGCGGTCCCCGAAAAGCACGGTGTTGCGATAGGAATAATCGCCGGCGGAATAAACGGGCGATACGCGAACGGCGTTCTTCATTCGTTCGCACATCAACGGCTCTTCCGTAATGAATTTCTCGAGGGCGGCCTGAGGCGCGAGCTTTGTGGTGCGAAACGCAGCAGTGTCCATCACCACTCCGACACTAGTCCGGGCGTCCGTCAGTGGAATCATCCAGAACCAGCGATCGAGTCCGCGCACCATGCGGATAAGTGTCGCATCGCGGCCCGCGAGACGATCAATATTTTCATAGTGGGCGAACACTGAAAACTTCTGCAGATGGTCGTAGGTCTTCTTGAGATTGAAAAAACTGCCGAGCACGGTTTGCCTCCCGCTGCAATCGAGCAGATAACGCGCCTCGATTGTCGAACTTGTGCCTCTGGAATCTTCGATATCAATCTTTACACGGTCGGCGGCGAAATCGACGCGCTTCACATCGGTCTCCTCAAGGACTTCCGCGCCATTCTCCCGCGAATGGTCGAGCAATAACTTATCGAAATCCGAACGCGTTACTTGATAGGCACGGTCGCGCTGCGATCGAAAACCATCTTTAAAGTAAAACTTTATGCCCCTGGTTCCACACGCCGCCATGATCTCGCCGCCAAACTTTGGCAGAAATGTGCGGTCGAGTTTTTCGCGCACCCCGAGACGATCGAACGTTTGAATGCTGAAGGGCAGAAGCGATTCGCCAATATGGAAGCGTGGGAATTTTTCCCGCTCGAACACGATTACCCTTCGGCCCGCTTGCGCTAGCAAGGTTGCCGCGGTGCTGCCAGCCGGGCCGCCCCCAATGATTGCGACGTGGTACATCCCGGCACTCATTGTCTGCTGATGATAGCAAATTATCCGGATTTGGGTAGGACCAGCCTGCTAGACTCTCAGTGCGCCAGCGCGGCGCTCCTACCGATTTGTGCTAACGTTTGCGCCAGAAGATGAAGTTGATCGATCGATTTGTTAGTCGCGAGCTGATCGTGAACGTGTTGTTCGCCATCGCCGTGTTAAGCCTTGTGCTCGTGGTTGGAAATATTTTCCGCAAGCTTCTTCCCTTGCTGGTGAATCATGACGTGCCGATGGAGTACCTGATCACTTTCATCGCCTACGTGTTGCCGTTCTCACTCATCTTCACGATTCCATGGGGATTGTTGACCGCTATTCTGCTCGTGTTCGGGCGGCTCTCCGCAGACAATGAATTGATCGCGCTGCGCGCGAACGGTGTCAGCGTTCCCCGCGTGTGCCTTTCGCTTTGGGGCGTCGCGCTGGCGTGCACTGTGATCTGTCTCTGGCTCAATGTGCAGGTCGCGCCAGCGGCGCAGGAAAAATTGCGCAGTACCATTTTCGATCTCGCGACGCGAAATCCGATGGCGCTCTTTGGCAGCGATCAGGTGATCGATCAGTTTCCCGGGCGCAAAATTTATGTGGGGAAAAAAGAAGGTAACAAGCTCGAGAACATCACTGTGTTCGAGTTGAACCAGAACTCGTTGCCGGTAAAGGTGACTTACGCGCGCACCGGCATGCTGGAGGCCGATTTGGCGAACAAGCAGATTCTCATGCACCTCTACCAGGCGCGTTACCAGGAGCGCGACGAAAAGGACCCGTCCAATCTGCGAAAGATACGCGACGGAATCAATATGGTGGAAGGGACGCTGCCCATCAGTCTCGAAGAGCTTTACCAGAAAGAGAAGAAGCGGCCAAGCCGGTCTGCGTTGTCGATCGAACAATTACTGGAGCAATTGAAAAGCGAGGACAAGCGCGAACGCAGCGCCAGCCGCACCGAAATCAATAAACGGTTTTCATTTCCTTTTGCGTGCGTTGCGTTCGCAATCATTGGGGTGCCGCTCGGTGTCACCGCGCATCGTCGCGAGACCTCAATCGGGTTTGCCATGGGTTTGATCGTGGCCACGAGCTATTTTCTCTTTGTCATAATCGGCGATACGTTGCGCGGAAATCCGCATGCCCACCCGGAACTGCTCGTCTGGTTTCCGAATGTTCTGTTCATCACACTTGGTTGGTTTTTGTTCCGGCGTCTGGCACGGCAATAGGTCTGCCCTCGCAGTATAGCTAAACTTAAAATCAGGTTTACCCCAGGGTGAGTTCATTCTCTGGAGGGTCAACGCGGAGCAACGGTCTGGTTGATGTTACTTATCCTCGCGGGCCGAAGGCGGCCCGGCTCCATCAGCATGCATCGATGATCAACATTGGAGACAGCCTGCCCTCAGCCCGTTCTCTCTTTAGATATTTCTTTTTGTGCGCAGCCGAATGGGCTAGGGCAACTCAATCAGGCTTCCTCAGGCTCCGGTCCCAATGAAAGCGAAGGCGCTCTCGCTGAGCGAGCCGCTCGACGTTGGAAAGCCGGCATCGGTAAGGTGTTCCACAGATAAACGGCCACGCAGGCCAGCACCAAAACGGATGCATAGCCTCGGACGTGCTTGAGCAGGTCAATCGCCCAGAGCGTTGCTTCAAGTTTCTTATCAATCAGCATCACGTGCACGATCATCGCTGTGCTCGCCGCTGAGATAATGAAATGAATGATGCTTAATCTAAGACTGACTCCCAAGGTGACGGCGCTAACCACCGCGCCCCACACCAGGTAGCGCTCATGCATCTGGCCCAGCAGCGCGAACATCAGCAACCACGGAGCGGTGATCGCCATCAGGACGCGAAGGTCGCGATCGCGAACCTGTCGCGCGGCACCGTATGCGCATACGGCGAGTGCCCCAAGATAGAGTAGGCGCAGGGTCCATTGCAGCGTGAGATGGAAATCCAGAGATCCAAAATGAACCGACCAGAATGGATCCTTCAATGACCAGCCAAGCTTGGAGAGAAGTGACGGAAGGTTGTAACAAGAACTGATGACAAGGTAGGGATAATGCTCGCTGCCATATAGAAAACCGACTTTCAGCCACGCGAAGCTTCCGCCCGTGAAGGCGCCAATGATATATGCAGCGCATCCGGCGATTCCGCTGATCCACGCGCATCGATGCGGTAATTCGCGTTGCAGAAACAACAACGAGGCAAAGCCAGTGACAGCAAGAAGCGCGACCCAGGCAGCCGGCGCATGTAGAAGCCACGGCGATGCGATCAATGCCGCCATCGCAATGAACCCTGCAAGCACACGCAGCGCGCGGTTCCATCTTTTTTGCCACAATGGCCAAAGCACAAAAAACGGCGCCACAAATAACAGTTGCCCTTTAAACATTGCGCCCGTGGCCAGCAGGCAACCACATACGAACCAGCGATTTTTCAGCGCTGCGAACGCAGCGAACAGATAAAACGGCAGGATCCATACGTCCCATTGCGGCCATCCATGCGCGTCAAGAATCATGGACGGCTCAAGCCATGCCGCGCTTGCAGCAGCGAGGCCGCAAATCGAAGCGCGATGTTGGAGCGCCAGGCTACGAAGCGGGTCCGACTGCGTTGCGCGTGCCTGCCGTTCCAGGCACAAGCGAATCAGAAGGAAAATCGCCACTGCGGAAAGCAGTTCACATAAGAGATTGATCTTCAATAATGGGTTCACCAGCTTGGGGTGCCCGTCGTCGACGCCGGGGAATTGGTTGCGCACCTGCCTTGCCCAGATTGCCATGACCAGAAGTCGCAGCGGCGGATAGTCGAGACCATAATCGTTGTTGTACGCCTTATGCTTCACCCGGTCGTACAGTGCCAGGTAGCCGCGGCAGAATCCCGTCAATGAATTAGCAGTAGCTTCGTCGGGCGATAATCGACGCGCCTCCTTCATGGTCTCGCTGCCCCAGTAAAAAGCGTTGACGATGTCGTGCTGATAACGCACGTGCCTGGTGCTTTCCCCGATCCATCGGCGTAGCTGAATGCCACCGAGGAAAAGCGCGACGATCAGAAACACAAGCAATGCACGCCGGACAAACTTGCTGGCGTAGATTTGGCTAAGCAGCGCACGAATGCCCATGGGATACCCGTAATAAAGACAGCAGTTAAATTCGAACGATTACAGCGCGTGATTCGAAATACGTTCTCCTCATTCGCGCGTGACTTTATCGATAGCCGTATGAAGATTCTGATTCACGTCGAGAAAATTCGCTCCGGCTGTGGAATTCGAGTGTACGGAACACCTAAGGCGCATCAACAGTCATGACCGAGGACGTAAAATTGGCTCCAGCGGTAGGATTCGAACCTACGACCAATCGGTTAACAGCCGACCGCTCTACCACTGAGCTACGCTGGATCTTTTGTCTCGCGGTTACGGAGTGTGAATCTTGCCCGCGCGATATGCGGCGGCAAGTGCGAATCGGTTAATCCGACGAGATTGAAAATTTGGTTGCGGGGGCGGGATTTGAACCCGCGGCCTTCAGGTTATGAGCCTGACGAGCTACCAGGCTGCTCCACCCCGCATTTCGAGAATAGTTTGGATGTCGATCCTGCGCAAATCGAAAAAACGTTTCTTCGTCCGGAAACTGGCCGAAAGAGACAATCTTGTTTGCGTTCGCCGCGGGGTGTGACTTCGTTCAAGCGTGGCAAAAGGATCCTCAGGTAAGAAAGAAACCGGAAAAATTCTCGTCGGCACAGCCAGTTGGTCGGATCCTGGCTTTGTCGAGCGCTGGTATCCGAATAAGATGCCAGCCGGCGAGCGGCTCCATTGGTATGCGCAGCATTTCGACATGGTCGAGGTGAATTCGACATTTTATTCCGTCCCGGAACCGAGAATGGTGGAGCGCTGGTGCGCGACCACCCCGGATGATTTCACGTTTGATGTAAAGTTACACCAACTGTTCTCATTTCACTCGACACCGGCAAAGTTGTTGCCGCCGGATTTGCAAAAGCGCGCAGAGACCGATGCGAAAGGGAAGGTGAAATCGACGCCGGATTTGCAGGAAGCGCTGCTCAAAACTTTTCTGCGGTCGACGTCGATTTTTCGCGATGCTGGGAAGCTGGGCGTATTCCTTCTGCAACTCTCGCCAGCATTTTCTCCGCGCAAACATGAGCTAGGCGAGCTTGTTCAATTGATCGAAATGTTCAGCGATTACGATCTTGCGATTGAGTTTCGAAACCGCAATTGGGCAGTCGGCGGTCAGTTGCAAGCGACAATGGATTTTTTGCAAAAGCATCATGCAATCTTTGTGAACGTGGACGCGCCCGAATCGGATCATTTCATGGTCATGCCGTCGGAGGTGGATGAAGTGACGAATTCGAATGTCGCATATCTTCGACTGCATGGACGCAACGCGAAGGCTTACATCAGCGGTAAAACGGTGGCCACGCGTTTCGATTACGATTACAACGAGAATGAAATCGCGGAAGTCGCACAGCGCAGCAGGAAATTGGCGCGAGAAGCGCGCGAATTACACGTGATTTTTAATAATAACAATCTCGATTACGCGCCCCGCGCAGCGCTTCGCTTGCGCAAGGCGCTGGGCCAAATCGTAAAGACCCCGGCACAGACAGCGGAGTTGTTCTAGACTAGAATTCACTCCGTGCAGGATCGAGATCTCTCTGTTACGCCCAGCTCCGGTCCCGGTTTGCCCAGGTCGGTGGCGCACCTCAAGCAATGGCTTGCCAAACATCACATGACATTGATGGCGATCGCCGATACGCCGCACTCCATTGCACTAGGGTCGGCGATTGGAATTTTTTTTGGCTTCACACCGCTGTATCCGCTTAAGACGTTGTTGTCGATCGCTGTGGCATGGGCTTGCCGATGCAACAAAATTGCGGCCGCGATCGCCGTTACACTGCATGACGTTCTGATTTGGGCGATGCCCGCCATGTACCTTGCCGAATATCATTTGGGTTGCTGGAGTTTGCAGCGACCACCGGCGCAGCGTGTGCATTTTCGCCAGTTTGGATTGAACGACTACGTGCATTGGCATGTATTTTCACGGGTCGTTTGGCCCACATTTTGGCCTGCGTTTGTTGGCTCTCTGTTTCTCGCGGTTCCTTCCGCAATCATTGTCTATTTTGTGATGCGGCTACTGGTGAGTCGGGCACGGACTCCGCAGAAGACGGGCTGATTAGATGTGGAACGGTCGCCGCGGCGACTCCTCAACGCGTTAGCGAGAAAACGCGGCTTTGCTGCCTGATCTTTGGCCTTCGGCGACTCTGTTGCCATCGTCTTCGGAGAAGCCGATCCACCGAACCGTTTGCCAATCAGAACGCGTCGATTAAGGTGCTCCGGTTCCGAGGGTGTTTATGCATTTATCACGTCGATTTCTCACTGTTTCTTCCGTGTTTCTCGCCAGCGCGGCGCTTCTCCGCTCGGCTGCTGCCGCAGAGGCATATCTCATTGCGGATGCGCAAACGGGCTACATTTTGGAAGAGCAGGAATCGAGGAAAAAGCTGCAAGTCGGTAGCCTGACGAAAATCGCGACCGCGAGTGTGGTGCTCGATTGGGCGGAACGAAGATCGGGCGATCTGAATCAGGCGGTCACGATCCCCCAGGAAGCGTTTGTCGGCACCGTGGAAAACAACATCGGTTTTCAGCCGGGCGACAACATCAGTCTGCGCGATCTTCTCTACGCGGCGCTTGTCCAGTCCGACAACATCGCGGCCTACACGCTCGCGTACCACGTCGGCTCGAAAGTAGAATCACTTCTGCCCGGCGAGGCGAACTCGAAATACACGCCAGTTGATGCGTTCGTTACCCAAATGAATGCGCTGGCCAAACAATTGAAGATGGAGCGCACGCGTTTTGTTAACCCACACGGCGTCGATTACAAGGTCAAGCCGCTGCCGTATTCGACAGCCGAAGACATGGCGCGTCTCACTCGCTACGCAATGAACAAAGCCAGCTTTCGCTTTTATGTGTCGCAAAAGGAACGCCAAATCTCGTTCGATCGAGGCGGGCGTCGATTGAATTACGTGCTTCGCAACACAAACGAACTCCTGGGGAAGATGGGCATCGACGGAGTCAAAACAGGTCGCACCGCGCGATCCGGTGATTGTTTGATCCTGTATGCCAATCGTCAGGCGGAAGTCGTTCGCCAGGGCCAAATGGAAACGGTGTATCCGCGTCATTTGATGGTCGTGCTCGTGGGTAGCACAAATCGATTCGGTGAAGGCACGGCCCTTCTGCAACGCGGCTGGCAGCTATACGACCAATGGGCTGCCGGCGGTCGTGTGGCCGATTCAAAGAAAATGCTTTGATCCTTCGATTGCAAAAATGAAGCCACGGATTGGCGTTCTGACCAGCGGTGGCGATTGCCCGGGACTTAACGCGGTCTTGCGCGGCGTTGTGCTCGCGGCGGAAAAACTTGGCTGGGAAGTAGTTGGTTTTCGTGACGGATTCGAAGGACTTCTTCCACCTGGCAATCATGTTATTCTCGATCGCCAAAGCATTAACGGAATCATGCCGCTTGGCGGCACGATCATCGGCACGACAAATCGCGGTCATTTTGTTGCCAAGGTTGGTGCCGGCAATCGGACCGTCGTGCCTGCAAACGTCATTGCAGGCGCCAAGAAGATACTGGACGAGCTTCAGGTAAAGGCGTTGATCATTGTTGGCGGCGACGGTTCGATGGTGACGACGCAGCAATTACAGGAAGCCGGTATTAATTGCATCGGCGTCCCGAAGACAATCGACAACGATCTCGAAGCCACTGCGACAACATTCGGATTCGATTCTGCCCTCGCCGTCGTAATGGACGCGCTCGACCGGGTACATACTACAGCGACCAGCCATAGACGGGTCATGGTTGTGGAAGTAATGGGACGCCACGCCGGCTGGATCGCGTTGCACGGCGGCATCGCTGGTGGCGCCGATATTATTTTGATTCCCGAAATTCCATTCGATTACGAGAAGATCGCGAGCGTGGTCAAAGCGCGCGAGGCGGCCGGTTATCTGGGAACTGTTGTTGTGGTCGCAGAAGGTGCCCGACTCAAACATGGCGAACAGGTGAAGCGCGACGTGGAAGGCGGCGAATTTCGTCTGGGTGGAATCGGCGAAATTGTGGCGCGCGAGATTGCGAAACGCACCGGCAAGGAAACGCGCTGCTGCGTTCTCGGCCATCTGCAACGCGGAGGCGCGCCCACAACGCTCGATCGAATTTTGGGTACGCGCTTCGGTGTGAAAGCAGTCCAACTAGCCAACGAAGGACATTTTGGGTCGATGGTCAGCTATCAAAATTATCAAGTGCGCCAGGTGCCTATCGCGGAAGCCGTCAATCGCCTCAAACTGGTTCCGCCCAACGGCGAAATGGTGCAGACTGCGCGTGACGTCGATATTTCCTTCGGCGATTAAAGAGTCCACAACTGCGATGACGCGAGCGCTGTGCTCACGCAAAGTACCAACTCAGTGCTAATGATCCGGCCCTGGCGGTTTTATCCGAACCCAGAGACGGAGGCAGACAACGCGTTTCAAGCTCGACTTGATTGCGCTGTTGACGCGCTCAGCACGGTCGCACGAAAGGAATTCGACGCAGCTGTGCAAAAACTCCGTGCCGCCGGCGTGAACGTGCATGTGTTTGAGGACACCGCCGAGCCGGAAAAGCCGGACGCAGTTTTCCCAAACAACTGGATCTCAACGCATCACGATGGGCGGATCGCCCTGTTTCCGATGTATTCAGCGCTGCGGCGGCGGGAGCGGCGCCAGGACATCGTTGGTGAACTGCGCAAAGACTATCGTGTCAACGAAGTAATCGACTACTCGGCATTCGAGGAGCAAGACTGTTGTCTTGAAGGCACCGGCAGTCTGGTGCTCGATCACATCAACAAAATTGCGTACGTCTCGCTCTCAAATCGCTCCAACCCGAAGGTGATCCGCCGCTTTGCCAATGATTTTAGGTACGAGTCGGTCACCTTCACGAGTATCGGCTCTGATGGCCAGCCAATCTATCACACCAATGTAATGATGTGCATCGGAACTGCGTTCGCGCTGGTTGGTTTGGAGACGATTCGGAACAAAGCCGAGCGGCAACAGGTGCGAGCGCGATTGGAACGGAGTGCCAAAGACATTGTCGAGTTGTCGCTGGATCAGATTGCGAACTTCGCGGGCAACGCGATCGAATTACATGATACGCATGGCGAGAAACTGCTCGTGCTGTCTGACCGCGCCATACGAGCTTTGACTGAGGAGCAACGCGCAAGGTTAACCCGCTACGTGCGCTTGGTGTCGCTTGAGCTTCCTACCATTGAACTTGGTGGCGGGAGTGCTCGCTGCATGATCGCGACCATTCATCTGGCTCCGCGGTTGTAAAGGCGAACACGCTCGGCGCCACACCGAGCCTGTGGCAAACGCGTCGCATAACCTTGCGACCCGTGAGCGTCGATCTTATATTTGGAAAAGGCGCGCTGAGCGCGAATAACACGGAGGTCATTATGCCAACGACAATTGCTGCTCCAAAAACGAAAGCTCAAAAACCTAAAGCTGCGTCGGCAGCGGAAGAAGATTTTCTACCACTTCAAGGGACTGATTACGTCGAGTTTTATGTCGGGAACGCCAAGCAGGCGGCACATTTCTATAAGACCGCATTCGGGTTTCAAAACCTGGCGTATTCCGGGCCGGAAACCGGGGTGAAAGATCGCGCCAGCTATGCGATTCGGCAGAATAAGTTGACCTTGCTCCTGACTACTCCCATCCGGGCGAATAATCCGATCGCCGATCACATCTACAAGCATGGCGACGGCGTTAAGGCGCTCGCGTTGAAGGTGGACGACGCTACCTCAGCGTGGGAAGAGACGACCAAACGCGGCGGCAAGAGTTACATGGAGCCGAAGACGCTTTCGGATAAACATGGCGAGGTGGTGATGAGCGGGATCCACACCTATGGCGATGTCGTCCATCTGTTCATTGAGCGCGAAAATTATCGCGGGCCGTTCATGCCGGGTTTTCGTAAATGGGAATCGAACTACAATCCGGCCGACACCGGCCTGCAATACGTCGATCATTGCGTGGGCAACGTCGCCTTGGGGAAGATGAATCCGTGGGTGAAGTTTTATGAAGAGGTTATGGGGTTCCGCAACATCCTGACCTTCGATGATAAGGATATCTCCACCGAATACTCCGCGCTGATGAGCAAGGTGATGAGCAATGGCAACGGTTTCGTGAAGTTTCCGATCAACGAACCGGCTGAAGGCAAAAAGAAATCGCAGGTGGATGAGTATCTCGAATTTTACGATGGCGAAGGTGTCCAACACGTCGCCATGGCAACTAAAAACATCATTGAAACGGTAACGGACCTGCAGAAGCGCGGCGTCGAATTTCTGAACATACCTTCCAACTATTACGACACGCTCCTCGATCGCGTTGGTCACATCGATGAAGAACTCAATGCATTGAAGAAGTTGGGAATTCTCGTCGATCGCGATGACGAAGGCTATTTGCTGCAGATTTTCACCAAACCAGTAGAAGACCGGCCGACGCTGTTTTTCGAAATTATTCAGCGCAAAGGTGCGAAGAGCTTTGGCAAAGGCAATTTCAAGGCACTCTTCGAAGCCATCGAACGCGAACAAGCCGCAAGGGGCAATTTGTAAACGGGAGGAGACGACAATGCCATATTATCAAAAACTGGGAGAAGTACCGAGGAAACATCACATCTGGTTCCATCGCAACGGATCGGGGCCGAGCTACAAGAACGAAGGCATCGCCTACGAGCACGTTTTCACGACGCAGGGATTCGATGAGGCATATTCGATCGTGTATCACCTGCGGCCGCCTACGCGAGTGCGCAATGTTGAGTTGATCAAACATTGGGAGCCAAAAAAAGCAACCGATAGTCCACTGCGACATCATCACTTAAAGACAGCTAATATTCCGCGGCGTGGCGATATCTTCACCGGACGCGTGCCGATGTTGTTTAACAAGGATGTGATCGCCTATCGCGCCAGGCCGGCAAAGGCAAATGACAAGTTTCAATATTATAAAAACGGCGGCGCCGATGAGATCATTTTCGTATTTCACGGCAGCGGCGTGATGGAATCTGTTTTCGGTAGACTGCCTTATCGCGCTGAGGATTACATCGTCATTCCCCGTGGAATTACTTACCGGCTGCTACCAGACAAGATTGAGGAGGAAGATTATCTCATTCTCGAGTCGGTCGGCCCTGTTCGAATTCCGCAACGCTACCTGAACCATGAGGGGCAAATCAAAATGGGCGCGCCGTACTCGGAGCGCGATCTCCACGGTCCTCGCGAGGTAATTACGATCGATAAGGAGGAAGACGTCGATATTCTCGTAAAGGATGGACCGCGACTCACGCGGGTGACGCTGGCGCATCATCCGTTCGATGCGGTCGGGTGGGATGGATATCTCTATCCGTTCACGTTTAACGCGCAGGATTTCGAGCCGATTACCGGCACGGTCCATCAACCGCCACCAATTCACCAGACCTTTGAGATTCGCGGATATGTGGTGTGCACGTTTGCACCACGCATGCTCGATACGCATCCGGAAGCCGTAAAAATCCCGTGGGTGCACGACAACGTCGAGGCTGATGAAGTTCTCTTTTACGTGCGCGGGAATTTTGGTTCGCGGCGCGGGATCGAGAGCGGTTCAATCACATTGCATCCGCGCGGGATCCCACACGGCCCGCACCCGGGGACAATCATGGCAAGCAGGAACGCAACCCGCACGGAAGAGCTCGCGGTGATGTTCGACACGCAACACACGCTTGAGCTCACCGAAGAATCGCTAGCGCTGGATGATCCGAAATATCCACAAAGCTGGCTCGATTAAGCCAAGTAGCGGCGGTCTTTAGTCCGCACGTTTGTCTGCTAAGCTACCGAGAAGCCCGTGATATGATTCAGCGCAGCAATTCCGATCTCGATCTTGAGGACCGACTCACGCGCGAGAGCAATCGCCTGCAAGGGAAAGATCTCGAAAGGCTCGCGGATGCGTACCGCGAGCTACTTCAAGCCATCGGAGAGGACACTGATAGAGAGGGTCTCCAGCGCACTCCGGATCGAGCGGCGCGTGCTCTGGAATTTCTCACGCAAGGTTATCGGCAAAATCTTGACGAGATCATTAACGGGGCGGTTTTCGAGTCGAGTGCTAGCGAGATTATTCTGGTAAAGGACATTGAGTTGTATTCGTTGTGCGAACATCATTTGCTCCCTTTCATCGGCCGGGCGCATGTGGCTTATCTTCCGAATGGCAAAGTAATCGGCTTGTCCAAGGTGGCGCGGATTGTCGATGTTTTTGCCCGTCGTTTGCAGATCCAGGAAAATCTGACCACTCAAATCGCCGAGTCGCTGATGAGATGTCTCGAGCCGTCGGGAGTGGCGGTCGTCGTAGAAGCGAAACATCTTTGCATGATGATGCGAGGTGTTGAAAAGCAAAACTCGGTCATGAAGACTTCTTGTCTGCTCGGCACTTTCAAAGACGACGCCCGAACCCGCTCCGAATTCCTCTCGCTGTTGAAAGACTAGGTGGAACGCGTTGTCCTCAACGCGTTGGCAGAGCAAATGCGGCTTTGCCGCCAAATTTTTCCGCGCACGCTACCCTCGGCGAGCGTCAGCTTGCGCCTTCGGCGAGTGATTTTGGCATCGTCTTCGGAGAAGCCTATCCACCTTGCGCGAACACGAGCAGCGTGTTTGCTGCTTCATGCTCCTAACCGTCAGCAAACGTCTCGAATTCTCAGCTTCTCGTCGTTTGTATGTTGACAGTTGGAGCGAGCACGAAAATCTGGCGGCTTTTGGACCCGAAACGAATGCGCGCCACGGAAGCGGTCGCAATTATGTCGCCTATTTCGTTTTCACCGGTCCTGTCGATCCTGCTACGGGAATGCTGATTAATATCAGCGAAATCAAGGAGCGCGCCGGCACGATTGTACGGCAGCGGTTCGACCACAAATTCCTTAACGAAGACAATCCTTCCTTCCGGGCCGTTCCGCCAACTGCCGAAAATATTGCGCGGCAACTCTACGTCGATGCCGCGCCCTTATTCTCTGACAACGTCGCGACACTTGCTGCCTGTCATCTGACCGAGTCGTCTGAGCGAAGTGCAACCTTTTATTCCTATGGCGTCTGCGAGGTGAACTATTGGTTCGAATTCTCAGCTGCGCGCAAAACCACGTCGCCTCGGCTAAGCGCTGAGGAAAATGCGCGCTTGTTTGGGTCGGCCAATTCGATTCACGGGCATAATTATCGGGTCCGTCTGACGTACCGATCCCCGAAAGCATTCACCGCTCAAGATCTGCCGCTAGTTGATCACGATGCGATCCACGCTTGTTTGCGCGCTTTGCACGACGAACTCGACCACCGCTATCTCAATAAAGACGTCGCTGGCTTGGCCAATCATCCCATAACTACGGAGAGTTTGGCCGATTACATCTACCAGCGGGCAAACTCGATGACGCCGCTGGATCGCGTACGCCTGCACGAGCGCGCAGATTTTTTTGCCGAGGTGTGGAAGAATAGAGCGGTGTTCCTTGCGATGCGGATGGCATTTTATGCGGCACACCGGTTACGTGCCGCCACTCTTTCCGAAGCCGAGAACGCAAAGCTCTACGGCAAGTGCAGCAATCCACTCGGTCACGGCCATGGCTATCTGACCGAAACAACCATCGGCGGCGAGTACGATGAGCGCAGCGGAACGCTTTACAATTTTGTTGCGTTGAGAAAAGCCATCCAGGAATCGCTGGAACCGTGGCGGGATCGGCACCTCGACTTGGAAACGGAGGATTTCCGCAGTGCGCCTTCAACTGGAGAAAATATTGTGCGCGCCCTTTGGCCGACGATCGATAATCGGCTGAATCAGCAACTCGTTAGGCTACGTTTGTGGGAGACTGCGAATAACCGGTTTACCCTGAGGCGAACTTGAAGCACTGGTAGAGACGGATCGCCGAGCCGTCCGTTTTACGCCTGCGGCGGCGCCCGGCGGCCGCACCCTACCAATTTATGAAACGCTATCTAATCACAGGTGCGAGCCGCGGAATTGGCCGCGCGATTGCCGAGAATCTGGCAGGTGCGGACGTTGAATTGCTTCTCCACGGGCGCGATACGGTCGCCTTGGCGGAAGTGTGCGAGGAAATGAAGCACCACTGTGCGCATGTGGTTCGCTTGATTCATGACCTTGCCATGGCGTCCGGTGTTTCGGATCTTATCGATCAAGTTGGAAAGAAGCCGCTGAATCTGCTCGTGAACAACGCGGGCATCGCAATCGTAAAGCCCTTTTGCGAAATCACAGCAGTTGAATGGGAGCAAACCGTCGGTGTCAATATCACTGCGCCATTCATGTTAATGCAGCACTTTGCCCCTCACATGCCGCCCGGCTCCAGCATCGTCAACATTCTGTCCATCGCCGCGAAGACTGGGTTTGCGAACTGGAGCGCCTATTGCATGAGCAAGTTCGCGCTCGAAGGGCTCTCGCAATGCGTGCGCGAAGAATTACGCGACCATAAGATCCGCGTGATCAACGTTTACCCTGCAGCTACAGACACCAGCATCTGGACTAACATTGAGGGGAAATGGCCGCGCCACAAAATGATCTCCCCTGAAGATGTTGCCAGCGCGGTGGCGTACGCGCTGTCTTGCCCAGCGGACGTCACGTTGGAGAATATCAGCATTTCCAGCTTGGCTGGAAATTTTTAATCCGTTAGTCTTGGCGCCAGCGGCAGTACGTTGTAGCCACGGCTTTGCGACCCGTTTCCTAGGGACTGCGTTCCGGACAGGCATCCGGCCGGAGGCCCGTGGCTAAAGCAGCAGGAAAGATGTTTCTTCTATGATCAAAGCTCTGCAGAGCGAACTCAGTATCAACGTCATCGCGTCGATCATTGTATCGATGCTCTTTCTGGCAACAGGCTTTCTGTGGGGTAAGTACAAGGAACAACGCCGCAAGTTTGGGAGAAATCTGGAAGAGTACGATTTCTATCCATTCATCGTCACCCGCGAGAATTTCGGCGAGTTCAGTTTGAAGGATTTCCGGCTTGGGATGCATTATTTTCTCAAAAATGAAGACCGCACAGCGGCTCGGCAACTGATCTTCATCGGAGAGCAAAATAACGTGCGCGATCAACTCGAGCCCGTTGAACAAAAAGTTTACGCACAGCTCTTTGAAAAGTACGACGGCAAAAAGATTGCCGACGACACGACCGAGTTTCTCGACAACTACATCCGGCTCGTGCGGCTCATCGGGAAGTCGTTTCCCAACTGTGGAATGGAAATCTTGCTGCACAATCTGGCTGACCCGTCACATTCGCTAATTGTGCTCGAAAACAATGCGACCGGCAGGCATTTGCGCGATGGCACAACGAATCTATTGATCGATCTGAAGAAACGCCAGCTCCTCAACGAAGAGAAATTAAACTACGAGCTGAACATAGGAGCGCGGAAATTCAAATGCACTACGATTCCGATCTGTCGTAAGGAGTTTGGAATTGTCGGCGCGATCTGCATCAATGTGGACGTGAACTATCTCACGGAAGAAGTCATGAGCAGCAAGGAACGCGTCGAGGCCTTCTTTAAAAACATTTGCCGAACTGATATGCAACTCGATGAGAACATTCTAAGCAAGGACGAGTACGCGAAAGCGCTAAAAGGCAAACGCCACTTCAAAGACGAAACTGCCTGACGCGTAGTCTGTCATTCCGAGCGAAGTCGAGGAATCTCTTGCGCTAAGAAATATTGAGAGATGTCTCGACTTCGCTCGACATGACAAAAGGAAGGACGAATAGGCGAAAGGTCTGCCAAGCGCATTCAGCATCATCGGAGAAAATTTTGAATCCAAAACAGTGACGAATTGCATCATAAACACGAATGCACCGCTTCAGGATTCGTCTATTGTCCTTCGGGTTGATGGCAGGCAGTTTGTCAGCAGCCTTTATCGGCGCTGCTCTTTTAGGTGAAAACGCCGGAGATAATTGCCAAATAGGCACATATCGCTTTTCGGATGGAGAGATTGTCGATATCGCGAAATCCGAAGGCAAAACCTTCCGCTGGCGCAAATTCGATGGCACAACCGGGGTTTTGCATAAGAAGCAGGACGGCTCGTGGACAAGCACACTGGGATGGACAGATCGTCCCGATGGACACACGGTGTCTTTCACTCGCTGCCCGACAAGTGAAATCGAATTCGACGGTAAGAAAGCTGATCGGATCCCATTCGATGCGACGGACACGGTGTTTGAAGGTCGCGGCGGAATTAAGCTCGCTGGCAGATTAGTGCTGCCGAAGGGCAATGATCCGGTTCCGATTGTGGTTCTCGTTCACGGTGCGGAAAGGGACTCTGCACGCGAGTCGTACTCGCTCCAACGACTGTTACCGGCCGAGAGTGTTGGCGCCTTCGTTTATGACAAACGCGGAACCGGCGGATCGGACGGCAAATATACGCAGGATTTCGATACGCTCGCAGATGACGCCGTGGCTGCCATGCGAGAAGCGAAGCGAATTGCTGGCATGCGCTGCGCCAGGATTGGATATCAGGGCGGTAGTCAAGGCGGCTGGGTTGCGCCTCTCGCCGCAACGCGCACGCCCGTCGATTTCGTTATTGTCAGTTTCGGATTGGCCGTCTCCGTCATTGACGAAGACCAGCAGGAGGTCGCGCTTGAGATGCGCCTCAAAGGTCATACCCAGGAAGAAATTTCCAAAGCGCTAGAGGTAGCATCGGCGGCTGAAGTGGTATTCGAGAGCAATTTCACTAAAGGCTTCGAGCGTTTCGACGCTGTGAGGGCGAAGTACCGCAGTGAACCTTGGTACAAAGATCTGCATGGCAACTATACGCATTTCATTTTGCCGTACACAGCGGCCGAAGCCCGCGAGAAGTTTAAAGATTCTCTCCCCGGCACGCCATTCCGCTATGACCCAATGCCTACGCTTCGAGCTGTCAAAACGCCGCAGTTGTGGATTCTCGGAGAAGACGACCTTGAAGCGCCGAGTGCTGAGACGAGTCGCCGCATCAAGACACTGATTGCAGAAGGGAAGCCGATTAGCCTGGCGCTATTTCCTCATGCCGAGCACGGGATGACCGAGTACGAAGTTGCTCCAGACGGCGAACGCGTTTCGACCCGGTACGCGCCGGGTTATTTCAAAATGATGCGTGACTTCGCGCGAAATGGCCAGCTATCGGGCACCTATGGATCGAGCATGATCGTAGGGCCCGCTTGGCATTCCGAGCGGAGTGCAGCGCAGTCGAGGAATCTCTCATTATTGAAAACGGACGATTCGCTCGACATGACAAAGTAGGACACGCCGTTCCAGTGTCCGTCCGGAGCAGCGCGCCGGCCCTACCTACTTCGGCGAGGCGTGCAGCGCTGCCTGGTATTCCGGTTTTTTGTGATACTCGACCAAGCGGAATCCCCAACTGATTAGTGTGGAGAGATCTTTGGTCTTCGTCTTCTTTTCGTTTAGGAACTTTTCGATTCTGGCTTTCAGTTCAGGCTGTTGATCGGTTGTGTCGAGGATTTCGAAAATTTCCATCGACAACAGCCAGTCCTCCGGATGTTCGGCTTGCTGTGTCTCCCAAATTTCGCCGAGCCGTTCATAACCGGTTTTGCTCTCGCGAATCTTGCGCACTTGCGCGTAAAGATTCTCGAGTCGTTCGCGTTTCGGCGTGGACGGAACCTTGATGGTGCGTTCCCTTGGAACCAGCGCCACCTGATTGTAGGCGTCCTTATCTGCTGCGCCATTAAACACCGAGCTGATTCGTTCGCCAACGGCCATGTCATAAAAACCCCAGTCAGGTTGGAACACGACGCGGTCGCGATATTTCGCGCTGCAGTTTACAAACGTGAGCAACAATAATTTCCCGTCGCGACGCAGAATTTTCTCAACCTTCCCCGATACAACAATGCCACTGACGAACTCGATCTTGGCTTTTTTACCCTCGACAATTCCAAGGGCGTGCAGTTGATCGTTGGTGAGCAGCTCTGGCGCCGTTGATGTTTGTTTCCATTTGCCGGCCGGCGAACCGAAACCCTCCTTATGATAATCGACGCCGTGGCCTTCCAGTTCTTTGCCTTGAAACGCGAGTGCAGTCTTCCCAGTTGTCCGTAGATAAATCGGCGAATTGTCTTCGTCTGTTATCACTTCCGCGAAAATCCCGCTGACTTGGAGGCCGGACGAATACTTACAGGTCGCAGTGTTGTTACATTCGATGGCTTTGTTAATGCCTTCGAGTCCGCCAACTTTGAACGCCATCTTGCTGGCAAATTCTTCAAGCACGTCTTTGAGATGCTGAAAATCCCGGCAGACGAAGAGCTGGGGTTGTTTCGTAGTGATATCGAACGCGCAGTTCTGAGCATCA
>WNGB01005137.1_pt1 | contig 19634 bp, 9 predicted proteins | sample 5400681 | NCBI WGS metagenome assembly WNGB01 (sample SAMN13153367, study PRJNA577476) | soil metagenome | isolation source: 115 cm soil or saprolite under grassland replicate 2 | place: USA:California | collected 2016-06-15
CGCGAAAGATCGCCGTGCTCGAGCTGCCGTGGCGAGAGCGCTTCGACGGGAATCCCGACCGCGAGGAGCGCCTCGGGCACTCGGTCGGAGGCGCCGCGGACGTAACCGACGTGGCGGAGAGGAGGAAGGCGCAGGTCCACGACGCTCAATTCGACGGCGCTCGACTGCGGCAGGGGAGTCGGTCGGATGTGCTCGTAATCCACGAGGCGGATGGACAGATCGGAACGCTCTCCGCCCTCCAGCACCGCCGTGACCGGAATTGTTCCGCGGAAGGGGGACAATGCCGTGGGAGGCCGGAGCGCCAGCTCGACCGACTGCGAGGCGTTTCTTCTCTCGAGCGCGAAGGCGGGCGGCGTGACCGCAGCCCATCCGGGCGGGACGCCGACCTCGAGCCTTCCCTTTACGGGCTCCGGAGAGTTTGAGACGAGGCGCGCCTCCAGGCGCGGCGCGTCCTTTCTCCCGACCGGCCAGACGATCAGGCCCGGCTCGACGAAGACCTCGACTTCCGGCACGGCGCGCAGGGAATGGCGGATCTCTCCGAATGCCTCGTCGCGGAATCGGTACGTCACTTCGCGCTCGATCCGGATCTTCGTCGAGCCAATGGAAACCGTGGCGGCGGCAGTCAGGACCGGAGGCTGGAAGGGTTCGCCCCGCACGGAGGGCGGTGCGTCGCTCCAGTCGTAGAGGGCGCCTTTCAGAGGCCGGCGCAGGAAATAGGGGACCGTCGGCGATGCGCCCGGCGCCGGTCCGGCCGTGAACTTCCACTCCTCGAGCCTTCCGGATGGGAGCTCGCGCGCCGCGGTCTGCGCTGCCGGCACGCGCCACGCGTCCGGACTCACGAGCTCGACGCCCGTGACCTGGACGGATTGCGGGCCCGCGTTCCAGACGCTGGCGGAGATCTGCAGGGACTCTCCGGGGACCGCGGTCTCTCGGTCGGCGAGCGCGTCCATCACGAGCCCCGCGGCGGCGGCCAGCGCAGATTGCGCGGCCGCGATCTTTTCGCCAAGCAGCATGAGAGTCGCGGACGGTTTCTCCTTTGGCTCCGCGGCGGCCGCGGCGGCCCGCGCGGCGCGCAGCTCTTCCAGCGCCGCCGACAGGGGAGGGACCGCCGACGCGAGGTTGCCCGGGGTCAACTGCCGGCGGGTCTCCTCGGCCAGTCTCTGGACGGTTCGCAGGCGCTCCTCGACCCGGCGCCGGCTCGGCGCGTCGGCGATCCCGGCGGCGATCGCGGGGAGACTCGTGTCCACAGCCGCGAAGAGGTCTTTGGCCTGCGGCCCGCCTGCCCCCGCCACCCACGCCGCGCGCGTCTCGCCGCCGCCGATCGGCTGAATCGCGCCGGTGCTCTGCGAGCGTTGAAGGCTGCGGCTGGCGACGGCGATCTGCTGGTAGGAACGACCTGTGAAGGGCTCAATTCCCCCTGTCGGGAGGATGACCGTCGTCGCTTCCCGGTCCAGAAACCGGGTCCCCCGGTAGAGAGCCGCTGGCTGCCAGGGGGTCAGGCCTTCGGCGGCCAACTCGGGAAAAGCCGCCGGGTCGCCCGCCGCGGCGAACGCATCCCGCGCGATGAGGGCGGACTCCTGGTGCTGGCCATGGCCGTCGCGCGGCGTGCCGGAGAAAACGGTCAGGATGACCTGCGGCCGGAAGCGCCGGATGATACGGACCGCGTCCCTGGCGATCTGCTCGCGCGGCCAGAACCGGAATGCCTCCTCGACGCTCTTGGAGAACCCGAAGTCGTAGGCGCGGGTGAAGTACTGCCGCGCGCCGTCCAATTTGCGCGCCGCGTTCAGCTCCTGCGTGCGGATGACCCCGAGGCCGGTCCCCAGCTCGTCGCCGATCAGGTTCTGTCCTCCGTCGCCGCGGGACAGCGACAGGTAGGCCGACTCTCCGCCCATGCCGCGCGCGACCAGTGTCAGGAGCGCCGTGTCCTCGTCGTCCGGATGCGCCGCGATGACGAGCACCCGCCGGTGCGTCGTGAGCTTGGCCACCATCGAGTCGAGCGCCGAGAGTCCTCCCGTCGAGGGCGGAGGCAGCGCCGTCCCGGGGGCCGACACGGCGAGCGAGTCTCCCGCCGTGAGACACACAGCCGCCGCAAACAGGACGAGCAGCGCTCTCTTCATTCGAGGCCCGCGGGAGTGTACGACGAGCGCCGGAGCGCAACCTAAGTTCTTAGGGCTAATTCGCTATGCGTGGGTTCGTCGGCGAGGACCGCAGCACCTCGAAGTGCCCGGACTCGATGAGCTCCTCGGGCTCGGCCTCCACCCAGCGCGTCGCGTCCTCGGCCGTCGTGAGGCTGCGGTTGAGCAGCCCCACCCAGCCGTTGCGCCCCTTGCGCTTGGCCGCGTAGAGAGCCCGGTCGGCCAGGGCCACGACCTGTTCGAGCGAGATGTCGAGCAGCTGGGAGCCCGTCCCCGGATAGCAGGTAAAGCCGATCGAGCACGTCAGGTGGGCCACCTGTCCATCGCCGAGATCGAAGGCCGTTTGTTCGAGCATCGACCGGATCCGCTCGGGGACCACCTCGACACCGGTCAGGTCGCTGGCGCGTCCCACCACGAGGAACTCGTCGCCTCCCCAGCGAATCAGGACGTCTGACTGGCGGCAGGCCTTCTCGATGAGCTGCCTCATCTGTACGAGCACACGGTCGCCGGCGGCGTGGCCGCAGGTGTCGTTGATCGTCTTGAACCAGTCCAGGTCAACCATGATGAAGACCAGACGCAGCTGGCGGGATTGCACGGCGCCGCTGCCCTCCATGTGGAGCCGCTTGACCAGACTCATCTCCTTGTCGATCTCCTCGAAGAAATAACGCCGGTTTCGCATCCCCGTCAACGAGTCCGTCAGGGCGCTTTCCACCAGCTTGGTGTTGAGCACTTCGAGCTTGGAGTTCTGCCGCCCCAGTTCCTCCGTGCGCTGCTGGACCTCGATCTCGAGGCGCTGGCGGTACTGGGTCTCCCGTGCCAGCTTCCGGCGCTGGGCTCGGACGAAGCTCGCGACAGCGCCGGCGGCTGCGAGGCCGTAGAGCGCGTAGGCCCATGGGCTCCTCCAGGGCGCCGGGACGACTTCGAGCGGCAGAGCCACTCCCTTCTCGTTCCAGACCCCGTCGTTGTTGGCCGCCCTGACACGTAGGACGTAGTGACCGGCGTCGAGGTTGGTCAGGGTGACGCGCCGCTCCGAGCCCAGGTCGATCCACTGGTCGTTGAAGCCCTCAAGCCGGTACGCGTAGCGGTTGCGCTCGGGCGCGGCGTAGTCGAGCGCCGCGAAATCGAAGCTCACGACGTCGTCGCGGTAGCCCAGGCGCAGGGTCTTCAACCCATAGGCGGGGCCGCCGTCGAGCACGGGGCGGTTGAACTTGAGGAAACTGGTGAGGACCACGGGCGGCGGAATCGCGTTGGCCCGCAGCCCTTCCGGCCGGAAGCCGTTGAAGCCCTCCGGCCCCCCGAAGTACAGTTCCCCGCGCGGACTGCGGTAGTGCGCGCCGAAGTTGAATTCGTTGCCCTGCAGCCCGTGGCTCGCGGTGAAGTGCTGGAAGGTCGCCTTGTGCGGGTCGAAGCGAAGAAGGCCCCGGCTGCCGCTCAACCAGATCTGCCCGGCGCCGGCGGACTCGATGCCGTAAACGACGTTGCCGGCCAGGCCGTCGCCGTTCGTCCAGGTGCGGAACTTCGCGCGGCCCGAGGCTGTATCGAGCTCCTGCAGCTGGGAGAGGCCGCTGCGAGTGCCCGCCCAGAGCGTGCCAGCAGAGTCCACGTGGAGCGAATAGATCGTGTCGTCGCCGATGGTTTCCGGGTTTGCCGGGTCGTGGCGGAAGCGTTGGAAGCTTCGCCGGCGAGGATCGAACCGGTTGAGACCTCCGCCCTCGGTTCCCACCCAGATCGCGCCGAGATTGTCCTCCGAGAGAGCCGTCACGACGTCCCGGCTGAGACTGGCTGAGTCATTGGGGTCGTTGCGGAACACGGAGAAAGCCCCCGCGCCCGGATCCAGGCGGTTGAGCCCGCCGCCGAACGTGCCGACCCATAAGGCGCCCAGGTGGTCCTCGAGCAAGGCCATGACCCCGTTGGCGCTCAAGCTGCCCTGGCGGGAGGGATCGTTTCGGAAGACCGTGAAGCGGCTGCCGGGCGCGTCGAGCCGATCGAGGCCCCCATCCATCGTGCCGACCCAGAGACGGCCCCGGCGGTCGTGGAGCAGCGCCATAACGCGGTCGTCGGAAAGATCTCCTTTCCCGTGGACGTAGCGGCGCATGTGCCCCGTGCTTCGCTCCATCTCGTGCAGCCCGCCTCCCATCGTGCCGATCCAGACGTTGCCCCGGTTGTCCTCGGAGAAGGAGGTCACGTACCCGTTCGCCATGCCATTCGGGTCCGAGGGATCCGCCGGCACGTGACCGAAGTCCCACGTGCGGGGATTGAAGCGCGCCGCGCCTCCCGCCCGGGTGCCGAACCACAGCACCGCGCCCCGATCTTCGAACAGCGACAGCACGTCGTCGTCTCCGAGGCTGTGGGGGTTGGCCGCGTTGCGGCGGTAGCTCGTGAAGGACCCGTCAGGCTCACGCAATTGCAGCCCGGCGCGCGTTCCCACCCAGAGCCGGCCTCCGCTGTCCTCCAGGACCGCGTGGACGAAGTCATCGGCGAGGCCGCGCGGGTTCGCCGCGTCGTGGCGCAGATGCTCGAAGCGTTCGCCGTCCCTCGGGAGCATGTCGAGGCCGCCGCCGAACGTCGCGATCCACAGCCTGCCCTGCCGATCCTGGTGGATGCTCCGGATGCGGTCGGCAGAGAGACTCTGCGAATCCCCTGGATCATGCCGGAAGTTGTGGAAGCGTCCCGTGCCGGCATCGAAGCGCGCGAGTCCTGCGTTCGTGCCAACCCAGAGCCGCCCGGCGCGGTCTTCGGAGATCGCGAAGACGCCGTCGTCGCAGAGGCTGGATGAGTCGTCCGGGGAGTGGGTGAACCTTTGCCAGCGGCCGGATACCGGGTCCCGGCGGGCAAGACCGGCATCTTTGGTGCCGACCCAAAGCGCGCCTTTACGGTCCACGTAAACCGTCCTCAGCTGGGCGCTACCCGGGCCATCCTGTTTTTCGAGACTCATGCCGTACCGGATGAACCGATCCTTCGCCCAGTCCCAGCGAGCCAGGCCTCCGCCCTCCGTCGCGACCCAGAGGTCGCCGGAAGAATCCTCGGCGAGTCCTTGCACGAAGTCGCTCGCCAGGGAGCTCGTATTGTGCAGTTCGTGCCGGTACACGGTCACGCTGCGGCCGTCGTAGCGGTTCAAGCCCGCCTCCGTGCCGAGCCAGATGAAGCCGCGGCTGTCCTGGAGGATGCACATGACGGTGCTCTGCGAGAGCCCCTCCTCCGGGGAAAGCCTTTCGAAGCGGATGGGCCGGCCGACTGCCCCGGCGGGCATCGCGGTCATTAGCAGGGCCGCGACGCCAGCGACGGCGATCCAGCGCTTCGCGTGGAAGCCAGATGATCGGCCTGAGGACATCTCTTACTCCTAGCTTACTCCTGGGGCACCCAGAAGTTGATCGAAGCGGGCTCGACCAGGCTGCTCGACCACGGGTAGCCGGTCGACCAGGGATAGCCGGTGCTCCAGGGATAGCCGGTGGACCAAGGATAGCCGGTGGACCACGGATAGCCAGTGGACCAGGGATAGCCGGTGGACCAGGGATAGCCGGTGGTGTTGCTGTAGCTTCCGTTCCAGGTCGTGCCGGTCCCGGTCTGGTTGGTCAGGACGAAGTTGCCCTTTTTGTCCTGGGCAACCGGGCCAGCGAAGTGCATGGTTCCGAGGAGGTCCTGGACGATGTCGAGCCCGCTGTTCGCGCAACGGGCATAGGGTATGCGGACCGCGTTGTACGCGTTGACCAGCCCGGCTCCCTGCTGAAAGATGGAGTAGGGAGTGCCTCCTTTGCTGGTGGTGGTCCGGGCGACGTTGGCCGTGGCCATCATGCCGCACTTGACGTCGTCTGGAACGAGGTTCGGGTTGGCTTGCAACATCAGCGCCGCGACACCGGATGCCACCGCCGCCGCCTGCGAGGTGCCCGACATGATGAAGTATTTCGAGCCGTCGTAGAACTCGGGATGCAGTGTGGGGATCGTGCTGCTCGACTTCATGATGCCGGTCAGGTGCCCGCCGGGAGCGACGACATCGGGTTTCGGGAAGCCCTCGAAGGTGGGTCCGGCAGCCGAGAAAGAGGCGAGCTTGTCGTCGCCGGGTTTGCTCGGCGTGTAGCTGTCGGTCATGGCCCCGACCGTGATGACGTACGGGACGTTGCCGGGAACGCCTATGGTCATGGGCTTGGGACCGCCGTTGCCGGCAGAGGTCACCACGGTAATGCCCGACTCCCAGGCCGCCATGATGGCCATGTTGAGCGGGTCCTGCCAGTACCAGGAGTGAACCGGGGCGCTGAAGGAGCAGTTCAAGACGCGGATGTTGTAGGTTGCCTTGTTGGCGACGATCCAGTTGATGCCGCGGATCACATCGGCATAGGACCCACGGCCGTTCGAGTCGAAGGCCCGCACGATGATGAGAGTCGCACCGGGGGCGACGCCGTTGTAGTACCCGGACGTGCCGACCTCGTTGTTGGCAATCAGGCTGGCCACGTGTGAACCGTGGCCGCTCCCGTCAGTCACTGAGGTCAGGCCGAGCGTGTTAGTGGTCGCGTCATAGCCCTGAAGGAGACTGTTTTGGAGGTTCTGCCAAACGCCCGTATCCAGCACGGCGACCGTCACGCCGGCGCCCGTAATTCCCTCGGCGTGGAGTTGACTGGCCCCGATAATGTAGGGGGCGAAGTCCTGGTTACTGCCGGCCGTGCGGACTTTTCGGTCAGCGAAGATCCGGGCGTTGCCTGAGAGGCGGACCGAGCGAACTTGCCCGGGCGTCAGCCGCGCCCCTACCGCGTTGATGATCGCAAGCTCGTGGGTCACCTCGCCGCCGGCCTGCCGCACAAGCGCGACAGCTGCGGCCATTTCCCGCGCCTGCACGATGACCGACATTCTGGCATCCGGCGACCCGCCGTGACGCAAGGCGCCGAAGGCGCCGAGAGCAACCGCTCCGGCCACCGCCAGCACGGCTGCCGTTGTCCATACACTTTTCATCCTGATGCCGCTCATGACCTGTGTCTCCTAATGTTCCTGCGACTGCCTCACGCCGAGTAATAGCAAGCCGGATGCCTGCGAAGGCCGCCTCAGAACTCGCTCATTCGAAAGGGAATTTGGTGACGGACCGAAGAATGGACCTCCCGCAGTCCCGTTTTCAAGACTCATATGGTCTCACTTTCAAGACCCGGTAGCGGCAATCGGCTCGAGTTCATCAGATTTGTCGTTTGGGAGTCGAGCTCGGCCCACCCGTGGGGTGAGATCGAGGCTGCCGCGCAGGGGCTCGCGAGTAGAGGCCGGACCGCCTGGCATCCGTACTCGCCGACGCGTTCACGCTGGGCCTCGGTCTCGACGCCCTCGAGCCAGGGCCGCCGCCTTCACTCGCGACCCAAAGCACCGGAGGGATCCTTGGTGCCGTTTCACGGTCACGCTGAGGCTGTCTTGGCGGTTGAGTTTAGGGCTGCCCTCCGTGCCGGCCACATGGCAAACTGCGTTTGCCAGAGGCCGGCTGGAGGACATCATCTACTCCTGGGGTACCCAGAAGTTGGTGAAGGCGGGCTCAAATTGGCCGGTCGACCACGGATATCCGATGGACCAGGGATACCCGGTGGACCAGGGATAGCCGGTGGACCAGGGATAGCCTGTGGACCATGGATATCCGGTGGTTTTGCTGTAGCTGCTGTTCCAGGTCGTGCCGGTTCCAGTCTGGTTCGTCAGGATGAAGTTGCCCTTTTTGTCCTGGGCAGCCGGGCCGGCGAAGTGCAGGGTTCCGTCGAGGTCCTTGGCGATGTCGAGCCCGCTGTTCGCGCAATTGGCGTGGGGTACGCGGACCGCGTTGTATGCGTTCACCAGGCCGGCTCCCTGCTGAAAGACCGAGTAGGGAGTGCCTATTCTGCTCCCGGCCCAGGCGACGTTGGCCGTGGCCATCATGCCGCACTTGACGTCGTCGGGGACGAGGCTCGGGTTGGCTTGCAACATAAGCGCCGCCACACCGGAGGCCACCGCCGCCGCCTGCGAAGTGCCGGACATCATGAAGTACTTCGAGCCGTCATAGAACTCGGGATGAAGTATGGGGATTACGTTGGTGCTTTTCATGATGCCGGTCAGGTGACCGCCGGGGGTGACGACATCCGGCTTCGGGAAGCCCTCGAAGGTCGGTCCGGCAGCCGAGAAAGAAGCGAGCTTGTCGTCGCCGGGTGTGCCAGGCGTATAGCTGTCGGTCATGGCCCCGACGGTGATGACGTACGGGACGTTGCCGGGAACGCCTACGGTCATGGGCCTGGGGCCACAGTTGCCGGCGGAGACGACCACGACGATGCCCGCCTGCCAGGCCTTCATGAGCGCTTGGTTGAGCGGATCCTCCCAGTACCAGGAGTGGACCGGGGCGCTGAAGGAGCAGTTCAGGACGCGGATGTTGTACGTTGCCTTGTTGGCGACGATCCAGTTGATGCCGCGGATCACACTGGCATAGGTCCCGACGCCGATCGTGTGAAGGCCCGGACGATGACGAGACTCGCACCAGGGGCGACGCCGTTGTAGTACCCGGACGTACCGACCTCGCTATTGGCAATCAGGCTGGCCACGTGTGATCCGTGGCCGTACCCGTCACTCACTTGGTTCAGGCCGACCGCGTCATTGATCGCGTCGTAGCCCTGAAGGAGACTGCTTTGGAGCTGCCAAATGCCCGTATCCAGCACGGCGACCGTCACGCCATTGCCCGTGATCCCCTCGGCGTGGAGCCGGTCGGCCCCGGTAATGTAGGGGGCGAAGTCCTGGTTGCTGCCGGCCGTGCGGACTGTTCGGTCGGCGTAGACCCTGGCGTTGCCTGACCGGCGGATCGCGCGGACCTGCCCGGGCGTCAGACGGGCCCCTACCGAATTGATGATCGGAAGTTCATGGGTCATCTCGCCGCCGGCTTGGCGCACTGCCGCGACGGCCGCGGCCATCTCCCGCGCCTGCACGATGACCGACATGCTCCTGGCATCCCGTGGTCTGTCGTGGCGCAAGGTCGCGAAGGCGCCGAGAGCGACCGCTCCAGCCACCGCGAGCACCGCTGTCGCTGTCCACACACTCTTTACCTTGAGGCCGCTCATGACTTGTTTCTCCTATGTTCCTGTAGCTGTCTCACGCTAGGTAATAGCAAACCGGATGCCGGGAAAGGCCGCCTCAGAACTCGCTCATTCAAAAGGGAATTCGGTGACGGACCGAAGAAGGGGCCTTCCGGAGTCCCGTTTTCAAGACTCATGTGGTCTCACTTTCAGGACCCGACTGCGGCCATCGGCTCGAACTCGGCCGAGCAGTCGGCTGGGTCGAGCTCGGCCCAGCCATGAGTGAGGTCAAGCCGGCCCCGCAGCTCTGCCGCCGGCAGCGCCTGCGAGTAGAGCAATCCCTGGATCGCCTGACATCCATACTCGCAGATGCGATCGCGTTGGGCCTCGGTCTCGACGCCCTCGGCCGTAACGTCCATCTTTAGCCGCTGCGCCATGACGACCATGGCCGCCGTGAGGGCGTCGTCCTGGTGGCTCCCAAGCATCCCCTCGATGAAGGAACGGTCGATCTTCAACCCGTCGAGATCGGATTGCTTGAGGTAGGACATCCCGGTCTGCCCGGTGCCGAAGTCGTCCACGACAAGGCGTACCCCCATGCGCTTGATCCTCCGCAGCTGGGCAAGAATGCCCGGATCGCCGCGCAGCGCCCCCCGTTCACTCAACTCGAGTTCGAGGAGCTCCGGAGCAAGCCCCGTCTCTCTGAGCACGCGCTCCACCTCGAGGGCGAGATCACCACGCTCGAGCTGGCAGCGCGAAACGTTCACGGAGACGCGGATGGGCGGCAGCCCCTCATCGATCCAACTCTTCATCTGCCCGCACGCGGTCTCGAGCACCCACGTGCCGATGGACGTCATCAGGCCCGTGTCCTCGGCCAAGGGGACGAAGTCGGAGGGGGAAACCGGCCCGCTCTGCCCGTCCTCCCAGCGCAGCAGCGCCTCGACTCCGAGCACCCGCCGCGTTCCGGCCTCGAGTACCGGCTGGTAGTGCAGCTCCAGCTACCGGCGCTCGAAGGCGGAACGCAGCCGCCGATCCATGCCGAGGCGTGAATGCGCGGCGCCGTTGAAGGCCTCGCTGTAGAACCGGCAGCAACCCCCGCCGCTGCACCTGGCCGAGTACATCGCGGTCTCGGCTTGCTGCAGCAGAGCCTCGGCCTCCATCTGGTGGCTGGAGGCCACGGCGACGCCCACGCTGGCTGAAAGGTAGCAATCCGTGCCGTTGACGGTAAGGCGCCGGGAGAGCGAGGCGAGCACGCTCTCGGCCAGAAGCGACAGCTGCTCGTTGCTCATTTCGGTGCCGAGCATCAGCGCAAACTCGTCTCCGCTTATTCGCGCGGCCAGCCCGAGTCCCTGCGGCCAGCCGCCACTCCGCAGGCGATCCAGCAGCCTCTGCGCGACGGCGCGGAGTACCTCGTCGCCGCCTCGCCGGCCCAGCGTCTCGTTGATCTCGGTGAAGCGGTCGATGTCCACGAAAAGCAGAGCGATTCTCAAGCCGCTGTTGCGCCCGCGCGCCAGGGCACGCTCGACCACTTCGTCCAGTCGTGCGCGATTGGGCAGGCCCGTGAGGGCGTCGGTAGAGCCCTGGCGGTCGATCTTCTCCCAGGCCTCGGCCACGAGGCGGCGAGCCTCATGGAGTATCTGCTGACTGCGCTCAACTTCTTCCGATGCCTGGAAGCCTCGGTAGAGGGAGAGCAACCGGCGGCTCACCACCGACCAATCCAGGGGTTTCTGGACCACGTCACTCGCTCCGGCTCGCAGAGCCCGCTCCTGGTCCCTCTTGTTCTTGCAGAGAGCGAGAACCGGGACCTGCGTGCGCCCCGATTGACGGCGCAGGGCGGCGCAGAGTTCCGGGCCGGAGCCCTCGAGGAAGGACCCGTCGAGGAGGACCGCCGCCGGCCGCAGGCTCTCGAAGCCCCGAAGGGCCTCGCTCCAGCCGTCGGCGCGATGGATCTGGAAGCCTGCCTCCTCCAGAGCCCTCGCGCCGGGCCGGATGACCAGCGGGTCGGCGCACACGAGCAGCTTCGGAGATTGGGAAGCGGCTTGGGCCGACAGGATGTCGACGGGCGGGTCCGCCCCGCAGATCTGAGTAGAGGTATCCGCAAGAGTTGCAAGCATTGGTGTCATGCGCGGGCGAAGAGCAAGAGGTATGCCGCGGCTCCGTCACCGCCGGAAGAGCAAGCAGAGAAACACATTAGAGGTCAGACGCAAGCTTGTCCGAGGGTGCTGCTGTCGCGATAGCCGGACGCCACTCGTCCCGAAATCGGGACGGCTAAAGTCTTCGCGCGCAGCGCGCGGCCCGCTTAGGAGCGTGCCTCGGCATCTTCCGGCCGCGGGAGCGAGCGAGCTGCGCTGGATCAGGTGAGCGATCGAGGCCGCATCCGGCCGAGTCGCTCGCCGATGCGCCGGCAGGCGCAGATCCCGCGCAAGCGCGAGCGACGTGCTAGCTCCGCTGCTGCGGGATCATGATGCCGTGCTTCTTGATCTTCTGGTAAAGGGCGCTGCGCGACAGGCCCAGGACCGCGGCCGCGGCCCGAACATCGCCGGCGTGCTCCTGCAGCACCGCCTCGATGTGGCTTCGCTCGGCCTCTTCGAGAGTCCGTCCGACGTCGTGGGCCGCCGGCGAGCGGGGCGCCAGCGCCTCCGAGAGCACGTCCACCGTCACCTCACCGGAAGGTCCCAGGAGCACCGCGCGCTCCAACAGGTTTCGCAGCTCGCGGATGTTGCCGGGCCAGTCGTAGTTCCGGAGCAGCCGCTCGACCGGTCCTGAGATGTCTCCGCCCGGGATCCCGAGCTCGGAACGGATCTTCCGGAGCAGGGTGCGGGCGAGAACGATCACGTCGCCGTCCCGATCGCGCAGGGCCGGCACGAACAGGGGGATCGCGCTTATCCGATAGAAGAGATCCTCCCGGAAACGACCGCTCCGCGTCTGCTCCTTGAGGTCGTGATGCGTCGCGGCGATCAGACGCACATCGACTTGCCGGTCACGCACTTCGCCCAGCCGGCGAAAGCGCTGCTCCTCGAGGACCTTCAGCAGCTTGGGCTGGACCTGGAGCTCAGCGTCGCCGATCTCGTCCAGGAAGAGGGTCCCCCGATGGGCCACCTCCAGCAATCCGATCTTGGAGGACACGGCCCCCGTGAAGGCCCCTTTCTCATGGCCGAACAACTCCGATTCGAGCAGATCGCGAGACAGCCCCGCGCAGCTCAGGTCCACGAAGGCCTCCTCGCGCCGCGGCCCGTTGCGATGCAGCCAGGCCGCGAGCACACCCTTGCCGGCCCCCGAAGGTCCCTGAAGGAGGACGGTGCTGCTCGTCGCGGCGACTTTCTCCGCTTGTTCCGCCAGCCGCCGGATGGCAGAGCTGTCTCCCAGGAAGGGATCCACCGCTTCGCGGCTCTCGCGCGACTTGACCGCGAGCGCCGACTGGCGGTTACGCCGGTGCTCGATCAGGCGCTCCACGACGACGAGCAGCGCCGGCAGCTCCACGGGCTTGGTCAGGAACTGCTCGGCCCCCTCCTTGATCGCCCGCACCGCCAGCTCGATCGACCCGTGGCTTGTCAGCAGCACGGAGGGAATCGTGGAATCGATGCTCTTGAGCGCCCGCAGCAACTCCAGGCCGTCTCCATCGGGAAGCTTGTAGTCGAGGATGGCCGCGTCGGGTCTCGAATGGTTCAGCATCTCCCGTGCCTCGGCGACGCTCCGGGCCTCGAGGACCTTGTGTCCCTTCTTCGCCAAAAAGCGGCTGATCGAAGAGCGGACGGTTTCCTCATCTTCAACAAGAAGGAAGGTGTAATCGGGCATTCCGCTACTATTGTGGCAGAAGCACGGTCTCCTTTGGACAAGAGGAAGGAATGGTCCGCCGGGAATGTCCGTAGCTGTCTCTGATTTTCCGCCGCAGGCCGGCATCGCTGCCATGCTCGGGCGGGATCGCTTCATGCGGTATGCGGCGCTCCTGCTGGCCGCGCTGTGCCTTCCCCTGCTCGTTCCGGTCTTGCCGCAGCCGATCGCAGCCGTTTACGCGGGGATCCCGGAGCGGGCGTTCGCGATTCTGACCATCGCCGCGTGCCTCTACCGGCTCGGCGCCCTTCGATCCTCTGGCGAGAGGAAGTTCTGGACTCTCATCGCCGTCGCGTACGCGGCGCCGTTGCTTCCCTCGGGCTCGGGCGGCTTCGGGTTCCGGGTGCTCCGAGACGTGGGCGACGGCGCGCAGCTGCTGCTTCTCGCCGCCGCCATCGAGCTGCAGCCCCACGCCGCCGAGCGTCCCGGCCGCGTTCCGGCGGCCCGGCTGTTCGGGGCGGTGTTACTCACCCTGACGCTCTTCGCCTGCTGGATCGCCATCCCCTGGTCGTCCAGCGACCCGGCCTACGGCCACGCGGCCCTTCGCCTAACGTTCCTGCTGACGCTGCACGGCTATCTCGTGCTGCGGCTTTTCGCTCTGCGGGGGAATTGCGCCGACCTGCGGTGGCGCCATGTCTACGGCTGGCTCCTGGCGACCTTCGCATTGCTGGTTCTGAGGGATGCGCTGCAAATTCTGATGCGGGCCGGAGTCCTCCACGAGATCCGGCCGGGAGCGCCGCTCGACATTCCCCTCTACTCGGCCTATGCCGCGGTCATCGTGGCGGCGCGCTTGCGGGAATGGACGCCCCGTGAGCCCGATGTGGCGCCGCCGATTCCGCCGGATCCTTTGCAGGCGCTGCCCGCGGGCCCCCCGCTCCTTCTCGCCGCAGCGCTGGTGGCGATCCACCTTCTCCCCGAGTCCCTGGGTCTGCGACTGCCGCGTTTCCACCGGTGGCAGGAGCTGGCTTTGCTGATGGGCATTATCGGGCTTGCGGCCCTGACCCGCGCGCACCGGATGCTCCTCGATCGCCGGACTCGGCGGCTGGCCGAGGAGCATCGGCGGGCCGAGCTTGATCTGCGGGAATCTCATAAGGCGGCGCTCGAGGCCTCGCGCGCCAAGTCGCGGTTTCTGGCCACGGTCAGCCACGAGATGCGCACCCCGCTCAACGCGATCATCGGCATGCTGGAGCTGGCTCTACGCCCCGAGCCGGCGGGTGAACGGCGCGAATACCTGCGCACCGCCAGGCTTTCCAGCGACCAGCTTCTGCACCTGATCAACGAGCTGCTGGACCTCGCGAAGATCGAATCGGGGACGCTGGCGGTGAACGCGCGCCCGTTCTCGTTGGTCAGCCTGCTCAAGGGGTGCGTCCACAGCCTGGAGCCGCGGGCGAGGCAGAAGGGTCTCGGTTTCTCCTTCGAGATGGCCGAGGGGGTGCCCGACGGTGTGCGCGGCGACGAGGCGCGGGTGCGTCAGATCCTGCTCAATCTTCTGGACAATGCGATCAAATTCACCGACGAGGGGCGGGTCCGCGTTTCCCTCCGGCCTGCGGAGGGCTCTCCGAAGCGGGTTCACTTCGAGGTCAGCGATACCGGCATCGGCATCGCGCCCGAGGACCGCGAACGCGTCTTCGAGCCGTTCACTCAGGCCGACAGCTCCGACGCCAGGCGATACGGCGGAACGGGCTTGGGCCTCGCCATCTGCAGACAACTCGTCGAGCGCATGCGGGGGCGGCTGTGGCTGGAGAGCGAGGTCGGCCGGGGCTCGACCTTCCACGTGGAGCTTGACCTTCAGGCCGATCTCGCCGGAGACGCGCTGAGAGCCGAGGACGTGGCGGCGCTCCGAGGGGTTCGACTGCTCGTGGTCCACCGCGATACCGAGGTCCAGGAGCGTCTGTGCCGAATGCTTCGCGAGAGCGGCCTGGACCCCATGCTGGTCGAAGAGCCGTTCCTGGTCCCGGCGATGTTGCGCGAGGCGGAAAGGGGCGGCCGGCCCTTCCGCCTGATCCTCCTCGACCGCCATGTCCGTGGCGCCGCGGCGCTCCAGGCGCGGCGCCCCGAGGACGACCCGCTCGTGTCGCGCCTCCCGCGGGTCCTGATCTCACACGAGGCGTCCGCGGGAGCCGGAGTTCCGAGCGGCACCCCCCCGACGCTGCCTGTCTCGACGACGGAGCGGGATCTGCTGCGCGCGATCCACGACGCGCTCGAAGAGGGGGCCCCGGAGCCGCCAGGCGCGTCCGCGGCCAGGGTGCAACCGGAGCCGGAGGAGCGCCGGCTGCGCGTGCTCGTGGCCGAGGACAACGCGGTCAACGCCCTGGTGGTCGTGCGAATGCTGGAGATGCTGGGGCATGAAGCCCGGGTCGCGGAAGACGGGGCAAAGGCAGTGGCGGCGCTGGAGTCCGACGGCTATGACGCCGTGCTGATGGACGTGCAAATGCCGGGGATGGATGGGATCGAGGCGATGCGACGCATCCGCGCGCGCGAGCGGGAGGAAGGCAGCCGCAGGACGCGCATCGTGGCCCTGACCGCCAGTGCCATGAAGGAGAACGCGCAGCGGTGCCTCTCGGCCGGAGCCGACGCCTTTCTCACAAAGCCCTTCCAGCTCGAAGCCCTTCGGGAAACGCTTGCCGGTCGGGAGACCAAGCCGTCTGCGGTGGCAGCCAGGGCCGGGACGCTCGATCTCCCCCGGCTGCAGGCGCAGCTCGGAAACGACCCCGAAGGCGTTGCCCTGGTTTTCGAAACGTTTGAGGCGCAGGCCCCGGACTATCTCGCGCGGCTCCGGGTGGGCGTTGACACCAGGGACTGCCGGGCCGTGGAGCAAGCGGCACACAAGCTGAAGGGAGCGCTGCTCTGGATCACCGCCGACGGCGCGGCCGAAGCCGCGTCCTTGCTTGAGCGGCTCGGCGCCTCGGGCGATCTGACCGAAGCCGCCGAGGCGGTCGCCGACCTCGAGGGCAGGCTCCAGGCCGTGCGGGAGGCGATCGCACGGAGCCGTGGGACGGGTGGAGACCCGGCCTGAAGCGGCCCGGTTGTGCCTGATCTGCGTCAGCAGGTAGCGGGAGGAGTGGTGGCGGAAGGAGACCTTTCCCCCGTTTCGCCCGGCCCATAGTAGACCCGAGGTTCTGACGAGAGATGGATCCTCGCTAGACCTCGGCGACGTGGCCGGTCCTGATGCGGACGGGGGGCGGTTTCTCGGTCGTGGAGCCGTTGCGGTGTTCGAGAATCGCCCGGGTTGTCCACCTGCCCGAGCGGGCGTGCAGGATCCACCGCGCCGGCGAACCAGCGGCTTCCGCCAACGAGAGGCGTGTTCGAAACCCGGCGTTGCCGGCCTCTACCGCGCCGTCCACAGCGGCCGCGACGTCTGGACGCGGGACGACTTCCGCCGTCACTCTGGTTCCGTCTGGCGACTCGAACTCGATCGCCTCGGCCGGGCGCTTTTCGATCAGGAGCCAACCAGAGACTTCCAGGCCGCCGGGGACCCGTTCGACCCGGTCGAAATACCCTTCGACAATCGGGTCTGCCGGCAGGACCCACCCCCGGAACACCCCGGTCCCCGTCGTCTCGGCGACCGTCCGAAGAGATCTTCGAATCGCGTCGCAGCTTCTCTCGAGGGCCGAGTCGTCGTGGGCGAACGAAGGCAGAAGCGTGCCGCTCGTTACGACTCCGTGTTCCAGGCAGGACGTGAGGAACAGGCCGAGCAGATAGGCGGCGGGGAAGGGGCCGACATCCGGAAAGCGGATCGTCATCCGCGCCGGATGCCCCGTGAGAGACGCGGGCAGGCCCAGCCTGCGGCATTCGCCCTCGAACTCCCGCCGGACTGTCTCTCCCGCCGACGCCAGTCGTTCCGCGACCGGTTCCGCGCGAACGATCGCGAGAGTGGCCCGCGCCGCGGCGAGCGACAGCGCCTCCGCCTGGAACGTCATTCCTACCCCGACGCGCGGGAATTCCGCCATCAGGCCACGCCTCCCGACGATTGCCGAGAGCGGCATGCCGTTGCCGAGGCCCTTGCCGAGGCACGCGAGATCCGGCACGACGCCGAAGAGAGACTGGGCGCCTCCGGGACCCAGACGCAGCGCCGTCACGACCTCGTCGAAGACGAGGAGGGCCTGTTCGCGATCCGCAATCGCGCGGACTCCCTCGAGATACCCGTGGGCCGGCAGCTCGTGCTTCGTCGGTTCCATGACGATCGCGGCGACCTTGCCGCTGAACTTCCTGCAGAGCCGCTCGAGCGCCGGGAGATCGTTGTAAGGGAAGGAATGGACGAGCGGCCGCTCGCGGGGGATCCCGCTCACTGCGGGATCACTTCCGGCAAACCAATCCTGGAAGCCGTGGAACCCGTGGTGAAGGATGATCTCGCGGCCCGTCACCATCCTGGCCAGCCGGACCGCCGCCGTCAGAGCGTCGGAGCCATTCTTTCCGAACGCGACGGTCTCGGCGCAGGGGACGATCTCGCAGATCGTCTCCGCGACCTCAAGCTCGAGCGGATGGAGCGACGGGATCAGGATGCCCTTGCGCAGCTGCGCCGAGATCGAATCGTCGACTTCCCTGTGGGCGTGCCCGAGGATCACGCAGCCGCCGCAGCCGTACCAGTCGATGTAGCGACGCCCGGTCGAGTCGACGACTTCGCATCCCTGCCCCGACTCGTAGAACTGCGGCAGGCTCTCCTCGGCGCCCACGAAGAGCCCGTGCAGATCGAGAGTCGCGGCGCCCCAGCCCAGGACCCGCCGCGCCGCGGAACCCATGCGGATCGTCCTCCAGATCGCCTCGGGCGTCCTCGGGGCTCTCACGGCCTTCATTCTCTCTTCTTCGTACGGCCGGCGGACCGCGATCGTTCGCGACGCGGCCTTCCCGTCATAAACGTCGAGCCCCTCGTCGCCGTAAGATAAGGGTAGAGCCGAGCACCTCTGCGCGATGAGAATTCTCGATCCTCTCCGGTCCGCCAGGACGGCTCTTGACCGTTGGAGATGGTCGCGGGTGCCGCTCCCGCCCGGTTTTGACTGGGTCTCCTACCTCGATCGCTATCCCGATCTTCGAGAGGCCGGCATCCGCACGGAGAGTCAGGCCATCGCCCACTGGCACAAGCATGGCGCGCCCGAGGGGCGATGGAGCGCGCGGCCCTCCTATCCGACGCGCGAGACTCTCGTCTGCCAGTCGGTCCACTCGATGTATCTGCGGGCGACGGGCACGCTCGTCTGCTGGGATGACGCCGGCAACGATACCGCTCTCCAGGCCTTCGACGAGAACGTGCACTACGGACACGACGTGTATCTGGGCGAGCCCTTCCAGAGAATCCGGCGGCTGCTCTGGGAGGGGCGATTGCCCTTCGATGTCTGCAGGCAGTGCGCGGTCCTGCGGTCGCGCACGCCTCATTCGTCGTATCACGTCGATAACCGCGTGATCGAAATCTTCCAGGTCGAGCCCTCTTTCCGATGCACGCTCGACTGCCCCGGCTGCGTGCGGCTCGACCAGAGGAGGCTCGCCCCGCCCCGGGACCTTCCCATCGCGACGTTCGAGAAGATCGCCCGTGACCTCGCGGACGCGCGAGTCACGGTCCGCGCGTTCGACTTCGAAGGGCACGGGGAGCCGATGCTCCATCCGGGGCTATGGGCCCTGACGCGGCTCGCCCGCGAGATCCATCCCGCGACCTACATCACGATGGCGACGAACGCGCAGGCTGTCCTCAAGGACGACATCCTCGCGTCGGGTCTCGACTCCGTCGTCTGTGGAATCGACGGCGTGGATCAGGAGACATACGAGCCTTACCGCATTCACGGCGACTTCGATCTCGCCTACCGCTTCGTCAAACGCCTGACCGAGCTTGCCCCACGGGCGGAGCGGCCCATCCGGGTGTTCTGGAAGTACATCCTCTTCGAGCACAACAGCTCGCCCCGGGATCTCGAGCGGCTTCGGAAGCTCGCCCGCGAAGCGAAGGTGGATGAAGTGGTCCTGGTCTTCACGCGAAACGGGCCTCGTTCCACGAGGCTGGAGCATCCGGACCAGGTTCCCGTCAAGGACTGGGAAGTCGATGTCTCTTTTCGCTTTCACGAGCCGGACGTCTCGGACCTCTCGCACCGTTTGGAAGAGAGCCGCCGGGCCCTCGAGCGTGGGGACGCGGCCGAGGCGAACGAGCTGGCCGGAAGCGTGATCTCGAACCTGAGGCGTTTTCTGCGCGACGCACACGACGCCACTCCGGAGCACGAGAGACTCGGAGCGACCCTCGCCGAGCTCGTTGAGGACCTCGACGATTCGAACCGGCGCGCGTTTCAGGAGTTGCGCGAGGCGCTCGGAGGGGCCTGGCAGAACGGCGGACCGGGTCTTGCGGCTTCTGAGTCGGCTTCGACGCGTTTCTAGCCCAGGACCACGTCGATTGTATGGGTCTTGCCGTCGGAGACGAGGGGAATCGCGGCGACGGGGCAGGCCTCGCCGTCGAGCCTCACGCGGGAGATGCCGCGGGTCACGCCGTGAGGATTTTGGACGGAAAGCTGGTACCGGGCGGAGTGATAGCGGAAGGAGATCTTGTAGCCGCGCCACGCCCTCGGGATGCACGGGTCCAGGTGCAGCGTCATGCCGCGCAGGCGGAAGCCCAGGATCCACTCCATGCCGGCGCGGTACATCCAGCCGGCCGAGCCGGTGTACCAGGTCCATCCTCCGCGCCCGACGTGCGGGATCTCGGCGTAGATGTCGG
>WNGB01008586.1_pt1 | contig 19626 bp, 25 predicted proteins | sample 5400681 | NCBI WGS metagenome assembly WNGB01 (sample SAMN13153367, study PRJNA577476) | soil metagenome | isolation source: 115 cm soil or saprolite under grassland replicate 2 | place: USA:California | collected 2016-06-15
GCACCGGCGACCCGGCGCTGGCCGCTGAAGCGGTGGCCCGCATGCCGCGCCTGACGCAGTTCCTGGTCCCCGATCGCGAGCTGGAGTCGTTGCTGACCGGGGCACTGGAGGCGCTCGGGGACGCTGCCCGGTCCTGCGGTCGCGGCGCTCGACGCTGGCCGCGCTGCGCGGCCGGTTCGACGAGGCGGAGCGGCTGGCCCGGGCGGCGTATGACCTGGCGGTCAAGGCCGGCCTGCCCGACGCCGTCAACGTGCTCGGCGCCCAGCTGGGTGCGATCGCGACGGCGCGCGGCGGGAGTTGCTCGACGAGGTCCTGGAGCTGCAGGCAGACCGGGAGCCGTCGCTGCTGTTCCAGGCCTACGGCTCGTTCGTCGCTGGCCGGCGGGAGGAGGCCCGTGCCCTTGTTCCGGCCGGGTTGTCGGGGATCGACAGCGGCCGGATCCCGGGGCCAAGCCGAGGGCTCTACCTCGCGGTGGTCGCCGAGGTGGCCTACCAGCTAGGTGACGCCGACGCCGCCCGGTCGGTCCGCGACGAGCTGGCACGCTACGCGGACCGGTTCGCCGTCGGGGCCGGCGCCGTGGGCTGCGGCGGCGCGGTCTCCAGGCTGCTCGGGCTGTGCGCGCTCACCCTGGACCAGCCCGACGACGCGGTCGGTTGGCTGCGTCAGGCGGTGGCCAGCAACCGCCGGAGCGGTGCGGCACCGTTCGTCGCCCGCGCCCAGGCCGAGCTCGCCGCCGCGCTGCGCCGCCGGGGCCGGACCGGCGACACGCAGGAGGCGCGGCGCCTGCTGGCCGAGGCGGCCAAAGACGCAGCGGAGCTGGGCATGCCAGTCCTGAACCACGAGATCGCCAGGCTGGACGCCGACGATGGGAAGGCCGTTCCCGACCGGCCGCGGCTGCGCCGGGACGGCGAGGACTGGCTGCTCACCGTGGGCGGGCGCAGTGTGCGGCTGCGGCACAGCAAAGGCCTGGCCCAGCTCGCCGTCCTGCTGGCCAACCCCGGCCAGGAGATCAGCGCCGTCGAACTGGCCGGCGGCACCCCCACCCCGGCGGTGCCCGACCCGGTCCTGGACGAGACCGCCAAGCAGGCCTACCGGCAGCGGCTGGCCGAGCTGGACGAGGCGCTGGAACGGGCGGCCGCTCGGGCTGACGCGGCCTCCGCCGGCAACTTGGAGGCAGAGCGCGCCGTGCTGGTGGCCGAGCTCAAGCGCGCCGCCGGCCTGGCCGGCCGCCCGCGGGCGTTCTCCGACGAGGCCGAGCGGGCGCGGGTCAACGTCACCCGCACGATCCGCCAGGCACTCGACCGGGTCCTGGCCGCCGACCCGGGAGCCGGCCGCCACCTGCTCGGCTCGGTGCACACCGGGATCCGCTGCGTCTACCGGCCGCACGGCTGACCGAACACCGCTGTTCGCCGGCAACGAACGCCTCCCCGGTAGCCACAACCCACGAGGAGGCACAGCCATGCGGGAGACCTATTTCATCGACCCGGTCAGCGGATGGACGTGGTGGACGCCGCAGTCGCCGGTCGAGGACGGACCGCCATCGCGCGAAGACCACAGGGGCGCGTCGCAGCGCCCGGCGGGCCAGGGGCTGGCGGTCGGGCTGCTCGGCCGGGTAGGCGCCTGGTTCGGCATCTGCGAGCAGGCCCCGTCGGGCGCCTGGCGCCGGGTGCGGGCCGCCCGCCGCGACCCCTGGGAGCCGGGCGCCCGGCGCAGCCACAGCACCGTCTGGAGCTGGTGGTGCTGATGATGATGAGCGGCCACCGGTCAACGCGGTCCGCGCGGGCCAAGCCCGGGCCCTGGAATGTGCTCTTGACGGGTTGAGCGAAGGGAGGCGTGGTCGTGCGAGTGGACCTGTTCGTCGACCCGGCGTGCATGTGGACGTGGCTGACGTCGCGGTGGCTGGCCGAGGTCGCACCAAAGCGGGGCCGGAGGTGCAGTGGCGGACCTACAGCCTGCTGCTGCACGATGGCACCCAGGGGCTGGAGGACTGGAAGCGGGTCTTGTGGGGGGCATCCCACCGGGCGGTGCGGGTGATGCAGGCGCTTCGCACCGACCCCGCCGGGGCCCGCGGCTTCTACGAGGCGCTCCTCACCCAAGGCGTGGCGGCCTACAACGCCGGCCGGCCGCCATTCGCGGATCTGGAAGACGCCCTGATCGCCGCCGGGCTGGCACCGGCGTATGCGGCTGCCGCCGATGACGCCGCCTGGGACGAGCCGATCAGGCGGTCCATGGCCGAGGCGTCCGCCGTCATCGGGGAGGGGGTCGGCACGCCGGCGATGGTGCTGCATCGCGACCCGCCGGTCGGGGTGCTGGGACCGCTGGTCTCGCCGCCACCGACCGGGCCGGACGCGGTGACGCTGTGGGACGCCGTCGCGGCCTTCGCCACTGTGCCAGGGGCGCTGGAGGTGTCACGGCCCCGGCCACAGCGCCCCCACATCCCGGGGTTGCGGTCCTAGGGTTGCGGTCCTAGGCCGTCCTAGGAGCGTGGTACCCACGTCGGTCAGGCGGGCCGCTGGGCAACGACCGCCCGGAGGGTGCTGCCCTGGGCGGCGGGAAAGACCTGCACACCGGTGAAGCCGGCCCCTCGCAGGGTCTCGGCCACCTGCTCAGCAAGCCGCGCGCCGCCGCCCCACAGGGTGTTGCGCAGCCGCGACAGGGCGGCCTCAAGGTCGGTGCCTGGTGCGCTGATCACCGGGAGGGTCAGCCAGCCGCCGGGCCGGTGCAGTCGCTCCTCCAGCTCCGGGTTCATGCGAATCCCCGCCACCATCGCAGGCATGGCGCCCTTGCCGCTGCGGCCCTGTGCCTGCAGCAGCTCCGGGCCGGTGTGCTGCCAGCCGGGGGCCAGGGCGCCGCGCTTGGCGTCCTCGACGAGCCGCCGGCTCTGCAGGTCGGTGCTGCGCACCTCGCCTCCAGCGCCGCGCTCACGGTCGCAAACGCCCACACCGACGTGCTCAGGTCATCGATGACCCGTCGCGCTTCCTCGTTTGGGTCCACAGGCAGCCACCCCTGTTGCATGCGACTCCTGCCCACGAAGGCGACGGCAGTATGCGCCGCCGCTTCGTGTCCGCCAAGCCACCCACCCCCGAGGCGGCGTGCGGGCCGTGGAGAAGAAGAGAGAAGGTCCCAGCCGGCGGCCGCCTGCCGGCGACGGTCAACGGCGTCCGGGTCTGCCGCGCAGGGCGGGCAGCACCTCAAGGGCGGCCTGCTCGAAGACCGGCTCCTGCTCGGGCCGTGGCCAGTTGAAGACGTACTCGGTGAAGCCGAGCGGGGCGAACGCCTCCACCAGCCGCTCGACCTGCGTGGTGGAGGCCCAAGGGTCCACGAAGCGGTGGTAGACCAGCAGCGAGCGCCGGATCGTGGCCGGGTCGCGGCCGAGCCGCTCGCAGTGCGCCTCCAGCGTCCGGGCCCGGGCGGCGGTCGCCGAGCGGAACTCGCCGACCGCAAGGTCCAGCCCGCCCCAGGTGTTCCAGGCATCGGCCAGCTCGGCGGCCACGCGAAGCGCGCGGGGGCCGTTGGCGGCCAGCGTCAGCGGCGGCCGGGGCGCCTGCACACAGCCGGGTGCCACCTCGGCCGCGGCATAGGCGGTGTAGGTGCCCGCGAACGGCGAGACGTCGCCGCGCAGCAGGCGGTCGAGCACCTGGGTGCCTTCGCGGAGCCGCCCGATCCGCTCGCGCGCCGGCATGGCGAGCACCCCGGCCATCGCCTGGTCGGCGAACGCCCCGGCGCCTACGCCGAGCTCCAGCCGCCCGGCGGAGAGCTGGTCGACGGCGACCGCGGCCCGGGCGACCAGCACCGGGGAGCGCCAGGAGAGGTTGGCGACCAGCATGCCCAGGCGGATCCGGCTGGTCACCGCCGTCCATGCCGACAGCAGCACCCAGCCGTCCAGGAAGGGGGTCTCGGGGCGCGCGAAGTGGAACAGGTGGTCGCCGGTCCACAGCACATCGAAGCCCAACTGCTCGGCTCGCTGTGCCCGGGCGCGCCAGGCGTCAGCGCCGCCGGTCGCGAAGTCCATCAAGCCAAACCGCATCGGCGCCGCCAAGATGGCCACCCCCCTGGACCGACGGGCACACCTGCACACTCGAAGCGAGCGAGCCCGGTCCGCCTCTGCGTGGTGAGCTTCGCCGACTTGCGCGGGCGGCCGAGCTCGAACACCGTCAGGCGGCGCAGACCTCGCTTTGACGCCTTCAAGTGGGCTGCCGGTGCTCGGGGCAGCCCACTGAGGCTTTAAGGATCCCATGGCGCGGGAGGGTGGTCCAATGCTCGCGATCCGTGCTGCACGGCTGTTCGATGGGGTGGCCGACCGGCTACGGGCTCGCCCGCCGGTGCTGGTCGATGACGGGCGCAATCACCGATAGCCTCCCGAGGACAAGCAACCGCCGATGGGCCACAGCAGCGAAGCCCGGCCGTCCCAGATCGACCGTCGGCGGGAACACCGTGGTCACCTTGGAGCTGCCCGTGTTCACGCTGAAGCACTGGCGGCACCCGCTGCTGCACAAATCCAGACCCCGCTGGTGTTCAAGCGACTGTTGCTGTTGGCGCCCAGGGTGGTGCTGGCGAGTGTTCCCTACAGTTGGGATGATCCGGGCGACCGGAGGGAGGACCGGGATCATGGAACTGGCCGACGCGCGCGCCCTGGTGAAGGACAAGACCGACAAGGACATCACCGTCCGCCACCTGATCTCGGTGGAGGGGGTGATGCGGGCCCTGGCCCGCCTCTTCGGCGAGGACGAGGACCGCTGGGCGCTGGCCGGCCTGTTCCACGACCTCGACCAGGACCACACCGGGGAGGACCCCTCGCGGCACGCCTACCTGGCGGCGGAGTGGCTGCGTGAGGCCGGCGTGGAGGAGCCGGTGGTGAACGCGGTGCTGGCCCACGCCCACGAGCAGTACCGCACCGACCTGATGTCGAAGGCTGTGGTCCATGCCGACGCGGTCGCCGGGCTGCTGGTGGCATTGGCCCTCCTTCGCCCCGAGCGGTCGGCGGGCATGAAGGTGTCCTCGGTCAAGAAGAAGCTGAAGGAGAAGGCGTTCGCCCCCGGCGTGAACCGGGACGAGGTGTACAGCGCGGAGGGGTCGCTGGGACTCCCCCTTGACCAGTTCATCGCCGCGGCGATCGCAGGCATCCAGCAGGTCGCACCGGATATCGGCTTGTAGGGCTGCGGGCAGGGGCCCGGCGCCCGTGCCCGCGGTAGATGTCCAGCATGGACAGGACGATCAGGTCGGCGAAGATAAAGGCCACCACCCTGCCGAAGCTGATGCCGCCGTTCCACAGCACCTTCACAGGTTCAATCCCAGCGATAGAGGATGCCATGCTGAAGCTGTCGCAAGGCGCCACCCTGGTCGCGGCCACGATGACCATGGGACTCATGGCGGGTGTGTTCGGCCTCTACGCCCACACCATCATGCCCGGCCTGGGCCGGACCGACGACCGGACCTTCGCGGCGTTCGTCGTCACCCTCGGCGTCAACGTACCGCTCAACGACGGGATCAAGGCGGCCGGAGACCCCGACCGCATCGCCGATCTCGCGGCGGTGCGCGAGCGCTTCAACGAGGCGAGGTGGGTCCGCTGGAACATCGCCCGCGCGGTGGCATCCACGGCCGCGCTCGGCTGCCTCACCTGGGCCCTTGTGCAATACGGGCGCACTCTGCTGTCGGGTGGGGCGTGACCAGCAAATGACAAAGCAGCCGCTTCGAGTATCGTTGGGCTACATTGGTGCGGGACTTACGGCTCTCGCTCTCGGGTTTGAACTGGCACTCGTGCTGGCCGTCAGCAGGACGCGCTGCCCGCTGCTGGTTCTCCCGGGCGAGTCCTGGGACCTTCCTTTCGCGTGCGCTCCATCACCGAGGACATGGCTCTCGACCTCCTCTCGGCTCAGGACGCCAGCCGCTCTGGAGCACCCGGAACGAGATGCCCGCCTTCTCCAGCCGTGCGCGCAGCGCCTCCCCCATGGCGACGGCCGTGGTGACCTGTCCCGCGGCCTCCGGCAGCGCGTCGTTCGCCAGGCACAGCGCGGACTCGGCCAGCATCTTCGAGGTTTCGGCATAGCCGGGATCGCCGCCGGCGACCTCGGTGACGACGCGCCGGTCACCAGCCTCGCCAATGAACCGCACACGAAACCAGCCCTTCTCCCGCTGTTCGGCAGTTGGGCCCGCGCCGGACGGCCGGAGCCGGAGCAGCAGCTTGCGGGTGGGCGGCAACTGAGCCAGCGCGAAGGTTCCCGCCACTCCGGCGGTCAGGGCCGCCGCGACCACGGGATTCCCCAGCGCAACGAAGTGGCTGTAGGAGAAGTCGGGCCCGTAACGGTCAAGCGCCCGGGCCGAGCGGACCACGATCTGCGGGTCGATCGAGGGCAGCGGCAGTACCCACGCCCGCAGGTCGCGGTCATACCCTGGCCGGCCCGGGACCGCGCGCACCCGCCGGACGCCGTCGCCGGGCTCCGTCCGCCGCCGTTCGGCATGAGCCGCGGCCGCCTGGCGGAACCGCGAGAAGGACGTGACGGCGGAGTCGACCGTCCCGCCTGAGGGGAGCCCGCCCGCGCTGACGTACCCGCGCACGCGGATCGGCCGCTCCTCTGGCAGTTGCTGGACCGTGAACAGGGTGCCGAGGTCGTGCGGGACGGAGTCGAAGCCGCAGGCGTGGACCAGGCGAGCGCCCGTCCGCTCCGCCGTCGCGTGGTGACGCACATACATCCGGTCGACGAATTCCGGCTCGCCGGTGAGGTCGACGTAGTCGGTACCGGCCTCGGCACAGGCGGCGACGACCGGTTCGCCGTATCGGACGTACGGCCCGACCGTGGTGACGGCGACGCGGGAAGCCTCAGCCATACGCCGCAAGGAGGCCTGGTCGCTGATGTCGGCCTCGAGGATCCGGACGTCGACGCCGAGCCGGTCGCGCAGCGCCTCCAGCTTGCCGCGGTTGCGCCCGGCTACCGCCCATCGGGTCGCGCCTGGCCCATGAGCAGCCAGGTACTCCGCAGTCAAGGCGCCGGTGAAGCCCGTCGCGCCGAGAACGACGATGTCCAGTTCACGCTGCTGGTGACTCGTCACCCTCAGCAGGCTAGTGCCCTGCCGGGCGCTCCGGCAACACGAGGACGCACGCTCATGCCGGTGGGACACGTGGTGGTACCGGTCTACATGAAGGATGCCACCCATGAACACGAGCCTCGCCCGTCCGGTGGGACACGTGGTGGTGCCGGTCTACCCGTCCAGCTCGCCGGAGGAATGCGAGTCGGTGATCGGGAGCTCCGGCGCGGTGGCGGTGATCTTCGAGAACGCCGCGCAGCTCGCCAACAGACTTCTGGTGACCTGCTTAGATGACCTCGGGAGCCGGGTCGACGACGACTGTGACCTCGATGTTGCCGCGGACCGCGTTCGAATAGGGACACACAGTGTGTGCCTTGGCGACGACCTGCTCGGCTTGGTCGCGATCGAGCTCTGGCAGGCGGGCGTGGAGCTCGACGGCAAGCCCGAACCCGCCCGACCCGTCGGGGCCGATGCCGACCCGGGCGGTGACGGAGGCGCCGTTGGCCGGAAGCTTCATCCTGCGGGCAGTACGGCGTATCGCGTTCTCGAAGCACGCGGCGTAGCCGGCGGCGAACAGCTGCTCCGGGTTGGTGGCTGGGCCTCCTGGGCCGCCCAGCTCCTTCGGGATGGCGAGGTCCAGCACGAGGGAGCCGTCGGAGGATCGAACGCGGCCTTCTCGTCCTCCGTGCGCTGTTGCCTCCGCGGTGTAGAGAACGTTCATCGGACCTCCTCGAGCGTCACTGTCCCTGGGACCGCAGGATAGCCGGCCGATCCCAGGCCCACAGGCCTACGTCATGGCATTCTGTCAGCTCGGCTGTCAGCTCGGCTGTCTCGGCTTATGGACCAGCTGCTCCCAGGACGCGCACCGAGCCAGGACGCGCACCGAGCCAGGACGCGCACCGAGGCAGGACGCGCACCGAGGCAGGACGCGCACAGAGCCAGGACGCGCACAGAGCCAGGACCGCGACCATCGCTCGAGGCCGTCGGTGGCCACGCTCCCGGCGTGGACTGCCGGTATGACCGCGTTCATGATGGTTGCAGCACACGCGGTAGGTGTTCAGGTCGCGGACCAGGCGGTGAGCCCGGGCATCGGCGGCCGTGGCCGCCGCCGGCCGCCACGACGTCTCGAGAAGAAGCTGTCTGCCCAGCTCAGCGACTGCGGGGGAAGCTGACCATGGCGCTCACCGTCGCCGTCACCGGACCGACCGGGGAGATCGGCACGCCGGTGGTCCGCGCGCTGGGACAGGAGGGCCGGGTGGACCGCGTCCTGGTGAGCGCGACGCCACGCTGCGTGCCAAGCTTGGCCGATGGCGCCCGGCGTGACGTCAGGGTGGCCTGACCTTGGAGGCGGCGATGGCGTCCGGAGATGGGGCAACAGCTCCCGTGCCGCGTCGCCCCCGGACCGGCCTGGTGCTCGGTGCCGGCGGCGTGCTCGGCGCCGCCTGGATGGCCGGAGCCCTGGCTGCGCTGCAGCGGCGGCTGCCGCACCCGGTCGGCGCAGTGGACCTCATCGTGGGCACCAGCGCCGGCAGCGCGCTGGCCGCCGCGCTGCGCTGCGGGGTTTCCGTCGAGGACATCGTGGAACACCAGCGCGGGACGGTGCTGGCGCTCCTGCCCGACCTCAGTGAGATCGACCGCGACGCCGGCGGGCCGCTGCCGCCGCTGCCGCGGATGCGGGTCGGCTCGCCTCGGCTGCTGCTCAGCACGGCGCTGGCCCCGCACCGGGTGTACCCCTGGGTGGCCGCCAGCGCGTTGGTGCCGCAGGGACGCGCCAGGCACACCTCGTTGGAGGGCCTGGTGCGCGGACTGCTCGCCCAGGCCGAGGCCCACGCGCGGCCCGCTACAGCGCGGCCCGCTACAGCGCGGCCCGCTACAGCGCGGCCCGCTACAGCGCGGCCCGCGGGAGAGGGCTGGGCGCCGGCCGGAGAGACCTGGGTCATGGCTGTCGACTACGATTCCGGGCGGCGGGTCGCGTTCGGCCGAGCTGGAGCGCCACCCGCGACGCTGCCCGAGGCGGTGGTCGCGTCCTGTTCCATCCCTGGCTGGTACCGGCCGGCGGTGATCGGGGGACGGCGGTACGTCGATGGCGGCGTGCACTCGAGCACGTCGCTGGACCTGCTGGCCGAGGTCGACCTCGACGATGTCTATGTGCTGGCGCCGATGGCGAGCTACGTCATCGACACCCCGCGCAACGCCTACGCCCGCCTGGAACGGCAGTTCCGGCGGCTGATCACCATCGGGCTCCAGCTCGAGGCGCGCAAGGTCCAGGCGCGGGGCATCCGGGTCACCGTGCTCACCCCCGGGCCGGAGGACCTCACCGCCATCGGCGCGAACCTCATGGACCCGAGGCGACGCATCCGGGTGCTGGACACCTCACTGCGCACCTCAGCCGCCGCGCTCGCGACGCTGGGGCGCGACCGGCAAGGTGCTCAAGAAGCAGCTCAAGTGAGTCGCACCGGGAGGTGACCACGTGCAGCAGCTGACCGGACTGGATGCGGCGTTCCTGGCCATGGAGACCCGGACGGTGTTTGGTCATGTTGGCAGCGTCTGCATCGTCGACCAGTCGACCGCGCCAGAGCCCTTCACGCTGGAGCGGTTCACCCGCGTGGTCGAGTCCCGTCTGCCACTGGTCCCGCCCCTCCGCCGCCGCCTGGTCGACGTGCCACTTGGCCTGGACCAGCCGTACTGGATCGAGGATCCCGACTTCGACATCGAGTTCCACGTCCGGGAACTTGCCCTGCCCTCCCCCGGCAGCGACCGGCAGCTCGCCGAGCAGGCCGCCCGTCTGCACGCTCGGCCGCTGGACCGCAGCCGACCGCTCTGGGAGATCTACCTGATCTTCGGGCTACAGGGTGGACGGGTGGCCATCTACAGCAAGGTGCACCATGCGGCCATCGACGGCGTGTCCGGCAACGACATCCTCGCCGCGCTGCTCGACCTGTCGCCCGAGGGTCGCAAGCTGCCCGACCCGCCACCTCGCAAGACGGAGCTGCAACCGGGCGCGGTCGAGTTGCTCGCCCGCAGCGCCGTGTCGCTCACCCGCCACCCGCTCCGCGCGGCGCGGCTCTCCGTCGGCCTGCTCCGGTCAACGCCTGCGCTGGTGGCCGGCCCGGCCTGGCCGAGGTTGCCGCTGGTCGACCGGCTGCTGGGCCGGGATGGGGAGGCCATCCTGTCGCAGCCCGGTCTGCGGGCGCCGCGGACGCCGTTCAACCGGTCGATCACCCAGCACCGGCGGTGGGGCTTCTGCGACCTGCCGCTGTCGGAGGTCAAGCGCGTGAAGAACGCGCTCGGGATCACGGTCAACGACGTCGTCATGGCGTTGTGCGCTGGGGCGCTGCGCCGGTGGCTGACCGACCATGACGCGTTGCCAGATGCCCCGCTGATCGCCGCGGTACCGGTCTCGGTCCGGACCGAGGAGCAGGAGGGCACCCACGGCAACCGCGTCTCCACCATGCTCGCCGTCCTGCCGACCCAGCTTGCCGATCCACGCGACCGCCTGCGGGTGGTGCACGAGGCCATGCGCGCCGCCAAGGAGCAGCACGACGCGCTGCCGGCGAACCTGCTGGCGGACGTCACGCAGTTCGCGATGCCGGCGCTTGCCGGACAGGCCGCCCGGATGGCCGCGCGCCTCCGCCTGGTCGAACGGGCCAGCCTCTTCAACCTCATCATCTCGAACGTCCCCGGCCCCAACATGCCGCTCTACTACGCCGGCGCGGAGCTGTTGGCGTACTACCCGCTGTCCGCGATCACCGACGGCCAAGGCCTGAACATCACGGCGATGAGCTACCGGGACACCCTGTTCTTCGGGGTCATCGCCTGCCGCGAGCTGGTGCCCGACGTCGACAGGCTCACGGCCTACCTGGGGGAGGAGCTGCGGGTGCTGACGAAGCGCGTCGACAGGGCGGCGACGCGGCGTGGCAAGCCTCGTGCGCAGGTAGACGGCCCGGCACCGGCTTCCCCATGAGCGCGGCCGGCTTCATTGCAACCAGGATCACGATGAAGCTCTGCACGACCAGGAGACGTTCGATGTCCACTCCAGGTGACATCTCGCAGTACCTGCGCGAACTCCACGAGCAGTACGTCGACAAGGTGAATCGCGTGTTGGAGGAGGGCCGGGAGGACCTCGCCCGGGAGCTCGCCGACGCGTACACCGACGAGGCGCTACGCGCAATCGCGGCGAGCGAGACGGCTTGAGCTCCACTCGACTACTCGCGTGATGGTGGGGCAGGGCGGGGCCTCCCTCCCCACAGGGCGCTCACGCAGCCCTGCCCCACCATCACGGTCATCCCGGCGCCGCCGCAGCGCTCCCCTGGCGTGCCTACAAGCGTCGTCGGCGCGCAAGCGTTACACGCAGCCGCGAGCTCGGGCGGCCGCTCGACGCCGGCTATCACAGCCCGAGGTCGACGAGCCGTAACGATCCGCGGTCGGGCAACGGTTTTCATCAGGAGGTGGAGCTGGGCGACAGCTTGGCCTGCCTCTCGGCCCTGTGCCGCTCTGGTCCCCCCCGGCCAGCCGGCACGGGCCACCGCATGCTATGAACATTCCGACCCGAGAACGGGGATGCCGAGCCTCCCCGCACGTCCCATTGGTGCCCGCCCCGTCCCACAAGGGGGAGTTCATGCGCGCCTGGACGTATGCCAGCGCGTCGCCCGCCGTCGCTGGTGCGATGGCACCGGTCCCGAGCGTCCCCGGCGGCCGGGGAGCCGTCGTGCCCGGGCCCACCTGCTGGCTCGCGCCCCGGACGGCGCGATGATCGGGGCGTCGTTCCCGAGCGTGCTCGCGCACGCCCAACGTGGGGACGAGCAGGCGTTTGCGATCCTGTGGCGTGACCTGCAACCAGCGCTCCTGCGTTACTTTCGGGTGGCAACGCCGGCGGTGACCGAGGACCTGGCCGCCGAGACCTGGCTCGGCGTGATCCAGGGTCTTGAGCGGTTCAAGGGTGATGAGAGGGGCTTTCGGTCCTGGGTCTTCACCCTGGCCCGGCACCGGGCCGTGGATTGGCAGCGTTGGAAGGCGCGCAGACCGGCCATGCTGGTGCCCGTGGAACTGCTCGACGACCAGGCAGCGCCCGACGACCCTGCCGCGGCGGCCCTGGAGGCGTTGTCCACCCGAGCCGCCCTCACCCTGATCGCCGAGCTCCCCCACGACCAGGCCGAGGTGGTGGCGCTCCGCCTGATCGCCGGCCTGGACGTGGCGCAGGTGGCCCGGATCGTCGGCAAGCGCCCTGGCACCGTCCGGGTGATCGCCCACCGCGGGCTGCGCCGGCTCGCCCAGCTGGCGGGACCGGTCGTGTTGGCACACGGGAGCGTAACGCGATGAGCGGCGAGGACGCTGTTCCCGCCGAGATGCACCGACCGCGTCGCCCGCTTGGGCCCACCCCCGCTGTCCTGGACCAGGACGCAGCCGACCGGCTCCTGACCGGGCAGCTGGACCCTGCCGACGCCCCACCCGGATACGCCGGGGTGGCCAGGCTGCTGGCCGCAGCCACCGCCCCGGCGTCCCCGGACGAGTTGGCCGGTGCTGCGGCAGCAGCCGCCGAGTTCACGGCCGCGATGCACTCCCCCCACGCCTTGCACTCCCCCCACTCCCCCCACTCCCCCCTCGTCCCCCGGAGCGCGCCGATGCCCAGAAAGCTGCTCAGCCTCAAGGCAACTGCCGTCGCCGTCGTGGCCGTGTTGTCGATCGGCGGTGTCGCGGCCGCCACCGGCCTTGTCTCGGTCCAGCTGGTGGCCGGCCATGCGCCCACCGCGTCGCGGGGCGCCTCGGCCGCCCACGCCGAGCGTGGCACCGCCGTCGCCGTCGACAGCAGGAGTGCCGGCGAGGCCGCCCTGGGCGGTCTGTGCCGCGCCTACCTGGCGGGGCAGGGTGGCCAGAACGGCAAGCGGGAGGACTCGCCGGCGTTCCGGGCCCTGGCCGCTGCGGCCGGCGGGGCCGACAAGATCGCCGCCTTCTGCCAGAGCACCGCATCGGCTACCACGGCTACCGGCGCGAAGGGTCAGCAAGGTACCGGCCCGGACGCCACTGGAGCGGCGCTGGGCGGTCTGTGCCGCGCCTACCTGGCGGGGCAGGGTGGCCAGAACGGCAGGCGGGAGGACTCGCCGGCGTTCCGGGCCCTGGCCGCTGCGGCCGGTGGGGCCGACAAGATCGCCGCCTACTGCCGGGACACGGCACCAGGCGGCTCGGCCACCCACCAGCAAGGGCAGGGCGCTCCTTCGAGCACCGGCTCCGGGCAGGGCCAAGGGCAAGGCCAGGGCCAGGGTAGCCCCCCGAGCACAACCCCTGCGCAGGACCAGGGACAGGGAGGACCACCCACGACCACCGGCTAGCCACCTTGGCTCGCGACCAGAGGAGGGTCCGGCGATGCAACCGCGGGCAAGCGTGAGCCGCTGGCTCGCAGGTCATCTGGCGCCGGCCCCGCATAGCAGCCGGGCCCGACACAGCCGGCTGTAGGCGGTCGCTCCCTGCCACCGGTAGGTGCGAGGATGCTCGTGGCAGGGGCCAGCCGGGTGTGGACCGAGGCGGCGACCCGGTCTGCTCAGCAGACATCAGACATCGCGCAGCATCTCCGCGGCCTGCTCGGGCGCAACGTCGTTGATGAACACCCCATGGCCGACTCACTTGCCGCCAGGTACTTGAGCTTGGTGGGCGTGCGGCGGATCGAGTACACCTGCAGGAACAGGTGGGCCAGGTCGCGCCCGACGTGCACCGGCGCCTGCTGCCAGCCGGCGACGTAGGGCATCCTCGTGCCGAAGATCCCGTCGAAACGGCGTAGCACATCCAGGTAGACCCCGGGGAGTACAGTCTAGACTGACTAGACGGATCGGGTTCTGGATGGAGTGGTGGAGGTTCCGCATGCGCTGGCAGCTCCAAGACGCCAAGCAGCGGTTCAGCGAGCTGGTGCGGCATGCGCGCAGCAAGGGGCCACAGGTCGTGACCCGCCACGGTGAAGCCGTAGTAGTCGTGATGAGCATCGAGGAGTACCGCCGCTTGACCCGCGACAAGCCGGACTTCAAGCAGTTCCTGCAAGCCGCTCCGGATCTGGGCGCCCTGGAGATCGACCGCGCGCGCGAGCGGGCGCGGATCGTCGAGTTCGATACGCCGGCGCACGGATCGCGGCAGCGGCGGTGATAGCCGGTGGCCTACCTGCTGGACACCAACGTCGTCTCTGAGGCGCGCAAGCAGGCGGCGGACTCCAATGTCCGCGCCTGGCTGGCCTCGGTGCCCGACGCTGACCTGTACGTCAGCGTGCTCGTGGTCGGCGAGATCCGCCAGGGGATCGAGCGGCTGCGCCGCCGTGACCCCGCGCAGGTGGTGGTGTTTGAGACCTGGCTATCGACGCTGCTGCACGACTACGCCGATCGGATCATCCCCGTTACCGCCGAGGTGGCCGAGGAATGGGGCAGGTTGAACGTGCCCGACCCGCTGCCGGTGATCGACGGGTTGATGGCTGCCACGGCGAAGCTGCGCGGGTGGACGTTTGTCACCCGCAACGTCGCCGATCTGGTCCGTGCCGGTGTGCGCCTGCTCAACCCCTTCGACCCTCAGTCATAGACTTGCCGACATGACTCGGCCGATTTTGGACAAGGCATCCCAGAAGGAGCTCGCGTTCATGGCGACGGTCCAGTGAGTACCTCCCTTGGCAGCTTCGACAAGGCGACCGCCGTCGAGCGCAGCGGGCCGGGGCGCTATGTGGCGCGTGTCGACCCTGTGTGGGACGGGCCAGGTGCGCCGCTCGGCGGTGTCGGGGCGGCAACCATCTTACGGGCGATGATCGCCGAGCTCGCCGCGTCCGACTTCGCTCCCCGGTCGGTCACCGTGCACTTCTCGCAGGCGCTGGTCCACGGCCCGGCTGAGATCGAGGTCCAGACGCGGCCGGCACCTGGCCACCGTCCAGGCTCACGCCGTGCAAGAAGGGTCCTACGCTGCGCTGCGCTCGCCACCTTCGGCCAGCCGTTCCCCGAGACCGCCGCGTGGGAGGCCGAGCCGCCTGCAGCACCGTCGCCTGAAGAGAGCGCCGAAGTCGACCTCCCCGCTGAGCAGGTTCCGCACACCCAGCACCTGCGGTTTCGTCCAGTGTTCGGACCGCCGCCGTTGACGGGCGGCAACGAGGCGCTGGCCGGCGGCTGGTTGCCGCTGCGCGAGATCCGTCCCGTGGACGCCCTCACGCTGTGCCTGTTCGCCGACGCCTGGTGGCCGGCCGCCTGGGGACGGGTGCGCGAGCTGGTCATTGCGCCAACCGTCGAGCTGACAGTGCACTTTCGGAAGGGGCTGCGCGAACCGCCGCCAGGGCCTGTCCTCGCTCGGTTCGCCTCCCGTGTCTCCCGCGAAGGCTACTGGGACGAGGACGGCGAGCTGTGGTCGGGCGACCGCCAGCTACTCGCCCAGTCCCGTCAGCTGCGCCTTCTCCGGCCGCTCGCTGAAAGCTGAGTGGCACCCTGTCCCCCGGGTGCCGCTTCGCGCGGTCCGTCCTCGGCGCGTCGATTCCGCTGCCCACGAGCTGCGGAAGCCCGGCATGAGACACGTCTGTTCCTCGGATGTACTCCAGCCGGTGCCTGTTGCCATCCGCCGATGGAGCCCCAAGCCTTGGGCTCCGCCTCGACGCCTTGAGGTACAACAACTGGCACTGGCTGGCGAGCGATGCTGATGAGAGGAAGGGTCATGGTGCATCGGGAGCTGCACCGCGGTGGTCGGGCCGGCTGGCTGCGGGCTGCGGTGCTCGGAGCCGACGACGGCATCGTGTCCACGGCCAGCCTGGTGATCGGGGTCGCCGCGGCTGCCGCCTCGCGTGGCGCGGTGTTGCTGGCTGGCTTGGCCGGGCTGGTGGCCGGGGCGACCTCGATGGCGGCCGGGGAGTACGTGTCGGTCAGCACCCAGCGCGACGCCGAGCGGGCCGACATCAGGCGGGAGCGTCGGGAGCTGGCCGCCGACCCGGAGTTCGAGCGGGCCGAGCTGACCGAGGTGTACGTGCGGCGTGGGCTTGACCGGGAGCTGGCCGCGACGGTCGCCGAGCGGCTGATGGCGGTCGACCCGCTCGGCAGCCATGTCCGCGACGAGCTTGGCTTGCAGCCGGGCGCGCTGGCGCGGCCGCTCCAGGCGGCGGTCGTCTCGGCGTTGAGCTTCGCGGTCGGCGCGGCGCTGCCGCTGGCGCTGATCGTGCTGGCCCCGATGGGCGCCCGCATCCCCGTGACGGCGCTGGCGGCCCTGGTGCTGCTGGCCCTGCTCGGGGTGGTCGGTGCGCGGCTTGGTGGCGCGGCAGCCGGGCGGGCGGCGCTGCGGGTGACCGCGGGGAGGGGGCCTGGCGATGGCGCTGACCGCGCTCATTGGGCAGCTGGTGGGCGCGACCGGACTGTGACGCCCGGTCGCGACGCCCGGTCGCGCCCCCCGACCGGACTGTGACGCCCGGGCGCGACGCCCGGTCGCGCACCCCGACCGGGCAGGGGTAGTGCCGGTGATCGCCTGGATGCCTTCCTTCTTGAGGAACATCACCTACGCCGACTACACCGCTTCCGGCCGGTCGCTGGACTTCATCGATCATTGATACCTAAACCGAGGTCGAATGCTGCGCGAGTGTCGGCTTCAGTCAGGCCAGGTCCAGTCGGGTCGGGGAGTCGCCGGGAATGGTCTGAGACCGAGATGGTGGCGGTAGGCGGCGTGCAGCCAGGCGGCCACCGTGTCGGCGGGAAAGGCCAGGTCGGCCAAGCCAACTTCGCCGGAGCCGTGCGGACCGTCGCAGCGGGCGACCAGCCCACGCGCCGGGTCGTGGTAGTCGAGCTTGGTGACGGTGACCGGCGTGCCGAGCAGGCTGGCTGCCATCGGCAACCCCATCTCCTCGTCGAGCACGGTGAGGAACGCGATGTACTCCTCGTCCTCGCCGTAGCAGTCGACCAGGATGATGTCCAGCACCCGGGCCAGGTCGTCGGTGGTGCTCATGGCCGCATCGCCGAAGGCGTGGTGGGATCGCCCGGGGTGGCGTGCGCGGGCACGTACGGGATCAGCCCTCGCCGCCACGCCTCGACCTGCATCGCTTCGGGCAGCCAGCGGGCGTCCACCACCAGACCGTCGACCTGGATCATCCAGACCATCGGGTTCTGGTCCAGCATGTCGGAGCGGCTGTACTCCGGGTCCAGCAACCCGATGCCCAGCGTGTCCATGATCAGCCGACCCTTGTTGGCCATGGTGGCCTGCTTGACCCCGAGCAGGTCGGCCAGCTCGTCGGTGCGCAGGTGTGGCCGCTGTGCCGGGTCCGCCAGGAAGTTGACCCGCCCGATGGCGTAGGTGATGCCGGCCGCCCAGATCCGCCGGTCACCGCGTTGCAGCGGGGACGGTCGCTTGCGGGCGAGCTTGGCGGCCAGCTTGGCGCACAGCCGTGCGTACTCCTCATCCAGGTGCTCGGCGCAGAAGCTGCTGGTGATCGCGATGATCTCGTCAAACACCGGTCGCAGTGCGACCGGCACCTTCGGCGGCTCGACAGCGTCCAATCTCGCCGGGCTCCCCTCTACGCGTTGGCGACGGCTCCCTGCCCGCCTGACCGTACCGTGAATCCCCGCCCGCACCCAGCCACCACCACACGTAGGACGCGGCGCGCAGGCGTGCCACCGGCCCATCGCCGGACGATCGCCCCAGACCGTCCGGATGGGTCCGGTTCGAACCAGCGTCACCTCGCCCACGCCGGGCACTGCTCGACCAACCAGTCATCGGGCAGGTCCAGCCCGGCGTTCTTCATGGTCCTGATCGCCTGCGAGCCGAGATTGTCGACGGCGTCAGGCGTGCCCGCATGGGTGAGGACACGGTCGTTGTCGTCCTCATCACGGCAGGCGTACAAGCCCATCAGCACGCCGAACCCGATCTCCCATGCGGCCTTGACCGCGCCGACCCTCGCGCGTCGCTCAAGGTCCCCCAGGTATGGCTGGACGATCTCGTACAGCATCTCGTCCGCAGCCTCGTGGGGGTCGACGTAGCCGCCTCCCCACTGCGGCCCGGCACGATCAGCGAGCTGACTCAGGTGGAGCGCGCGCAGCTCGTCAGCGACGTCCTCGGCCACGGCGTGGCGATCGTCCTGGGATAGGAAGCTGGCAGCCAGCAGTTCGGCTTCTGCCAGTAGTTCTGGATGGGCTTGCAGGAGCGCGGTCAGGATGCTGGCTTGCTCGACCGCTGACAGCGACTCCAACGCGGCGGTACCCGGCTTGGGCATGATGGTCTCCTACCAGTCGCGCCACCGACACGACCAAGGTCTTCGGGGTCCGTTCGGGTCTGGGAGCCTACCAACCCTCTGCAGCCGTGATCCAGACAGCGAGCGCTCGGCGCTGCACGCACCCAAGCAAGCTGGGGCGGCGTGGAGTTCTACCCGAGCTTTGCGATGAAGGCGGCCGTGCTGCTGGTGCGGCTGACGAAGCACCACGCGCTGCCGGACGGCAACAAGCGCACCGCGCTGGCCATGACGATCGCGTTCTGCGACGTGAATGGGTTGACTGGTCGCGGAACGGCGTCAGGCACATAAACGCCCGCTGCTCGAAAGCGTGACAGTGGCTGGTCAGCGCGCCAGGAAGCGCGCCGACCCCGCTGCCTAGTTGGCTACGCCACCCGCTGAAACCCGATGGTGAGCTCCAAGCCGAGCGCCCTGGCCACACGGTCCAGTGTCGCCAAGGTCGGCTCCGCACCTCCGGCCTCCAAGCGGGCGATGACCGACTGGGTCATGCCCGCACGGTCGGCGAGCTGCCGCTGGGTGAGACCGGCCGCCTCCCGCTGCCGACGGACCTCACGGCCCACCTCGTAGGCCCGGCGAGCCTGCTCATAGCCGACCTGCGCCTCTTGGTCGTCCACACGCTGCGCCTTGATCTCCTCCCACGAGCTGTGGCTCATTGCGGCTCCTCCCCCAGGTGCTCGGTCATGCACACCTGCATCGCCTGCCAAGCGCGATCAATCTCGGCTCGTTCCCGCTGCCTAGTCTTATCTTATGGAACACACCGTTAGCAGCACGATCCGCCGTCCCGACGCGATGAAGTAGGTGATGCGCCAGAGGAGCGACCTGGTCTCACAGTCGCGTCTTCTACCAGCGCTCCCTTGCCTTTGCGGTGAAGGCGACCGTAGGACCGCCCCTCTGCGGCACCTCGCCCCGAGGCTACCGTGCGCAACCTTCTGGGCCTACCGTGATGGCAGGCGCGTTCTCCCTGCTCATCGACCCTCCCCAGCCAGTGATGGCCAAGAGACGCATGGGCGCGAACATTCGGGTCGTGTAGACTTCCTTGCCGCAGCGGTACTCAGAAGCCCCCCGGGTGGGCAGTGGCTGCTTCCAGCTTGCTTCTGAGTCGCAAGAGCACATGCGTGCTGGGAAATACTGAAAACAGGCGTTGACCTGCTACGATGAGACTACGCCCCCCTAGCTCAGTCGGCAGAGCACATCCATGGTAAGGATGGGGTCGCCGGTTCGATTCCGGCGGGGGGCTCCACATAGGCGCTGACCAGCTGAAACGCTGGTCAGTTGTTCTTTGCCTGGGGTCAGTTGGACAGGTGCCCTGATCGTCTTGGCATTTGGGATCGGTTGCCGAGGCGCATGCCGGATGGAGAACGCTTCCCTTGTCTCACGTTTCTGGTCACTGAGGGGCC
>WNGB01013127.1_pt1 | contig 19622 bp, 15 predicted proteins | sample 5400681 | NCBI WGS metagenome assembly WNGB01 (sample SAMN13153367, study PRJNA577476) | soil metagenome | isolation source: 115 cm soil or saprolite under grassland replicate 2 | place: USA:California | collected 2016-06-15
CAAGGGCGGCTGTGCGTTCGGCGTTGCAGGTGAAGACGTGGCGGTAGGCCGGCGGACCCGGTCGACCAGCAGGCGACGGCCATCCGCCCTGCGGGCACCGCTCACCCAGGCCCGACGACCTGGACCCGGTGCCGTCCCGAGGCGTTCCCGTCCGCGTCGCACAGGCTTCAGGACGTGCCGCCGAAGTCGACATCCTTGGTCTCGACCTTCCCGGCCCCTGCTTGGGGGGTGATGGCACCGTGCCGCGAGACACGGGCGGTCGTCGCGACGCCGCGGGCCGACCAGCGTCACCGGCTCGCCGCAGTCGCCGCACGAAGGAGGTGGGGTCCAGCTGCGTGGGCAGCAGCATCATGTTTCCGGGATGCCGCTCGCGCGTGTACCGACAGCTGGGCACCAGTTACCGTCCGGCACCTGTGCGGGAGCGCAACGCCGCCCGAAGCCGGTCGATTTCGGCTTGTTCGGTCCCGGCTTCGCCGTACAACTGCCACGCGATCACGGCGAGCTTCTGCGGGTCGGCCGCATCATCGGCGGCCAGCAGGTCCGCGCCAAGCGCGTCCAGATCGTCGCGTGTCAACATTGACAACGCCTCCTTGCTCACCGAGATGGCATGGGCGGGCGCTGTTGGCGTGGACACCTGGGCGCGCCCCGCCACGCCCGCCTGTCACCCGCAGCGACGCTCGTGCGCGATCCCTCGGACCGCCCCGGTGCATTCCAGGCGGCCAGGTGCTCGGCTTCCGCTACGGGTCAGGGTCCGCCGACCGGTGATTGGCAGGGTCGCGAGCAAGACCTGGCCGCCGGCCTGCCGAAAGTCCCTGGGTCAGGGTCCGCACGTCCAGCGCGGCCGGTGCGCGCGGTGAGTGGTGTGGTCATCGGCGATCTCCCAGTCAGTGCTTGATGCTGATGTCGGCGTAACCGTCCAGCGAGCTGCCCTGGACATGGGTCAGGACGTAGCTGCGGATGTCTTCGACGACCTCGCGGGCGTAGAGTCGGCCACCGTTGCGGGGCTTCTCGGCGGAGCCCGTACTGTGAACGCTCGTACCGGGAGGCCGGAGCCCGGCCCCGGGTATGCCCCGGCAACGATCGGTCATGTCCTGACGGTGGTGTTCGGGTTCTACGACTTCCATCTCCACTTCGGGCGCGGGCCGCTCGTGAATCGGTTCCGAGAGCAAGGCTCGCCAGCTTGCCTTGGTGCATCGTTCGCCGAGCGGATCTGGGTTGTCTCGAAGGGAACTCGAGCTCGCCAAGCCATCCCGGCCTCGCTCGCCGCTGGCGAACAACGGCGATCCAAGGAGCGCGCGGCCAAAGGACACGCCAGCGGCCTCTGCTTACGCTTCTGATGGACCACGTTGACGTCATGGGGCGGCACGGGCCCCATGATCTGATCAGCCAGGTACGCGACGCTGAATATTCTCAGGACCGCCCGGTGGAGGTGCAGGACTCGGTCGCCGCAGCCGACCGCCACGAATTCCGCTACGAAGTAACGATGAGATGAGACGCCGTGGCCCGTCTGCGCATTGGAGCCTGCCTGTCGCTGTCTGGCAGGTACGCCCAATTCGGCCGGCAGGCAGCCCAGGGGCTGGCGGTGTGGCGATCGCTGGACGGTGCGGCCGACCTGGTGATCGAAGACGACCACAGCGACCGGCGCGCATTGGAGGCTGCCATGGCACATGTGGCGCCGCGCAGCGATGTGCTGTTGGGACCGTACTCCACACAGCTGATGCGGGTGGCCGGCCGGGTCGCCGCTGAGTCCGGCTGGCTGGTGTGGAACCACGGGGGATCGGGCGACGACGTTGAAGCGGGATACCCGGGCCACGTCGTGTCGGTGCTGACACCCACCAGCCGGTACGCGGATCCATTCCTGCAGCTGCTCGCCGCCGGCCCACCGCCTCCGGCCGCGCTTTGGGTTACCCATGGCAAAGGCAGCTTTGGCCGCCAGGTGGCCGACGGTGCCGAGACAACCGCCGGCAGGCTCGGCATTCCCACCGTCCGCACCGGCCCAGGCGAACTGCCCTTCGATGTGCCGCCGCCGGACTGGGGCCTGCTGTGCGCCGGGTTGTTCGAAGAAGACGTCCAGACCGTGGGCCGCGCCCTTAACCTGCCGCACCCGCCGCGCCTGGTATGCGCCGTGGCAGCAGGCGTGCGCGAGTTCGGCCGCGCGGTCAGCAACCCCGAGGGCATCTTCGGCGTCGCCCAGTGGTTCCCGGGCAGCGGCCACACCGCCAAGCTCGGCCCAGCCGAGCCGGATTTCTTGTCCGCATACGCAGGAAAAACGGGGGAACTGCCCGATTACCCTGCGGTTCAGGCCGTAGCCAGCGCCGTGCTCGCCGCCCACTGCGCCAGGCTGGCCAACGGCACGGCCCCGGAGCTCCTGTGGCCGGTAGCCGCAACACTGGACACCATGACCTTGTTCGGCGGCTTCCAGATCGACCCAGTCAGCGGCACGCAGATCAAACACCAAACCGTTCTCGTGCGCTGGACCACCGAAGAACCAGCGGCCGTCCAAGCCTCCGCGCCTCAGCAGGAGATCTGAATGACCCGCCCAGCACCGCAGCCCGCGCCATGACAGGGCCGCAATACACCCGCGTGGGCGGTGAAAACCGTGATGGCTCCACACCTTGAGCGCCGGCAGGCACTCCACCAGGTTCACCGGACCGGAGCTGCGTTCATCCAACAAGCACTTCCGGCCGGATTCTGCTCGCGGGTCGCAGCAGAAGTCGCGGCAGCTGCGTTCGAGAAGCTTCCCGAGCACGAAGGGCAGGTCCGCCAGGAGGGTGAACTCGTCGTGCTCACGGCCGACCTCGGCGCCTACCCTGCGATCAAAGGCCTGCGCGACGAACTGACCGATGCCGTCCGCATGGACGGAGCTGGCATTGCCGGGCTTGACCGCTGGATACCCAACGAGGTGTCGGTACAGCGGTACCAAGCTGGGGCGATCGGCATTACTCCGCACCTGGACCTGGAGAAGTACCAATATCTCATCGCCGTGTTCACCGTAGAGGGAACCGCCAGATTCACCCTGTGCAAGAACCGGGCAGGCGATGCGCTGGCGGCATGGCCCGCCAGACCCGGCAGCCTGGTCCTGCTGCGCGGGCCCGGCCTCGGCGGCATCGACGACGGCCGGCCTCTTCATGCCATCACCGGACCCACCGCAGGGCAGCGCATCTCGGTCGGATTCCGCATGGCAGCAGCGCCGACGTCCAGTGAATGCTCACCTACCCATGGCGGCAGGAGGCCTGGATGCCTTCTGGGTGAAAAATCATCCGGGAGCATCGAGACCGCTACCGCCGACCTGCGCGCACGCGCCGACCGCGCCGAGGCCGAAGCCGGCGCGCTCCGCCGGGAACGCGACGAGCTGCGCACCGCACTGGAGGCCCGCAGCGAAGCCGCGGCCGCCACGTCACCAGACGCCGGCCAGCGCAAACAGCCCAAGCGCGGCCGCCGCGCCACAGCCAGCGAGTGAGCTCTCGTCTCGAACCGGGGGAGAGTGCGCCCGGGGCGGGGCCTTGTCCTGCCTACGCCCCCTTCGTGTCCGGCGTGGTTGGCCGGCTCGCCCCCAGGTGCGCCTGCGGCCGAGGGCGATCACCCCGGCGGGGTCCGGCGGCGGCGACTGATCCGCCAGACCATGGTTCGACGCGTCAGCAGCGTCGCCCCCGCACAAAGGGGTCAGCTGGTGGCACCGGGCGCGTGTGACCGTGCCACTTCATAGGAGCCGTGGCTCCTGGTTCGGTCAACGAGCGTCAGCCGCATGTCGCCCTTGGTGTATCGGTCGGTGAAGTAGACGCCGGTGATCGCCTTCGGCGTACGGCTACCGATGTGAAGCTGCAGGTGCCGAGGTCGCGCTGGCTCCGATGCTGGTACTGCTGTTGGGGCACGTTCTCATAGACGAACGTCAGGGTCTCTGCTTCTGCTCCATCGGGATGCTCCCAGAAGAACGCCCGGTTACGGCTCGCGCTCCCCACGTACGGGTCCGCGTCCCCTTGATCATCTCCTTCTAGCTGCCCTGCTGCTCGCCGTGTTCCGGGGCGAACTCCCGCCACTTCTCATGATGCTGCGCGACGGCGGACAGCTTGGTGCCCTCAGCGTCATCGGCGATGAAGCGTATCTGTCCATCTACAAGAGCGAGGACTATGGGAACAGGGCTGCCGAGCCGACAGCTGAACGGCCGTTTTGCCGGTCTGCTTGCCCGGACACGGCGGCTGTGCTGCTCTGAAGGCGAAGCCCGTGCTGCCGTAGGGTCAGCTCGGCTCCCCTACCCTCGTTGAAAGATGTTCCGGGATCGGTTGTTCTGTCCTGCCGGGAGCGCCGCGTTACGGTCCAAGGGAAGCGAGGGGGAGCGTCGTGCAGTACGAGATCGTCGCGGAGGCGTACCGCGATCTGGAGCGCGCCACTGCTCGACTGGCGCTGATCGACCGGCTCGCCGCCCTGCTCGCCCAGACCCCCACCGAGCTGCTGCCCCAGGTCTGCTACCTATGTCAGGGCCTGATCGCCCCCGAGTTCGCCGGTGTGGAGCTGGGCGTGGCCGAGAAGCTCGCCGCCCGCGCGGTCGCCACCGCCGCCGGCGCCAGCGCCGAGCAGGTGCATGCCACCTTGCGGGAGACCGGCGACCTCGGCCAGGCAGCCGAGTTGCTGCTCGCCGACGCGGCCGCCGTCCGGCCGGCGAGCCTGCAGGTGATGGTGGTGATCGACACTCTCCGCCAGATAGCCCAGGCGGAAGGGCGGGGCTCGCAGGGCCGCAAGCTGGAGCTGGTCTGCTGGCTGCTCGGGCAGGCCACAGCGCTGGAGGCCCGCTACCTGCTGCGGCTGGTCACCGGCACGCTGCGGCTGGGGGTCGGCACCCCGACGATCCTGGACGCGCTCGCGGTGGTCCACGCCGGCGGGCGCTCTGCCCGCCCGGTGCTGGAGCGCGCCTACAACATCTGCTGCGACCTCGGCCTGGTCGCCCAGACGCTGGTCGCCGGTGGCCTGGCGGCGGTCGAGGAGCTGCGGGTGCGGCCCGGCAACCCGGTGCGGGCGATGCTCGCCCAGCGGCTGTCGGATGCCGCGGAGATCCTCGCCAAGCTCGGCGGCAGTTGCGCGGCCGAGTACAAGTACGACGGCGTGCGTGTGCAGATCCACCGCACCGCCGACGGCCGGATCGAGCTGTTCACCCGCCGGCTGGACCGGATCAGCAACCAGTTCCCCGACGTGGCCGAGGTGCTCCAGGGGAGGCTCGGGCCGCGCGAGGCGATCCTGGAGGGGGAGGTGGTCGCCTTCGACCCGGCCTCCGGGGAGCTGCGCCCGTTCCAGGACGTGATGTTCCGCCGCCGCAAGTACGGCATCACCGAGGCGGTGCGCGACGTGCCGGTGAGCCTGTTCTGCTTCGAGCTGCTGTACGCCGACGGCGAGGACCTCACCCGGCTGCCCTACCCCGAGCGGCGCGCCCGGCTGGCGGCGGCGATCGCCCCGTCCGCGGGGCTGCGGCTGTCCACCGCCATCCAGGTCGACGACGAGGCCAGCCTGGAAGCGGCCTTCGAGCAGGCGGTGGCCGACGGCTGCGAGGGGCTGGTGTGCAAGTCGCTCAGCCCGACGGCGGGCTACCAGCCCGGCGCGCGCGGCTGGCTTTGGATCAAGCTGAAGCGGGACTACCGCACCGAGCTGAGCGATACGGTCGACCTGGTGGTGGTCGGCGCGCTGTACGGGCGTGGCCGCCGCCGCGGCATCTACGGCGCGCTGCTGCTGGCCGCCTACGATGCGGCCGCCGACGTGTTCCGCACGGTGTGCAAGTGCGGCACCGGGTTCTCCGACGCCGAGCTGGCCGCGCTGCCCGCCAGGCTCGCGCCGCTGGCCCGCGCGGAGCGGCCCGCCCGGGTGGATGCGCGCCAGGGGGCCGACGTTTGGTTCGAGCCCGGCGTGGTGGTGGAGATCCTCAGCGCGGAGCTGACCCTGTCGCCGAACCACACCGCCGGGTGGGGGCAGGTCAAACAGGACGCCGGGCTAGCGCTGCGGTTCCCGCGGTTCACCGGCCGCTGGCGCGACGACAAAGCCCCGGAGGACGCGACCACCACCGGCGAGCTGGTGAGCCTGTACCGTAAGGCCCGGCGGGCGCCTGCGGGCGCCTAACATCGAGTCGGCGTCGACGCAAGACGACTATCGGACGCACGAGACCAGGCCTGTCGTTATGTGGCCGTTCCCGCTGGAGATCAGGGGGTTTGGGTTCGTGTGGATCACCGTTACGCCTTGGACGCCGGGTCGAGCGCGGCCCGGCAGTACCGCGCCCGGGATCGGGGCCACCGATGTCACTGGCTGGCCTGAGCTGGCCAAGAACTCGTCGGCCAGCGTGGCCGAGCCAGACCTGCAGCCTGAAGCGCGTCATCGGCTCCTTGGCGTTGTAGAGCTGGGAGGCGATGGTGGAGCGGCCCGGTGGCTGGTGATGTGGCTGGTGATGTTGCCGCGGACGCCGGAGGCCGGGATTTCGGCCTTGTGGCAGAGCATCGGGATGATGGTCTCATTGATGTAGTGCTCGGAGGCGCCGCGGCGGGCCGGTTTGGCGACGAGGAAGTCCACGTGCTCTGCGGTCTTGCGGTCGAGCATCGCCGGTTGTGCCGGCCGGATCACCTGCCATGCCTCGATTGCCTGGCCGAGGAGGGGGTCGACGGGTTTGGCCTATTTGCCACGCGATGCCGGACGCTTGGGCTGTGCCCGCGAACACGCCGCCGGCGCGCCACAGCGGGGAAAGGCAGGGCCAGATGAGGATCGTGCGCGTCCTGGGAATCCTTGAACCCGGCGGGGCGCAGCTATCCGCGCTGCGGCTGTCGGCCGCGCTGCGGCGCCACGGGATGGCGACCACGCTGCTGGCCGGTGACGCGACGGGGCCGGGGATGGAGCTGGCTGCCCGCTACGGCCTGCCCGCGGAGGTCTACCGGGTGCGGGACGGCCAGCTGCTGCCCAGCCTGCAGTGGACGCCGTCGCCCGGATTCGCCCGCTGGCTCGGCCCCCGGCTGGCCGGGGCCGACCTGGTGCACGCGCACATGGTGGGCGCCTGGTGGGCGGCCGCGCAAGCGCTGCCGCCCGGGGTGCCACTGGTGGCAAGTGAGCACAACCAGATGTGCTGGCCCGGGCGCGACTACACGCCGCAGGCCCGGGCCGCGGCCGGGCGCGTCGGCATGTTCTTCGCGCATGGGCCGGCCGCCGCCGTATGGGCCGCGCGGATCGGCCTGGACGACGGCCGGCTGCGCGAGGGGCGCTCGGCGCTGGAAGGACTGTCGGCCGAACCGCTGCCGGGACTGCCGTCACCGCGGCTGACCTTCACCGGCCGGTTCCGCGCCGACAAGGCACCCGAGGTGCTGGTTGCGGCGCTCGCCCTGCTGGCCGCGCCGCCGCCGGCCTACCTGGTCGGTGACGGCCCGGCCCGCCAGGCGCTGATCCGGCAGGTGTCGGCCTGCGGGCTGGACCGGCTGGTCCGGCTGCCCGGCTGGTCGTATGAGCCGGCCCGCTACGTGGCCGGGGCCGCCGTCCACGTCGTGCCGTCCCGTCAGGAGGCCTGGTCGCAAAGCGCCGCCGTGGCGCTCGGGCTCGGCGTCCCGGTCGTCGGCACCGCGGTCGACGGCCTGGCCGCTACCCTGGGACACGGCCGCGGCGTACTGGTGGCACCCGGCGACCCGCACGCGCTCGCCGCCGCGATCTTGCGTGTCCTGGCCGGCCAGCGTCCCGACGCCGGCCCGGGCCGCGCCTACGCACGGAAATTCACCCCCCAGGCCGTGGCCGCGGTGTACGCCGACGCCTACCGCGGGCTGCTGACCCGCCGCGCTGCCTCCGGCGCACCCACACCCGGACGCCGGCAACGCTGACCCGCCGTGCCAGGCCTCCCGCCCCGGCACGGCGGCCGACCCGGGCGCGGCCACCGCCCAGCTCGGCGCCTGCACCCGGCCACCGCCCCATCCAGCCGTCGATCATGAATCTCTCGGCGGGCACATTCAGCCAGCGCACCATCGCGAGGAAGGCGTCGACATCCGGCTTCTGTTTGTTGGCCAGCACACGTTAGCGCTGTTGCTAGACGTTCTCCCAGGTCGAGACGCCTGAGGTCCTTCTTGTTCTGCTCCACCAAGATGACTTCGGCCTTCGTGGATGCCTTTGTCGAACCGCACGGCCGGACTTTCTGCCGACCAGGGGCAGGAACAGATCCCTGGTCACTACCGCGAACCTGGCGGCGACACAGCGGTCCTCGGACTGCGAACCAGGCTCTTTACCTGGAGCCGCCTGTCGGAATCGAACCGACGACCTACGCATTACGAGTGCGTCGCTCTTGCCGACTGAGCTAAGGCGGCACGGCCGTCTTCGGACGGCGCGCAACTGAGTGTACCGGCTGTGCGTTCGCCGCCGGGCGGGCTCGGGCGAGGCCCCAGGCAACGTCGGCCCGAGGCGCTGCAAGGCCAGGCCGAGGTCGGGGCGAGTCCGGGCGGACGCGGCTGCCACGGGCAACGCCCCACGCCGGGCAGATGGTGCCACTCTTCGGCGCCGTGCTGTCGATGAGGTACCTGTCCACCTTCGAGTCAACACACGAGCTGCCCGACTTGTACGCGGTATGGCCGTCGCCGTTCCAGCCGAGCAGCACGCCAGCGGATAGGTCGCGGGCGAGGGCCTGGGCCCAACGGTACGGCGTCGCAGGGTCGCGCGTTGTACCGACGACAAGGATTGGCGCAGCCCCCCTGGCCCGCATCCTGGGCACGGGTGCTCCACGTACCGGCCAGAACGCGCACGGCAGGCTTCCCCACATGATGGATGCGCCGAACTGCGGGGCGGCGCGCGTCGCCGTGGCAGCGGCCGATCGCCAGATGCTGAGCGAATGCGGCCACGGGCGGTCCACGCAGTTGATGGCCATGTTGGCTTCGGCGAGGTTGGTGTAAGTTCCGTCCGTCCTCCGCTCCATTAGCGCGTTGGCGAACTGGACAAGCAACGTTCCGTCGCCCGCGAACGCATCCTGGAGTGCCCTGCGCAGCAGAGGCCAGTAGGTCTTGCTGTACAGCGCAGCCGCAATGCCCTCGGTGACCAGCGCCTGGTTCGCGGGCTGGCCATCGCCAAGATCGTTTGCGAGCGGCGTCCGGTCCGTCCGGTTCAGCAAGTCCTGGATCTTGGCGACTCCGGCCGTCGCTGAGCTGTGCGAACCTAGCGGGCAGTCCGTCCGCCGCAGGCAGTTGACAGCGAAGGCACCCAGTGCCACCTCGAAGCCCTCTGCTTGCACGATGTTCTGGGCAATGGCGGTTTGCGCGGGGTCCACGGCGCCATCGAGGACAAGGGCGCGCACACGGTGTGGGAAGAGCTGAGCGTAGTAGGCGCCGAGATAGGTCCCGTACGACTTGCCAAGGTAGGTGAGCTTTGCGTCGCTTAGCGCCGAACGCAGGATGTCCATGTCCCGCGCGGCGTTGACCGTACCCACGTAGGGCAGCAGCGGGCCAGCTCGGCGTTTACATGCCCGCGCGAAGAACTTGCTCGCCGAGAAAAGCGTGGACATCTCGGCTGGTCTGCTCGGCGTCTCGTCGGTCTCGAAGTACCGGTCGAGCTGCGCGCCCGTCATACACCGGATCGCGGGCCTGCTCCCCCCTACCCCACGCGGATCAAAGCCGACCGCGTCGAACCGCGCGCGCACTGCGGCAGAAAGCACGTTCCGCGCCTGGCGCGCAAATTCGATGCCTGAGCCACCCGGTCCGCCGGGGTTGAGCACGACCGAGCCGACCCGATGCGCGGAGCCCGTGGCGGGCAGCCGGACGACCGGCAACGAAAACCGCCCCTGCGCCGGATGGCTGTAGTCGATGGGCACAAGCAGCGAGGCACACTGAAAGCCGTCCGAGCAGCTGTGCCAGTCGAGCTGCTGATGATAGTAAGCGGCCAGGGTCGCGGGTGATCCGCTAGCCGATGCAGAGGCCGTTGAGCTTCGAATCGGGGAACCGCCGGGCCCGCGCGCCTGCTGACCGCCTGAACAGCCCACCAGCAGGACGGCGACGGCCGCGACAACGGCCCGGATGGCCAAACGTTGCGAGCTACCCCAGCGCGAACCGCCCCAGCGCGAGCCGCTGGGGCACAAGGCGAGCACGATCACGAACCTGGACCGCCGCCATGTGCGCCCTCGTACGCCTGCCGCGGCCCGCACACGCTCGCCCGGCTGCATGCGCACCTTCTGCCATCCTCGTCGAGCTTCACTAGAACCCGGTCCGACGGCACGTTGTACCCAACGACCGTCCCGGCGCCGTTCGGCGATTCGACCTGCGCGCCGAGCCGCGGCGCGCGTTGCCGGAACTCACTGTAGAGCGGATGCTCATACTTGAGACAGCACATCAGCCGTCCACAGGCCCCGGCGATTCGCATGGGATTGACGGGCAGTTCCTGATCCTTGGCCATCCGCACGGATACCGGCTCGAAGTCCTTCAGGAACGTGGCGCAGCACAGATCACGGCCGCACGGCCCGATCCCGCCCTGGAGACGGGCCTCGTCGCGCGGGCCAACCTGCCGCAGTTCGACGCGTGTGTGCAGGTTTCGGGCAAGGTCGCGGACGAGCTCTCGGAAATCCACCCGATGCGGCGCCGAGAAGTAGATCACGAACACGTTGTCGCGATCCAGGTAGTCAACCGCGGTCACCTTCATCGGCAGCCCATGGCGGCGAACCAGCCGTTTGCCTAGCTGACGAGCCTCCGCCCGGCGCGTGCGGCACCTCTCATCCCGCGCCAGGTCCTCCTCCCCGGCGATCCCGGCGCAGACGGGCAGACCATCGACGTCTTCTGACACCCACTGCGGCGCCCAGATGCATTCCGCCACCTCCGGCCCGGCGTCGGTCGGCACCAGCACCTTGTCGCCGACATTCGGACTGTGCGGCCCAGGGGCGAGGTAGTAGAGCCGACCGTACCGCTCGAAGCTGACGGCCATCATCATGCCCATCCCCCCACACTACGGTGCAGGTGGGCGAGTTCGCTTCCGTCGCCACCTCCGATCATTTTCCCTAACGGCTGCGCTGACGTGTCACACCAGAGTGTTCGCGGAAACTATGTCAGCCCGGGGCGATTGGTTGCCCGGCCACGGGGATGCCGAACCCAGCCTGTCCACAGCCACAACCTCGTGTCACGCTGCTATCCCCAGAACGCGATTCACCCCTCCCGAACCCCTTGACAAGCTGGCAAGATCACCAGTAGGGCGAAGCCCCCAGTGGGTGGGCGGGCTTTGATAGGAGAGTCGGTTCGTCAGCCAGCCAGCAGGGCGAGCGCCATTGCTTCGGCGGCAAGCAGTGGATGTGCGTTGGCCTCGAGGCGTTCACGGCAGGCCATGATGGCTCGCATGCGGCGCAGCGTCGACTCCGGTGTGGTGGTTCCGGCTATACGCCGGATGGCCGCCTCCACGTCGGCGTTGGCGAGCTCGACCGGGGCGCCGAACTGCACGGTGAGTACATCGCGGTAGAAGCCGGCGAGGTCAAGAAGCGCCCGGTCGAGCGAGTCGCGCTTCAGCCGGGTGGCCCGTGATTTCTGCCGGTCGGTCAGCTCCCTCAGTACACCCGTGGGCCGCAGAGCGCTGCGCACGGCCTTGGCGACGCCCTTGCCCGATGAGCCTTCCCCCAAGGCCCTGCGCAATTCTTCCTGCTCGGGCTCGTCAAGCGCCGCCGTGACGGCCGCCGCCTCGGCGTCGGCGGCCTCGATGAGCCGTGCGGCGGCGGCAACCGCGCTGCCGACACCATCGACACTGGCCGGTACGTTGAGCACGTCGGCGCGCCTGCGGGCTGCCTCCGGATCAGTGGCCAGGCGCCGCGCACGCCCGATGTGGCCCTGGGCCGCACGCGCGGCCTGAAGTGCGCGATCTGGCTCGATCCCGTCGCGCCGGGCGAGCGTCGCTGCGATCGCGTCCGCAGCCGGTGTGCGCAGCGTGACCAGGCGGCAGCGGGAACGGATCGTCGGCACCATGTCGTCGGGCGATGGTGCGCAGAGCAGCCACACCGTACGCGGCGTCGGCTCCTCGATCGCTTTGAGTAGCGCGTTCGCGGCTTGTTCCGTGGCACGGTCGGCGTCTTCGAAGATGATCACGCGCCAGCGGCCACTGACAGGGGCCGTTGCGGCACGCAACACAAGATCCCTGGTCTGCTTGACGCCGTATGAGAGCCCTTCTGGCTGGACGAGCAGCAGATCGGCATGCGTTCCGGCGAGCACCTGGTGACAGGCGGCGCAGTGCCCACAGCCGCGATCCTGGCGCGGCGGCGGGGGGGTACGGGGGGTCGTCCCCCCGGGTTGGCCCGGCGGGGGGTTCCGGGGGGCCGTCCCCCCGGGTTGGCAGAGCAGCGCGGCCGCGAAGGCTCGTGCGGCAACCGAGCGCCCAGAGCCCGGTGGCCCAGTGAACAGCCAGGCGTGGGTCATCCCGCCCCTGGCGGCCCGGCCAGCCGCCCCTCGGTCCCCAGAAGACCCAACAGCCACGTCAGCCTGGCCAGTGTCTTCCAGCACGGCGGCGGCCGCGGCGGCGGCCGCCCGCAGCTCCGCGCTAACGCGCTCTTGACCTGCCAGGTCGTCGAATACGCTCACCGACCAGCTGACTTCCTTGATCGCGGTGCATTGTCTGCCGATACGGCGTGCGACCCACCGCGATGACGGCGAGGGTTGCCGCCCGGCCCGCCCTTGCCGTCGCGCACGGCCGGGAAGATGCTGGTCACCGCTTCAGCAACGGGCGGAACCGGATCCGGCAGGATGCCCCGCACCCTGTCCTGGATCTGCTGGCTGATCCGGCCCGGCGGCAGATTGGCGTCGACCACGAGGTAGCGGCCTGGCTCCGCGTCCGCAAGCGCCAGAAAGCCGTGCCGAACCCGCTCGTGGAAGGCGATTGGCTCGGCTTCCAGGCGGTCTGCCGAAGGCGACCGGCGGGCAAGCCCGGCAGATGGAGGAAGGTCTAGCAAGATCGTGAGATCCGGCGCCATGCCGCCGGTCGCCCACCGGTTCAGCCGGGCCACCTCTTCGATAGAAAGCTGCCTGCCCGCGCCCTGGTAGGCGAGAGAGGAATCAATGTAGCGATCCGTGATGACGACAGCACCGCTCTCCAGGGCAGGCCGGATCACCGAGGCTACGTGTTCGGCGCGGTCCGCCGCGTACATTAGAGCCTCGGCATGCGGCGAGAGGCCGGCGTGCGCCTTGTCGAGCAACAGCGCGCGCAGCCGCATACCCACCTTGGTGGCGCCAGGCTCCTGGGTGGCGATCACCTCGTATCCCTGGTCGCGGAGCCAGATAGCGAGCAATCGGGCCTGTGTGGTCTTGCCCGCGCCCTCGCCGCCCTCGAGAGCGAGCAGCAAGCCGTGCAGGCCAGATGCCTGCTCGACCACAAAGTGCTCGCCTCGGATCGCCGCGAGGAGGTCGGGCACGAGCGGAACCCCGCGGCGGTCGTCCATCCGATGGAATGAAACCACGCCAAGCAGGACAGCGACGGCTGCCGACAACAGCATCAGAATGTTGTCGCCAATGTTGCTGTACACGGCGCCGCCCACGCGCAGCGCGTTCGAACCTGTCGCGCTATGCACCAGCTTGGTGAAGCCGGCTGAGACGAACGGTGCAGCCGCAACCACGGTGAGCAGGATGACCTGAATCGCGGACTGCATGAACGCGAACGTGCGGCCCCGCAGGGTGTCGTCCACTTCGAGCCCGACGATCGTGTATCCCGTTGCGTACGCGATCCCGGCGAGCGCCCCAAGCACGACGACGAGGAACGTGAGCACCACAAGGTTGGGTATCAGCGCCATGAGCGCGAGAGGCACTCCCGCGACCGCGATGGCTACCCCGAACAGCCGGCGTCGGCTGAACTCCTTCAGCACACGGGAGCCGAGGAACATCCCCGCCGCCAGCCCGATGAAGATCGCGACGAAAACAGCGCCCCAGCCCGCGTCGCCGCCATGCAGGGTGTCGGATATATAGGGCTTGCCAATCCCGATGATCACTCCGGCCGCGGCGAACGCGCCGACCATGCCGATCGCCAGACCGCGCACAACGGGAGTGCGGCCGAGGAACCTCCAGCCCTCCCAGATGGTCTTGGCCATGGATGGCGCCGACACATGGCTATCCGCGCGCTGCTTCGGGATCCTCAAGAAGAACACGGTGATCGCGGAGACACCGAACGTCGCGGCGTTGAAGTACAGGGCCAGGTTCACCTGGTTGGTGTGGAAGTACGGTGAGATCGAGCCAAGCGCCTTGCTCGCCAGCGCGAGCATGCTGAACACGATCCCTGCGACGACCGCGCTGGCGTAGGTGGTGAACAAGCTCAGCTGATTGGCTCGTTCGAGCCGGTCGGCGGGCACAAGGTTCGGCACCGAGGCGTCCTTCGCCGGAGTCCAGAACAGTGATGCACATCCCGCCACGAACTTGGCCGCAAAGATCCAGGTCAGGTTGGGGAACAGCGGTATAGAGAGGAATAGCAGCCCACGTACGATGTCGCCGACGATCATGTTCATCCGGCGGTCCAGGCGGTCCGCAACCGCGCCGGCGAGCGGGCCGAGGATCAGCGCAGGCAGCAGCGTGGCAATCCAGACACCGCCGACGGCGAAAGTTTGTGTCGTGACACCCCGGCCGTTCGTGATCTGGAAGGCCAGCGCCGTGAGCGCGAGAATGCTGAGCCAGTCCCCCAGGCTCGACAAAGCCAGTGCGATCCACAGCCGACGAAACGGCTTTATGGACAGCACGCTGCCCCGGTCGCGGTTCGATGGAGCGCGGAGAATCATTGCGCCACCGTATCGGTGAGGTCAAGTTGCATCGGGGTCCCGGGGAGAGCGTACCGCTCACGCCCGAGTCGAGGCCCGCGACCTGCCACGTCGCTGCCCCGGCCCTGCTGCGCGGCGCTCCGCTAGCAGTTCGGCCGCCCGCCGCAGCGTGACTGACTCCACATCGTCACCCTTCCGCAGCGAGGCGTTGGTCTCACCATCGGTGACGTATGGGCCGAACCTGCCGGACTTGATCACAATGCGCTTACCAGTCCCCGGATCGTCGCCGAGCTCCCGCAGCGCGGGCGCGGCGGCGGCGCGGGTCCCCCTCCCCCGGCTCTTTGGCTGCGAGAACAGCTCCTTCGCCTCGGCGAGGGTCAGTGTAAACAGCGTCTCTTCGCTCTCCAGCGAACGGCTGTCCGAGCCCTTCTTCACGTAGGGTCCGTAACGGCCGTTCTGCACGGTCACCTCCTCATCGTCCAGGACTCCGAGCACGCGCGGCAACGTCAGCAGGCGCAAAGCGTCATCGAGAGTCACGGTCGCAAGAGTCATCGTCTTGAGCAATGACGCGGCCCTTGGCTTGGTGGCTTGCTTCGCGGTTTGCTGCTTCGTGCCCTGTTTGGCGTTCCTCGCCGACCGCGCCGCCGACGCCGCCTTTGCCGCGCCTGCGGGGCCGTCACCGCCTGTGGCATCCCGAGAGTCAAGAACCTCGGTCACATACGGCCCGTACCTGCCCGCCTTGGCCACAATGGTGCGCCCGGTCTCCGGGTCCGTGCCAAGGACGCGGTCGCTGCTCGGCTGTGCGAAAAGCTCGTCCGTGCGCTCTGGGGTCAGCTCGTCGGGCGCCATACCGTCGGGAATGTTCACCCTGGCCCCGTCGCGCTCAAGATAGGGGCCGTACCTGCCCACCCGGACCACGATCGAGGTGCCGGGAACGGGGATGGAACTCACGTCCCTGGCATCGATATCGCCAAGGTCGCTGACAAGTTCCTTCAGCCCTTCGTCGCCGTTCTCACCGAAGTAGAACCGGCGCAGCCACGGGACGCGAGCGGCCTCACCCCGGGCGATCTGGTCGAGCACATCCTCCATCCGGGCGGTGAAGTCATAATCCACCAGATGCCCGAAATGGCGTTCGAGCAATGTCACAACGGCGAATGCGAGAAAGGACGGGACGAGCGCCGTGCCCTTGCGGAACACATAGCCGCGGTCCAGGATGGTGCCGATGATCGACGCGTAGGTGGACGGCCGGCCGATTTCCCTGTCCTCGAGCTCCTTGACCAGGGTGGCTTCGGTGTACCTGGCCGGCGGGCGGGTGGTGTGCCCGGCCGGATCCAGGCTGATCACATTCACAAGTTCATCTGCCGCAAGCGGCGGGAGGCGGCGCTGCGCGTCCTCGCGCTCGGTGTCCGGATCATCGGCGTCTTCCACGTAGGCCTTGAGGAAGCCGTAAAAATTGATCACTTTGCCCGAGGCGCCGAACTCGGCATCCTCACCGGCGCTCGACCGGCCGACCACCCGCACGGAAACCGACTCCCCGGCCGCGTCCTTCATCTGTGACGCGACCGTGCGCTTCCAGATCAGCTCGTAGAGACGGAACTCATCGCCGGTGAGCCTGGTGGCCGAGGGTGTCGAGAACTGGTCACCTGCCGGACGGATTGCCTCGTGTGCCTCCTGGGCGTTTTTCACCTTGCTCGTGTACCGACGGGGAACCTCCGACACGTATTCGGCACCGAAAAGATCCTTCGCCTGTCCGCGAGCAGCGGCGATCGCGGTCTCGGACAACGTGATGCTGTCGGTCCGCATGTAGGTGATGTGCCCGTTCTCGTAGAGCCGCTGGGCCACCGACATGGTGTATTTGGCCGAGAAGCCGAGCTTGCGCGACGCCTCCTGCTGCAGGGTCGTCGTGCGGAAAGGAGCGTAAGGCGAGCGCCGGTACGGTTTACGGTCCACCGAGCGGACGGCGAATTCAGCCCGCGCGAGCCGTTCGGCTAGTGCGCCAGCATCCGCCTCGCCCAGGTGCACCGCATCTGCGGTCTTCAGCTCCGCGGCCGGGGAGAAGTCGCGGCCCTGCGCCACGCGGCGGCCGTCGAGTGCGATGAGAGCGGCGCCAAAGTCCGCCGGTTCCGCACCATCGCGCCTGCTGCCGAAGACTGCCTCGAGATCCCAGTAACTGGCGGGCCGGAAGGCCATGCGCTCGCGCTCGCGTTCCACCACGAGGCGCGTCGCGACCGATTGGACCCGGCCCGCGGAAAGCCGGGGCATGACCTTCTTCCACAGGACCGGCGAGACCTCGTAGCCGTAGAGCCGATCGAGGATCCGGCGAGTCTCCTGCGCGTCAACCAGCTTCTGGTTGATATCGCGTGGGTTCGTCACCGCGTTGGAGATCGCTTCGGGGGTGATTTCGTGGAAGACCATACGGCGTGCTGGCACTTTCGGCTTCAGCACCTCAAGGAGGTGCCAGGCGATCGCCTCCCCTTCGCGGTCCTCGTCGGTGGCGAGCAGAAGTTCGTCCGCGTCTCCCAGCAGCTTCCTAAGCTTGCCGACCTGCTGTTTCTTATCGGGATTCACGACGTATAGCGGCTCGAATCCCGCGTCCACATTGACGCCGAGCCTCGCCCATGGCTCCTTCTTGTACTTGGGCGGTATGTCGGCAGCCTTGTCGGGCAGGTCGCGGATGTGGCCGATGCTCGACTCGACCACGTATCCGCTGCCGAGATATCCGGCGATCGTTCTGGCCTTGGCCGGCGACTCAACGATCACGAGCCGGTTTCCACGGCCGGCGCCATCAACGGCACCGCGTCTGCTGTCTTGCACCCTTTCTTTACCTCGCACCCTTTCTTTACCTCACATCTCCGGTGGGATGGCGTGCCGCGTGCGGTGCGCCGCCTGCCGCGTGCGGTGCGCCCGTAGCCGCTTACGGCTTGCGGCGCACACAGGGTCGCGGGCACCGTAGCCGGCTAACCACAGTGCCACCCGGTCATCGTCCCTGGCGTCACTGTGCCGTCATATTCGCCGTAACGGTCCGCGCTGCAGCGTATGTTCCGGCTCATGTGCATCGCCAGTCGGTCAATCTCACCGTCCGGCGTTGCCCAGCAACCACGACCAGATGAGGTGACGCTACCCGTAATCCGGCACGAGATTGCGTGACGGTGCCCACCGCGCACAATAGGACTCGATGACCCAGTACTCCTACCTCGTTGTCTATCTGCCGCGTGAGATGTCCCGGGACGCCGCCCGGAAGATCTTGACAGATCACGCGGAATACGGCGACTGGGAACTTACACGGCTCCTGCGGTTCGCTGATGGCAGCAGGAAAGCTACCCTGCGCCGCAGGATCATACGCCCAGTTCGCACACTGTGACGTCAGTGTGTCTCATGCGCCATGGCTGAGGGCAGTGTGTGCTGCGTGATGTGCATGTTGCGCGCTGTTCACGGCGCACGCTGTCCTGGGCGGGCTCTGTGTTGGGCTAATCGGGCAGGCAATGCACGGCTGGGCCGGGTCATGTGCGGCTTTTCGGGCAGGCCGTGCCGCCGCGATCCGTTCGTTTGGCCGACCGTAGCTGACGGGCGGATGCCACCTCCGACCTGCCAGTCACAGGGCGCTCCGCTTGTGGATGGGGTAGACAAGGCTTTGCCCGCCCCGGGCCGCGCCCCCGGAGCGGGCAAAGCGATCTACGTCCCACACGCGCCCCCACCCAGCCACCGGAGTGCAGCCCAAAGGCCGCAACCCCGGCTCCACAAGGAGCGGGCTGGATGACTAACGAGCTGCTCGGCCTAGCCTTCGAAGCGCTCTACCGCGCCGACGGCTAGTGATGACGAGCGCGCCTGTCCCCACAGCAACGGCTACACCGGCCAGTGCCAGCAGCAACGCGACGTCTGTACCTGTGGTTGGCAGCCCATTGGGACCGGCTGCTGGTTGAACTGGCCCGCCCGGCTGACCATTGACGCCTCCCAGTGGCCCATTGCCAGAACCAGGAGTGGTGTTCGTCACAGTCGATGATGATGTCGTCGGCAATGGTGACATCGAGGACGGCGTGGTGCTCGGCGACGCGGGCGGAGTGCCGTTGTTCGATGTGATCGGTGTTGGCGTAGTCGCTGGCGTAGTCACGGGCGGCGTAGACGGCGACGTGGTGGCGGGCGGCGTCGACGCTGACGTGGTCGCCGGCGGCGCGCTCGCTGGCGTGGTGGCTGGTGGCGTAGTCGCTGGCGTGGTGGCTGGTGGCGTGGACGCTGGCGGCATGGACGGCCCCGGCGAATTGTGTATGGTCGTCGGGGTCGACACTTCGGGAGTCGGCTGAGACGGGTTATTACAGTCAGCACTGGCATTGCCAACAGCCGCTGCCGCGTTCCCGCAGACGGTCACCGGCGTGGTCACTGGCACATTCACCTGGTTGCCTCCGCCTACCGAGTGGCTGCCGGAGGTGGTGTGCGAGCCAGTCGTCGCGCTGCTGGCCGAGGCGGCCGACGCGCAGCCGCTCATCGCGCGGCCAAGCACCGCGACCGCGTTCCCGCAGACGGTAACCGGCACGTTGACCGGAACATCGACCTGGTTGCCGCCGGCCACCGAGTGGCTCCCCGAGGTCGTCTGCGACCCCGTCGCCGTGTTGGCCGAGGCGCCCGATTCTCCGGGAGCACAGCCGCTGATCGCCCGGCCCGCCACGGACACCGAGTTCCCGCAGACAGTGACCGGCACGTTGACCGGAACATCGACCTGGTTGCCGCCAGCCACCGAGTGACTGCCCGACGTGGTCTGCGACCCCGTCGCCGCGCTGCTCGCCGAGCCGCCAGCTGAGGCGCCGCTGGCCGAGGCGGCAGGCAGGCAACCGCTCATCGCGCGGCCAAGCACCGCTACCGCGTTTCCGCAGACAGTGACCGGCACGTTGACCGGAACATCGACCTGGTTGCCGCCGGCCACCGAGTGGCTCCCCGAGGTCGTCTGCGACCC
>WNGB01018438.1_pt1 | contig 19622 bp, 16 predicted proteins | sample 5400681 | NCBI WGS metagenome assembly WNGB01 (sample SAMN13153367, study PRJNA577476) | soil metagenome | isolation source: 115 cm soil or saprolite under grassland replicate 2 | place: USA:California | collected 2016-06-15
GGCCGCGGCGTCCACCGTGACGTTGATCCGCGTCGAGCTGACGAACGTGCTGGACGTGATCGTCAGGCCGGTGCCGGACAGCGACACCACCGTCGCGGCGGTGAAGCCGGTGCCGTTGACGCCGATGGCGCGGCCGGTGGCGCCCTGGCCGATGGTGTTCGGCGACGGTGCCGTCACCGTCATCGGGCTGCGCGGCTTCACCGTGACGGAGTTGCTCAGACCGGTGTTACCCGCGCTGTCGGACTGGCTGGCCCGCAGGGTGTACGACCCGCTGGGCGCCAGGCCGGCGACGCTCGCGATCCAGGTACCGCCCGACGCGGTGGTGGTCAGCGTCTGCGTCGGCGTCGTGCTGGTGCCCACGTAGACGTTCAGCGTGATGGTGCTGAGGTCACCGGCCGTCGTACCCGCCGTGCCGGACACGGTGAACGGGTTCGCGGTGACGGTCGCCCCGCTGGCCGGGCTGGTGATCCGGACCACCGGCGCGATGGTGTCCACCGCGAAGACGACCGTGCTGGTCCCGGTGTTCGCGGTCGCGTCCGCCTGGGTCGCCTGCGCGGTGTAGGTGCCCTGGGCGAGCGCCGCCGCGACCGGCACGGACCAGGCGCCGGTGCCGTCCGCGGTCGCGTTGAGCGTCTGCAGCGGGGTCCCGGTCGGCGTGCCGCCGCTGTAGAGCTTGACGGTCACCGCCGGGTTGTCACCCGCGGCGATGCCGGCCGTGCCGCTGATCACCGGGGTGGTCGAGTTGGTCCGCGACCCGTCGGCCGGTCCGGTGATGTGGACCGCCGGCGCGGTCGTGTCGACCGCGAACGTGACCGGCAGGCTCGCGCCGGTGTTGCCGGACTCGTCGGACTGCCGGGCCAGCGCGGTGTAGGTGCCGTCGGGCAGCGCCGCGGCGGTGACCGACCAGGCGCCGGTGCCGTCCGCGGTCGCGTTCAGCGTCTGTACCGGGGTCCCGGTCGCCGTGCCGCCGCTGTAGACGTCGACCGTCACGGCCGGGAAGTCGCCGGCCAGGGTGCTCGCCGTACCGCTGATCACCGGGGTCGTCACGTTGGTCCGCGACCCGTCGGCCGGAGCGGTGATCTGGACGACCGGCACGGTGAGGTCGACGGTGAACACCACCGGCGTGCTGGTGCCGGTATTCGCATAGATGTCGGACTGGGTGGCGACCGCCGTGTACGTGCCCTCGGTAAGGGCCTGGGCGGTCTGCACCGACCATGCCCCGGTGCCGTCGGCGGTCGCGTTCAGCGTCTGCAACGGCGTCCCGCCCGGCGTGCTGCCGCTGTAGATGTCGACGGTCACGGCCGGGTTGTCGTCGGCCGCGGTGCCCGCCGTGCCGCTGATCACCGGGGTCGTCTTGTTGGTCCGCTCCCCACTCCGCGGGGCCGTGATCTGGACGGCCGGCGCGGTGATGTCGGCGACGACCGCGAACGTCTGCGGCGAGCTGTAACCGGTCAGCGCGCCGGCGGTCTGGTTGGCCTGCGCGGTGTAGGTGCCCTGTGCCAGCGGGCCGGGGATCCGGGCCGACCAGGTGCCGCTCGTCACCGGGGCGACCACCGTGGCGACCGGGGTACCGACGCTGTAGGGACCGGCGTAGAGGGCGACGGTCACGTCACCGGTGCCGGACGCCGTACCGCCGATGACGGGGGACTGCGCCGTGCTACCGCCGGCCGGCGGAGCCGTGATCCGCACGCTGGGCAGCGTCTGGCCGCCCGACATGACCTCGGTGACGGACTTGATCGACACACCGCGGTTCGCCTGCTGGGCGACCCAGTCGATGAACTGCGTCAGCGTCGTGTCGGACACCGGCCGGTATCCGTTCATGCAGGTGCCGAAGTCCGGGTCCGCGGTGTAGCAGATCTCGTGGAAGACCATCGGCACCCAGCCACCGGCGCGGTCCGCGGCACCGTTCACCGCGTCCTGCAGCCACTGCAACGTGATCGCGCCGTTGTACAGCGTGCCGAGCGTCTTGATCGTGTACGCGTCCGGCGGCGGGATCTTCTCGCTGTAGAGCGGTCCGCCGACCAGGATGCTGCCACCGGTCCGGCCGGACTGGTAGCCGCAGCCGCGCACGATCTCGGCCGCGGTGGCGTTGAACGCCGCGAACGGGTAGGCGAAGCTCGCGGGCCACAGCCCCTGCTCCTGCAACCGCGCCCGGTCGTCACACGCCTGGTGCCACTTGTAGTCGTACGACGTCGACGTGGACGTCAGGTCCATGTGGTCCCTGGTGTGCCCGCCGACGTCGTTGCCGTCGTTGGCCAGGTTGTGGATCTGCGTCCAGGTCATCGAGGCCTCGTCGCCGCTGTCCACGGCGCCGGTGTTGACGTAGAAGGTGCCGTGCACGTGCGCGTCGTTCAGGATCGGCCGCACCCCGTACTGCGTCTTGTCCCCGTCGTCGAAGGTCAGCGAGACGACCGTCGGGCGCGGCGGCAGCGGCGGCTGCGGCGGTGCGCCCATCACGTCGCGCACCCGCGCCACCGACACCCCGGCCGGCGCCCCGTTCTGCAGCCAGTCGAGGAAATCCGACAGCACCGTGGCGTCGATGGGTTTGTAGCTGCCCATACAGCTGGAGTAGTTCGGGTCGGCCGAGTCGCAGACCTGGTCGAACGCGACCGGCAGCCAGCCGCCGCCGTGGCTCACCGCGGCGGTCACGGCGTTCTGGAGGGTGCTGAGCTGGATCGGCCCGGTCGGGAGGTTCGCCGTGCTGAGCCAGTACGGGTCGGCCGGCGGGTTGGTCAGCGCGTACGGGCCGGTGGTCGTCGACAGGCCGCCGACGGTCCGGCCGGACAGGTAGCCGCAGCCCTGCACGATGCTCTCCGCGGCCGCGTTCACGGCGGCGAACGGGTAGCTGAAGCTCTGCGGGTCGTAGCCGAGCTGGGCCAGCCGCTGCTTGTCACCGCAGACCTGGTCCTGCTTCCACGCCAGGTCGGCAGCCGGGTCGGGATCGTGCTGTGCCGTGAGGTCGACGTGGTCCTTGGTCAGGCCGCCGATCTCGTCGCCGTCGCGGTACAACGCGTCGACGTGCCAGGTCGCCATGTATCCCGGCGCGTTCGCCTCGATGACCTTGCTCGACACGTAGAAGGTGCCGAACACGTTGTGCGCCCGGAGAACCGGGCGCGCATAGCTGTACTGCGTCATCCGGCCGTCGTTGAAGGTGAGCGACACCACCAGTGGACCGTCGGCCCCCGCGGCCTGCGTGACCGGGACCAGCACCCCCGCGGCGCCGATGAGAAGCGCCGCGCCGATCCGCCACGAGCGCGCGAACGAGAACACTGAACCGATCATCGATTTCCCCCCAGCCGGCTGCGTACCGGACTGATAAATGACTGCCACACCCACCCCGGATGCAGCGTCCCCCGCGATGAGGTTAACACCCGATCATCGCTCTGGGTAGTCATTGAGGAGTCAAGATCGGACATCGCGACGGATGTCCGGAACTGGCCGAACCGGCCCAGTTCGAGCGTGAGAACGCGCGTTTGCTCAGTCCCGGTGCGAGGTTCCCGGCAATCCCAGCATCCGGTCCAGGGCCGTCTTGGCGTCACGCTCCGTGTCCGTATCGACGCGGATCGAATTGACGACGGTGCCCGCGACCAGATTCTCCAGTGCCCACACGAAGTGCGGCAGGTCGATCCTGTTCATCGTGGCGCAGTAGCAGACGGTCTTGTCCAGGAAGACGATGTTCTTGTCCGGGTGCTGCGCGGCCAGCCGCTGCACCAGGTTGAGCTCGGTGCCGACCGCCCAGGACGTGCCGGGCTCGGCGGACTCGAGGGTCTTGATGATGTACTCCGTCGACCCGACCAGGTCGGCCTTGGTGACCACCTCGTAGCGGCACTCCGGGTGCACCAGCACCTGCACGCCGGGGATCCGGGCCCGCACGTCGTCCACCGACTCGGCGGTGAAGCGGCCGTGCACCGAGCAGTGCCCGCGCCACAGAATCATCTTCGCGGCCTTCAGCTGGTCGGCGGTCAGGCCGCCGCCCGGTCTGTGCGGGTCGTACACCACGCAGTCGTCCAGCGTCATGCCCATCTTCAGCACGGCGGTGTTGCGGCCGAGGTGCTGGTCGGGCAGGAACAGCACCTTCTCACCCTGCTCGAAGGCCCACCTCAGGGCGGTGTCGGCGTTGCTGGAGGTGCAGACCACACCGCCGTTGCGGCCGCAGAACGCCTTGATGTCGGCGCTGGAGTTCATGTACGTCACCGGCACCGTGACATCCGCGACGCCCGCGTCGGCGAGCGCGTCCCAGGCCGCCTCGACCTGCTGGATGCGTGCCATGTCCGCCATCGAGCAGCCGGCCGCGAGGTCCGGGAGGATCACCGTCTGCTGGTCACTCGTCAGGATGTCCGCGGACTCCGCCATGAAGTGCACACCGCAGAAGACGATGTACGGCGCGTCCGGGCGGGCCGCCGCGTCCCGGGCGAGCTTGAACGAGTCGCCGGTGACGTCCGCGAACCGGATCACCTCGTCGCGCTGGTAGTGGTGCCCGAGCACGAACACCTTGTCGCCCAGCGCCGCCTTGGCCTTCAGGGCCCGCTCGACCAGGTCCGGGTCCGATGCCGGCGGCAACGACCCGGGGCACTCGACACCGCGCTCGGAGTGCGGGTCGGTCTCGCGGCCGAGGAACAGCAGCGGAAGGGACTTGCCGGTCGCGTCAGCGGTGGTTGTCACGGCACCCATCGTGCCACGCGGGCCGCAGGCGCCGGCGTGACAGCGCTCACGCTGGACAATGGGCTGCGTGGACCTGGGTGAACACGACCGGCCGCCCGCGGGCCTGCTTCTCGCGGCCGGCGGCGGCCGGCGGATGGGGGGCCCGAAGGCGCTGGTGCGGGACCAGGACGGCACCCCGTGGGTGGTCCGTGCCACCCGTGTCCTTACCGCCGGCGGCTGCGACCCGGTGCTGGTCGTGGTCGGCGCCGAGGCGCCGGCGGTCGCCGCCGTACTCGCCGACCTTCCGTGCGCGGTCGTCGAGGCGACCGGCTGGGCGGAGGGGATGGGAGCCTCGCTCCGGGCCGGCCTCACCGAGCTGGCGCGGCGCCCGGCCACGGACGCGGTGCTGATCGCCCCGGTCGACGTCCCGGGCCTGTCTGCGGCGCTCGTACGACGGATCGGCGCGGAGACCGGGCGGAACTCGCTCGCGCGGGCGGTGTACGACGGCCGGCCGGGCCACCCCGTGCTGATCGGGCGGGACCACTGGGACGGGGTGCTCGAGAACGCAGCGGGAGACCTGGGCGCCAGGGCCTATCTCGACGCTCACCCGCCGCTGGAGATCGAGTGCGCCGACCTCGACGACGGCACCGACGTGGACACCGTGGACCAGCTGCCTGCCGGGCACCGTCCTTGGCACGGCACAACGCCTGCGTGATGCTGGACAGATGAAGCTCGTCGGGTCGGCCGCGGAGCTCGCCCGGCGGCTGCGCGCGACCGGCTACATCCCGGACGAGGGCCTGGCCACGGTCGGCTACCTGGCGCTCGCGCTGGGCCGTCCGCTGCTGCTCGAGGGCGAACCCGGCACCGGCAAGACCGCGCTCGCCGAAGCGGTCGCGGAGGCGCTCGGACTCCCGCTGATCCGGCTGCAGTGCTACGAGGGCATCGACGCGTCGCAGGCGCTGTACGACTGGGACTTCCCCCGCCAGATCCTGCACCTGCGCACCATCGAGGCGACCACCACCGGAGCCAAGGCGGACGACGTCGAGAAGTCCCTGTTCGACGAGCGGTTCCTGCTCGCCCGGCCGGTGCTGCGCGCGCTGCGGGAGAGCCCGGCGGTGCTGCTGGTGGACGAGATCGACCGCGCCGACGACGAGTTCGAGGCGTTCCTGCTCGAGGTGCTGTCCACCCACCAGGTGACGATCCCCGAGCTGGGCACGATCAGCGCCTCGGTGCCGCCGGTCGTCGTCGTCACCTCGAACCGGACCCGCGAGGTGCACGACGCGCTGAAGCGGCGCTGCCTCTACCACTGGATCGACCACCCGGGCCTGGAGCGCGAGGTGGAGATCGTCCGGTCCCGGCTGCCCGACGTGTCGCGCACCCTGGCCGAACAGGTGGCGCGGTCGGTGCGGCGGATGCGGGACGACCTCGACCTGCTCAAGCCACCGGGCGTCGCGGAGACGCTCGACTGGACCCGGGCGATCACCGCGCTCGGGCGTGAGCACCTCGACGTACAGACGGCGGCGGCGACGCTCGGCGCCGTGCTGAAGTACCGCGAGGACGCGGACCGGGTCCGGGAGTCCCTGGACCGCCTGCTCGCGAGCTGACGATGGCGCGACCGGGCACTCTCGGGCAGGCCGCCGCGTCTACTGGGCGGGCCGGGCCACGCTCTGCGGCGGGCCCGACGACACCGCCCGGTACGACGAGGTGTTCGCCGCCTGGTTCTCCGGCGACCTGCCGCGGCGCGGGACCCCGCGGCCGCCCGCCCGGGCCGTCGCGAGCGCCGGTCTGGTCGACGCCGCCGACGCCCGTGGCACCGGCGGCCGGGAGGCGGTTCGCGCGACGGCGAGCGACACCGACGTGCTCCGGCACCGCGACGTCGCCGACCTCTCCGCGGCCGAACGCGCCGAGGTGCAACGGCTGTTCGCGACCCTGCGGCCACGGATCCCGGCGCGGCGCAGCGCCCGGCGACGCCCCTCGCGCACCGGCGAGATCGACCCGCGCCGCACCCTGCGTGCCCAGCTGCGCCAGGTCGGCGAACCGGCGCGGGTGCTGCACCGCCGGCGGAGCACCCGGCCGCGCCGGGTGGTGATGCTGGTCGACGTGTCCGGCTCGATGGCGCCGTACGCGGACAGCCTGCTGCGGCTGGCGCACACGCTGGTCCGCTCGGGGCCGCGCCGGGTGGACGTGTTCACCGTCGGCACCAGGCTGACCCGGGTGACGCACGCGATGCGGCACCGTGACCCGGAACTGGCGCTGCGCGCGGCCGGCGACGTCGTACCGGACTGGTCGGGCGGCACCCGGCTGGGCGAGGTCCTGAAGGTGTTCCTCGACCGCTGGGGGCAGCGCGGGACGGCACGCAGCGCAGTGGTGGTGGTGTGCAGCGACGGCTGGGAGCGCGGCGACGGCACCCTGCTGGCCGAGCAGATGCGCCGGCTGCACGGCCTCGCGCACCGCGTGATCTGGCTGAACCCGCACCGCGGCAAGCCGGGGTACGAGCCGGTGCAGGCGGGCATCGTGGCCGCGCTGCCGTACGTCGACGACCTGGTGGCCGGCCACAGTCTCGCGGCCTTCGCGGACCTGCTGGAGGTGGTGGCCGCTGCGTGACGTGCCGGCCGGCGGCCGGTCCGATCTTGTGGCCTGCGTCACACCAGGGGGAGGATCACAGCAGGACCGGAGAAGCACACTCCTGCTCATCTGGAGGGGGGAAGACCGGCACGGTGATCGGTTGCGACACCAGCAACTGCGGCGCCTGCACCGTTCTCCTCGACGGCCGCAGCGTGAAGTCGTGCGCTGTGCTCGCCGTCCAGGCCGACGGCCGCGAGATCACCACCATCGAAGGGCTCGCGAGCGACGGCGAGCTGCACCCGGTACAACGCGCGTTCCACGAGAACCACGCGCTGCAGTGCGGCTACTGCACGCCCGGGATGATCATGCAGGCGATCGACCTGCTGGCCGAGAACCCGGACCCCACCGAGGACGACGTCCGGCTCGGCCTGGAGGGCAACCTCTGCCGGTGCACCGGCTACCAGAACATCGTCCGCGCGGTACGGGCCGCGGCGGGAGGTGCGTCGCGATGACCGCCGTCGAGGAACGTCCCGCGGCCGAGGTCGGCTCGCCGCGGCGCCGCAAGGAGGACCAGCGGCTGATCACCGGCCGGACCCGCTGGACCGACAACATCGTGCTGCCCGGCATGCTGCACCTGGCGATGGTGCGCAGCCCGTTCGCGCACGCCCGCATCACCTCGGTGGACACCACCGCGGCCGCGGCGGCCACGGGCGTGGTGACGGTCCTGACCGGTGCGGAGCTCAAGGACGAGCAGGGCGGCCTGCCGTTCGCCTGGACCGCCACCCCCGAGCAGAAGGCGCCGAACCATCCGTCCGTCGCCGTCGACGAGGTGAACTTCGCGGGCGAGATCGTCGCCGTGGTGGTGGCCCGGTCGGCGGCCGAGGCGCGGGACGCCGCCGATTTCGTCGACGTGGACTACGACGAGCTGCCGGCGGCACTGGATCTCAAGGCGGCCGCCGCGGACGAGGTGCTCGCACATCCGGACCTCGGCACCAATGTGTCGGCGGTGTATCGCTGGGACTCCGCCGAGAACGGCACCGGTGGTGACGTCGACGCGGCGATCGAGGCGGCCCGCGACGGCGGCATCGTGATCGAGCGGGAGTACCGCCAGCAGCGGCTGATCCCGGCCTTCATGGAGCCGCGGTCGATCGTGGTCGACCCGACCGGCGAGCAGGTGACGATCTGGTCGTCGACCCAGGTGCCGCACTTCGTGAGGATCTTCACCTCGCTGACGCTCGGCATCCCCGAGCACAAGATCCGGGTGATCGCGCCCGACGTCGGCGGCGGCTTCGGCGGCAAGCTCCAGTACACGCCGGAGGAGGCGCTGACGACCATCGCCGCGCGCCGTACCGGCAAACCGTGCAAGTACACCGAGACCCGCTCGGAGTCCCTGATGGCGGCGCACCACGGCCGCGACCAGTGGCAGAACCTCACGCTCGCCGCGAACCGGGACGGCACCGTCACCGGGCTGAAGGTCGACCTGACCACCAACATGGGCGCGTACCTCGGCCTGGTCACGGCGGGCGTCCCCATCCTCGGCGCGTTCATGTACAACGGCATCTACAAGTTCGGCTCGTACCGGTTCACCTGCACGAACGTGTTCACCAACCTGGCGTGGACCGACGCGTACCGCGGCGCCGGGCGCCCGGAGGCGACGTACGCGATCGAGCGGCTGATGGACGAGCTGGCCGCCGAGGTCGGGGTCGACCCGCTGGAGATCCGCCGGCGGAACTGGATCACGCACGAGGAGTTCCCGTTCACGACGGTGGCCGGGCTGGAGTACGACTCCGGCAACTACGAGGCCGCGACCGAGAAGGCCAAGGACCTGTTCGGGTACGACGACCTGCGCGCCGAGCAGGCCGAGCGCCGGGCGGCGAACGACCCGGTACAGCTGGGCATCGGCATCTCGACGTTCACCGAGATGTGCGGGCTGGCGCCGTCGCGCTGGCTGGGCTCGATGGGGTACGTGGCCGGTGGCTGGGAGCACGCCTCGATCCGGATGTTGCCGACCGGCAAGGTCGAGGTGGTGACCGGGACCAGCCCGCACGGGCAGGGCCACGAGACGGCCTGGAGCCAGATCGTGGCCGACCGGCTCGGGGTGCCGTTCGAGGACGTCGAGGTGCTGCACGGCGACACCCAGATCGCCGCGCGCGGCCTGGACACGTACGGCTCGCGGTCGCTCGCCGTCGGCGCCATGGCGGTCGTCGCCGCCGCCGACAAGGTGATCGAGAAGGCCAGGCCGATCGCCGCGCAGTTGCTCGAGGCAAGCGTCGACGACGTCGAGTTCAGTGGTGGCCGGTTCGGGGTGAAGGGCACCGAGGCCGGGATGACGCTCGGCGAGGTGGCGTTCGCGGTGCTCCAGGGGCACAAGCTGGAGCCTGGCGTGGAGCGGTCGCTGGACGCTGACGCGACGCTCGACCCGGACACCTTCTCGTTCCCGCACGGCACGCATCTGTGCGCGGCGGAAGTGGACACCGAGACCGGCAAGGTGTTGCTGCGGTCGTACGTGTCGGTCGACGACGTCGGCAACGTCGTGAACCCGCTGATCGTCGAGGGCCAGGTGCACGGCGGCGTCGCGCAGGGCATCTCGCAGGCGCTGTTCGAGGAGGCCGTGTACGACGAGTCCGGGACGCTGGTGAGCGGGTCGCTCGCGGACTACCTGCTGCCGTCCGCGGCGGACCTGCCGACGCTGGTCACCGACCGCACCGAGACGCCGGCGACGACCAACGCGCTCGGCGTGAAGGGCGTCGGCGAGGCCGGCGCGATCGCCTCCACCCCGGCGGTGGTCAACGCCGTCGTCGACGCCGTGCGGCACCTCGGCGTCAACGACGTGCAGATGCCCTGTACGCCGTACCGGGTCTGGAAGGCCATCCAGGAAGGTGGTGAGCGGTCGTGATCCCGGCCGGATTCGAGTACGTCGCTCCGGCGACGGTGGACGAGGCGGTGGCGGCCCTCGCCGGGTCGTCCGACGCGAAGGTGCTGGCCGGCGGGCAGAGCCTGATGCCGGTACTGCGCCTGCGGCTGGCCGCACCGGAGCTGATCGTCGACCTGGGCAGGATCGGCGAGCTGCGCGGGGTCCGGGAGGACGGCGACGCGCTGGTGATCGGTGCGATGACGCCACACAGCGTCGTCCAGTCCGACCCGCTGGTCGCCGAGCACGCCAGGCTGCTGTCGCTGGCGGCGGCAACCATCGCCGACCCGCAGGTCAGGCACCGGGGGACGTTCGGGGGTTCGCTCGCGCACGCGGACCCGGCCGGTGACCTGCCGGCGCCGAACGTCGCCCTCGGTTCCGAGATGGTGATCGCCGGTACGTCGGGGCGGCGCACGGTGCCCGCGGCCGAGTTCTTCACCGACCTGTTCACCACCGTGATCGGCGAGGACGAACTGCTGGTGGAGGTGCGCGTGCCGAAGTACACCGGCTGGGGCGCGCACTACGAGAAGTTCTCCCGTACCGCGCAGCAGTGGTCGATCGCGGGCGTGGCCGCCGCCGTACGGATGGACAACGACACCATCGCGGAGGCCCGGGTGGCCCTGACCAACATGGGCTCGACGCCGGTGCGGGCCCGCACGGTGGAGGAGGCGCTGGTCGGGCAGCCGGCGACCGACGAGGCGGTCCGCGCCGCGGCCGCGTCGGCTGCCGACGGCACGTCGCCGCCGTCGAACAGCGACGGGGACGCGGACTACCGGCGGCACCTGGCTCAGGTGCTGACCCGGCGCGCCGTGCTGGCCGCCGCGGGAGCCTGATGAAGCTTGAACATCGATTCACCGTGCCGGCGACCGTCGATCGGACCTGGGCGGCGTTCAACGACGTGGAACGGGTGGTGCCCTGTTTCCCGGGCGCCACCCTGACCTCGTCGGACGGGGAGCGGTTCGAGGGCACGTGCAAGGTCAAGCTGGGCCCTGTCTCCTTGCTGTACACGGGTTCCGGCCGGTTCAGCGAACGCGACGAGGCGGTGCACCGGCTGGTCGCGGAGGCCAAGGGCAAGGACCGCCGCGGCAACGGCACCGCCGCCGTCACCGTCACCGCCGTGCTGACCGCGTCCGGGGACGCGGCGACCGACGTCGAGGTCGACACCGACCTGACCGTCACCGGCAAGCCGGCCCAGTTCGGGCGCGGCCTGATCCAGGACGTGTCCGACAAGCTGCTCGCCCAGTTCGTCGACTGCCTCGGTGAACGACTCGGCGCGGACACCGCGGCGCAGCCGGCGGGGCCTGAGTCGCCGCAGCCGGACGTCTCGCACGCGACCTCGGCGGCCGGCGAACCGGAGCCGACGTCCGGCCCACCGGGACCGTCACCGTCCTCGAGTCAGGCGGCGGAACTCGATCTCGGCTCGGCGCTGCTGCCCGTGCTGGCGCGGCGACTGGCGCCGTACCTGATCGGCGCGGTGGTGGCGCTGCTGCTGCGACGCGTACTCAGCCGGCTGTTCGGCCGCTGACCGTCAGTCGCTCACCGGCTCGTCGACGCAACCGTGATTGGTTCTGACCGCTTGGCGGTGCGGATCGAGGGGCGCGGCTGTCGATGGGCGAGGATGTGCGGCATGCGTGTGCTGATCGCGCCGGACAAGTTCGCCGGCACCCTGACCGCGGTGGAAGCCGCTGAGGCCATCGCCGAAGGATGGCGGCGGCGGGACCGGGACGCGGAGATCTTCACCGCGCCGATGGCCGACGGCGGGCCGGGGTTCCTCGACGTGCTCGGCGCGGTGACCGGCGGTTCGCTGCTGTCGGTCACTGTGCGCGGGCCGCTGGGCGAGCCGGTGCCGGCGACGGTGCTGGTGGCGGGTGAGACGGCGTACGTCGAGTCCGCCCAGGCCTGCGGCCTGCACCTGGTCCAGCCCGCCGACCGGCGACCGGAGGACGGTACGACGTACGGCGTCGGCGAGCTCGTCGCGGCCGCCGTGGACGCCGGCGCCCGGCGGATCGTGGTCGGGCTCGGCGGCTCGGGGACCAACGACGGCGGCGCCGGCCTGCTCGCCGCCCTGGGCGCGACCGGCGACGGGGCCGTCCTGGACGCGGGCGCCGCCGGGCTCGCCGGGGTGACGGCCGTCGACCTCGGGCCGGCGCGCGAGCGGCTGGCCGGGGTCGAGCTGGTCGCGGCGACCGATGTGGACAACCCGCTGCTCGGGCTGCGCGGGGCGACGAAGGTGTTCGGCGCCCAGAAAGGTATCGCCGAGGAGCGGATGCCGGCCGTCGACGGCTGGTTGCAGGACTTCGCCGCCGCCACCGACCGCAAGACCGCCGACGCCAAGGGCGCGGGTGCCGCCGGCGGCCTCGGCCACGCGCTGCTCGTCCTCGGGGCCGAGCGGGTCTCCGGGATCGACCTGGTCGCCGAGCTCACCGGGTTGCGCGCGGCTGCCGCGAAGGTCGACCTGGTGCTCACCGGGGAGGGCGCGTTCGACTTCCAGTCCCGGGCCGGCAAGGTCGTCGCCGGGGTGGCGAAGGTCGCGAACGACGCGCTGCGGCCTTGCGTCGTACTGGCCGGCAGGGTGCTGATCGGGGCGCGGGAGATGCGCACGATGGGCGTCGAGTCGGCGTACGCGCTGGTCGACGTGGTGGGGGAGGAGCAGGCCTTCGCTGACCCGCACGGCTCGCTGGCGACGGTGGCCGAGCGGGTGGCCCGGACCTGGGCACGCGCTTGAGCGACACGCCGAGTGTGCGACCATGGGAATTGTCCCGGGGCGCTTTGTGTTGCCGAGGGGTGACAGGACCACAGATGACTGGGAGTCAGGCATGACCGATCTGCAGACCGACCAGGCGAAGACCGCGATCGCCGACGGTGTGCTCCTCACCGACGGTGCGGCCGCCAAGGTGAAGGCGCTGCTCGACCAGGAGGGCCGCGACGACCTGGCGCTGCGCGTCGCCGTGCAGCCGGGCGGCTGCTCTGGCCTGCGGTACCAGCTCTTCTTCGACGAGCGGGAGCTCGACGGCGACGTCGTCAAGGACTTCGGCGGCGTGAACGTCGTCACGGACCGGATGAGCGCGCCGTACCTGAAGGGCGCGACCATCGACTTCGTCGACACGATCGAGAAGCAGGGCTTCACCATCGACAACCCGAACGCCACCGGCTCCTGCGCCTGCGGCGACTCGTTCAACTGACCTAGCCCGTTCGACGAGAGCCCCGTCACCGCCGGCACGCGCGGGGTAACGGGGTTCTCGTCGTACCGCTTTGCCCATGGCCGGGGGAGCCGGGACGCGTGTTGCTGGTCGCCCTGGCCGGTGCGATCGGCGGTCTGCTGCGGCTCATCGAGGAACAGCGCCCGTAACCGGCACGACGGCGGGGCCGGTCGCCGGACCGGCCCCGCCTCGGATCGTCGTACCAGTGACTCAGTGCGCGGACGCTCCCTCGCGGGCGCGGCGCGGCAGCAGGTAGGTCACGGCCAGGCTGAGCACGAACAGCGCGGTCGACGCGAGGGTGGCGGTCGTCATCGAGCCGGTGAAGCCGTGGTCCGGCAGCAGCTCGAAGAACAGAGTGCCGATCACCGCGACGCCAACGGTTCCGCCGAACTGCTGGACGGCGGTGAGGACCCCGGACGCGGAGCCCGCGGCCTCGTCGTCGACGCTGGCCAGGATGATGTCGAACAGCGGCGCGAACACCATGCCGGCGCCGATCCCCGACACGAGGGTGGCCGGGACCAGGTCCCAGATGCCGAGGCCGTCACCCTGCGCGTGCAGCGTGAGCCACATGCCCAGCATGCCGACCGTGATCACGACGATGCCGAGCTGCAGGGCGCCGCGGCCGAGCTTGGGGCTCAGCAGGCCACCGGACAGCGGCGCGCCGATCGCGATCCCGAGCGAGAACGGCACCATGGCCAGGCCGGCCTTCAGCGGGCTGAAGTGCAGGCCGAGCTGGGTGAACAGGTTCAGCACCAGCATGAAGCCGGACATCGCGAGGAAGAACGACGTGATCACGCCGAGCCCGGCGACGTACCCGCGGCTGCGGAACAGCGACGGCGCGATCACCGGCTCGTCGGAGCGGCGCTCGCTCCAGCCGAAGAGCGCGAACACCGGCAGCGAACCGGCCATCAGCAGGTAGGACCACAGTGGCCAGCCGAGCTCGCGGCCCTGCACCAGCGGGTAGATCAGCATCCCGGTGGCGACGGCCAGCAGCGTGGCGCCGCGCAGGTCGAGCCGGGTGACGCCGGGAGTCTTCAGCTCGGGCATGAACCGCAGCGCGCCGAACACGGCCGCGATGCCGACCGGGACGTTGATGAAGAAGATGGTCCGCCACCCGGCGTCGAACCAGTTCGCGTCGATCAGTACACCGGCCAGGATCGGTCCGGCGACCGCGGACAGACCCATGACCGGGCCGAACATGCCCATGGCCTTGCCGAGCTCGGTCTCGTCGAATATCGACTTGATGATGGCGAAGCCCTGCGGGATCATCACCGCGCCCAGCAGGCCCTGGGCCAGCCGGCTGCCGACCAGAAGCTCGGGTGACGCGGCCAGGCCACACAGCACGGAGGCGATGGTGAAGCCGGCGGCGCCGACCACGAACAGCCGGCGGCGGCCGAGCAGGTCACCGAGCCGGCCGAAGCTGACCAGGCTGATGGCGAACGCCAGCGTGTAGCCGGCCAGCATCCACTGCATGTCCGTCGTGGACCCGCCGAGGTCGGCGTGGATCGACGGCAGCGCGATGTTGACGATCGTGGCGTCGACGAGGTCCATGATCTCGGCGAGCAGCACGAGCCCGAGTACGACCCAGCGCCAGCGGTACGGCGTGCGGGCGGCGGCGTCCTGCGTGACGGGGGAGGCCGGTGGCTCGGTGCCGGCCTGGTCCAGATCGGTGACAGTCATGAGCGGACTCCTGAGGAACGATGTTCGATGATCACGAACACTGTTCTACAGACGAACTGCGTTCGCGTCAAGTACAGTGTTCGACATGGCAACCGACAAGGACCGTCCGAACCCGCCGTGGCAGCAGCTGCCGCAGGGCCGGGAACGCAAGCCCGCGCGGACGCCCCTGAGCAGGGAGCGGATCGTCGACGCGGCGCTCGAGGTGCTGGTCGCCGAGGGGTACGACGCGGTCTCGATGCGCCGGGTCGCGCAGGAGCTCGGCACCGGCGCGGCATCGCTGTACGCGCACGTGGCGAACAAACAGGAGCTCGACCAGCTGATGGTCGACCGCGTCGGGCAGTCGTTCGAGGTGCCGGACCCGGATCCGGAGCGTTGGCAGGAGCAGGTCGCGCAGCTGATGCGCGACATGCTCGGCGCGATGCGCTCGTACCCCGGGGTCGCGCGGGCGGCGATCGGTCAGATCCCGCTCGGCGAGCACGCGCTGTACAGCACCGACCGGATCCTCGCGATCCTGCGCGCGGCCGGGTTGCCGGACCAGGTCTGCGCCTACGCGGTCGACTTCATCTCGCTGTACGTCTGCGCGGTCGCCTTCGAGGAGGCCGTGCAGGGCGCGGCGAGCTGGACGCCGGAGGACGTCGAGAAGTTCGTCTCGGAGCTGCGGGACTGGTTCGCGGCCCTACCGGCCGACCGGTACCCGAACATCGTCGCGCTCGCCGCACCGCTCACCGCCGGGGGTGGCGATGAGCGGTTCGAATTCGGCGTCAAGGTGATCGTCGGCGGCCTGGCCGCCTTCCTGGACTGACGCCTCACAGGCCCTCGCGGAAGCCCTGGCGCCAGGACGGGTAGCGCAGCGTCCAGCCGAGCTCGTGCTTGGCCTTGGAGTTGTCCGCGCCGCGCGCCTCGGTGAACATCCGCACCGCCGCGTCGCCGGCCACGAGCCTTGCGAGCCAGGCCGGCACCCGCCGCGGCGGTTTCGCGCCCAGGATCTTCGCCAGCTCCGGCAGCCACACCGACACCGGCGCCGGCTCGTCGTCCGCGATCTGGTAGATCCCGGGGTCGCCGTGCTCCACCGCGCGCACCGTCGCCGACGCCGCGTCGGCGAAGTGGATGAACGACCACACACCGCCGCCGTCACCCACGATCGGCACCTTGCGGGCCTTGATCCGCGCCGCGATCGAGCCGCCGCTCCCGACGGCCGAGCCCGGCCCGTAGAACCTACCTCAGCGCCAGCCCCTCGATCTCCGCGTCACCGGTCACCACCGACTCGACGTACCGGATCGCCTTCATGCTCTCGACCTGGGATTTCGCCGGCTCCGGGTCCAGCGAGTCGTCCTCGGTCTTGACCGGACCACCCGTGCGGGCCAGGTTCCAGCCCGCGAACGACTGCGCGACCATCCGTCGTACCCCCGCCGCCTTGGCCGCGGCGAGCAGGTTGTCGGTGCCCTCGGTGCGCAGCCGGTTCGTCATCGCGAAGCTCTCGTCGAACTTCTTCGGATCGATGTCACCTTTGAGCGCGGTCAGCTGGTGCACGACCACCTCGGGCCGCGTCTTCGCCACCGCCTCGCGGACCGCGGCCGCGTCCAGCGCGTCCGCCACGACAGCCCCCGCACCCAGCGCCCGCAGCCCGTCGATCGCCCGCGGCGACCGGGTCATCCCGGTCACCTCGTGCCCCGCCGCCACCAGCTGCGGCACCAGCTCCCGGCCGAGTGCCCCCGTCGCTCCTGCCACCAGAACCTTCATGATCCGTTCCTCTCATCGGCGAGTACACCCCCAGGACACGCGGATCAGCCACCCCCGTGACATCACCGCATGTGACCCCCCTCACACCCCCCTTGATCGGGCCCTTCCGACACGGCGTGTCGCGCATCATCGGTCCCTTGTGGCCACGCGCGCCGTGCGGGCTGGAACAGGCTGCCGGGTCCCGGCTCACTGGACGGTGGCAGTGAACAGGTCATTGCCTGTACGACGCCCCGCTGAGCGGTTCGCGGTCCCCTCGGCGTGTCCCGCGATGCCGCGCAGCCGTCGCCGGTGCCGGCCGCCCTGGTCAGAAGGGGCCGACGAACGGCGACACGCCGTGTCAGAAGGGCCCGATGATCGGAAGCACCTCGTGGGCCAGGGCGGCGGCCTGTTCCAGTGGCGCCGGGCCGGCCGGGGACAGGTTGAAGGCGTTGAAGCCGAGCTTGTCCCGGAAGTCGAGCAACTGCTCGGCGATCGCCGCCGGGGAGCCGGTGAGCACGCCGGGGCGGGCCTCGCCGCCGACGTGGACGGTGATGTTGTAGGCCAGGGTCAGCGCGGCCGGGTCCCGGCCCGCGGACTCCGCCGCGGCCAGGATGCGGTCGCGCATCGCGGGTATCCGCTCCGGCGGGGCGAAGCCGTACGACGGGATCCAGCCGTCGGCGAGCCGGCCGGTCGCGGCCAGCGCGCGGGGGCCGTACGTCCCGAGCCAGACCGGGATCGGGTGCGCCGGCTTCGGCTCCAGGTCCGCGCGGTCGGTGTGGTGGATCCGGCCGGCGTAGCTGAACGCCGGTTCCGACCACAGCCCGCGGATGATCTCGATCCCGTCGGCCATGCCGTCGACCTTGTCCCGCGGAGACGGGACGCCGAGCCCGAAGGCGCGGAACTCGTCGTCGGAGTGGCCGCCGCCGAGGCCGAGGATCAGCCGCCCGCCGGACAGCCGGTCCAGCGTCTCGGCCATCTTCGCGACCATCGCCGGCGGCCGGTACGGCATGCCGAGCACCCGGGTGGCGACCCGGATCCGCGAGGTCCCCGCCGCGATCCAGGTCAGCATCGTCCACACCTCGTACGACGGGGTGCTGCCGCACGGCTGGTCGGACGTGGACACGAAGTCGTAGCCGAGCGCCTCGGCGGCCCGGGCATCACCGACCGGGTCCGCGCCGGGGGCGGCCGACGGTGAGACGGCGAGTCCGAACAGTGGCATGCGGTGGACCTCCGCGAACAGGTGGTTTACATGACAACCAACACGCTGTCACGCAGTTTGGTTACATGTCAACCAAATCCGTTTAGACTGCGGGTCGTGACGCAACCACGGTGGCTCGACGAGGCCGAGATGGCGGCCTGGCTCGGGTATCGCCGGATGCGGCTGCTGCTGGACGCGCAGATCGCGCGTGACCTGGCGGCGGACTCCGGCCTGTCCATGGCCGACTACGACGTCCTCTCGACGTTGTCCGAGCCGGGCGGGCGCCGGTGGCGCGTCCAGGAGCTGGCGAGCCGGATGCTGTGGTCGAAGAGCCGGCTGTCGCGGCACCTGAGCCGGATGGAGGAGCGCGGCCTGGTCGCCCGGGAGGACTGCTCGGACGACGCGCGCGGCGCCGTCGTCGTCCTGACCGGCGCCGGCCTGCAGGCGATCGAGGAGGCCGCACCGCACCACGTGGAGTCGGTACGACGGCACTTCGTCGACCTGCTGTCCGCCGCCCAGCTCAGCGCGCTGGACCGCACCGCGCGCACCGTTCTCGACCACCTGGCCGCGCAGCCGGACTGACTACCACTCGGTAGCGCGGCCTGCGGACCGGACCCGACTCGACGGTACGGGTGATCGCCTGGGAGATTGGGCCGTGCAGGCGATGTACGACGGACCACCCGCGCCGCCGCCGTCGCCGAAGTAGTCGTCGTACCTCTCGACCCTGAGGAGACCGCCCGGTGTTCAAGCGCATCGCCATCGTCAACCGGGGAGAGGCCGCGATGCGGCTGATCAACGCGGTCCGTGAGCTCAACGCCGAGACCGGGGGCCGGACGGAGACGGTCGCGCTGTATACCGACGCGGAGCGGACCGCGACGTTCGTCCGCGAGGCCGACCTGGCCTACCCGCTCGGGCCGGCGTCGGCGCGGCCGTACCTCGACCTCGCGGTGCTGGAGCGGGCGCTCACCGAGACCGGCGCCGACGCGGCCTGGGTCGGCTGGGGCTTCGTCGCGGAGGACCCGGCGTTCGCCGAGCTGTGCGAGCGGCTGAAGGTGACGTTCGTCGGGCCGAGCGCGGAGGCGATGCGCAGGCTCGGCGACAAGATCGGCGCCACGGATCGGCTACCCGCTGATGCTGAAGGCGACCGCCGGCGGTGGCGGGCGTGGCATCCGGGTGGTCACGAACGACGCCGAGCTGACCGAGGCGTACCAGCGCACCAAGGACGAGGCGGCGCGCGCGTTCGGCAGCGGCGTGGTGTTCCTGGAGCGGCTCGTCACCGGCGCCCGGCATGTCGAGGTGCAGGTGATCGCGGACGGCCAGGGCACCGCCTGGGCGCTCGGCGTCCGCGACTGCTCGGTGCAGCGGCGCAACCAGAAGATCATCGAGGAGTCGGCCTCGCCGGTGCTGGCGCTGGACCAGGCCGCCGAGCTCAAGGCGTCGGCGGAGCGGCTGGCGCTGGCCGTCGGCTACGCCGGTGCCGGCACCGTGGAGTTCCTGTACCACCCGGGGGAGAAGCTGTTCGCGTTCCTCGAGGTGAACACCCGGCTGCAGGTCGAGCACCCGATCACCGAGGTCACCACCGAGTTCGACCTGGTCAAGGCGCAGCTGCACGTCGCCGCCGGCGGCCGGCTGGAGGGCGAGGCACCGGTGGAGGCCGGGCACGCGGTGGAGGCCCGGCTGAACGCGGAGGACCCGGACCGCGACTTCG
>WNGB01013150.1_pt1 | contig 19619 bp, 18 predicted proteins | sample 5400681 | NCBI WGS metagenome assembly WNGB01 (sample SAMN13153367, study PRJNA577476) | soil metagenome | isolation source: 115 cm soil or saprolite under grassland replicate 2 | place: USA:California | collected 2016-06-15
GCTCGGCGGCGTGATCGGATTGCCGAACACGAAGACCTGCGTTCGGGGACCCGGGGACAAGCGGAGCCGGGCTTCGGGAAAGCCGAGGTGCACTTGTCGCGCGCGTCGAGCGAGCAGTCGCTGGGTGAGTCCCGGGAACGCATTCTGCTCTTGGAGTGCGGTCGGGATGCCCGCGGTCTGCGCGCGCCACACGACAGGCCCGGCCGCGTATCCGCCGGTGCCGATGACGATCGCGGGCCGCTCTTCGCGCAACACTTGCCCCGCGGCGCGCCAGGCCCGCACGGCAATCAGCGGCCAGCGCGCGTTACGCCACCATGCGTGCCGGTACAACGGCTCCATCGGCAGGAGATGAAATCGAAATGGACGCTGCGGGAGGATTTGTGCTTCGATGCCACGGGCTGCGCCCACCAAAACAACTTCGTGTCCCTGATCGGCTGCCACTCGCGCTAGGGCAAGAGCCGGCATCAGGTGACCACCCGTGCCTCCGCCTGCCATTACGATTTTCACGCCGCACGTCTCGCTCTCCCAACACTCGCCAACACACCAGTCGCCGCCAACGCCACAAGTAGTGAAGAGCGTCCATACGACATGAACGGCAGGGTCACCCCCGTCGCCGGAATCACGGCGAGACTCACGCCGATATGGAGTGCCACACTGAGGCCGATCATCACGCTGATGCCGGTCGCGAGGAGCTGCCCGAACGGGTCCGGCGCCTGGCGCGCGATGCGAAAGCCAAGCCAGACGAATGTGCCGAACAGCAGCGCGATCGCGAGCACGCCGAGGAAGCCCCATTCCTCTCCGATCGTCGAGAAGATGAAATCGGAGTACGCGTACGGAAGGTAGCCGAGCTTCTGCTGGCCTTGTCCGAATCCGGCGCCGAGCAGCTGCCCCGCCCCGATACCGGTGAGCGATTGCTGCACCTGCCAGGTGGCTTCCTGCGGCGCGGCACCGGGGTTCAGAAATGTCAGCACTCGCGCCATCCGGTACTGCGCGGTCGCGACGGCGCCGAAGAGCAGCGGTGTCGAGGCGACACCGAGTGCGAGGAAATGCCCGATGCGCGCGCCGGCGGTGAAGAGCACGCTGCCGGCGAGCAGCGCGACAAGCAGCGCCATCGACAAATGCGGCTCGAGGAAGATGAGGCCGATCACCGGCACGAGGACGACGATGAACGGCATCAGGCCCTGCTGGAAGTTGCGAACCAGCTCGCCCTTCTTGGCCGCCAGCATGGCGCACCAGACCACCACGGCGAACTTCGCGAGCTCGGACGGCTGCAGCGTCAGAAACCCGAGGTTCACCCAGCGGCGTGCGCCATTGATCGTGGGAGTGATGGGATGGGTGAACGGCAGCAGCGGAATGAGCAGCAACAGGACGGTGACGCCCAGCAGGCGCCAGGCCCAGTCCCGCCAGCGGTGGTAGTCCAGTCGCGCGAATACGACCGCGAGCAGGCCGCCCACGGCAGCGCCCACCGCCTGGCGCAGCGCGAAGGTCGCGCCGACCTGGCCGCCGGCCACGGTGACGAGGCTCGACGCGCCGTAGACCGCGGCCAGCCCGAAGACGACCAGCACCGCCGTGACGACGGCGAGCAGCCGGCCCTCCCAGGTCACAGCGCTTCGGCGAGTCGCCGGAATGTGGCCCCCCGTTCTTCGTAGTTCTTGAACATGTCGTAGCTCGAGCAGGCGGGTGACAGCAGCACCGCGTCGCCGGGCTTCGCGGCGCGCCGCGCCCGCTCGACGACGTCCTCGAATGTCGTACCGCGCTCAAGCGGCACCTTCCCGCCGAGGTCCTGCTCGACGCGCGGGCCCGCTTCCCCGTAGGCGATCACCAGGCGGCAGCGGTCCGCGAGCAACGGCGCCAGGCTGGTATACGGCTCGCCCTTGTGCCGCCCGCCGAGGAGCAACACGAACGGCCGCTGCATCGCAAGCACCGCCACGGTCGTGGCGGCGATATTCGTCGCCTTGGAGTCGTTGATCCACAGCACGCCGCCGGCCTCCCGCACGGGCTCGAGACGGTGCGGCAGTGCCCGGAACGATTGCAGCCCTTTGCCGATCAACGGCGCGGGTACACCTGCCTGCTGCACCGCCAACGCCGCCGCCAGCGCGTTCGCGACATTGTGATCGCCCAGCAGATGCAGCTGGTCGCGCGCGAGCAGCACGTCGCGACCGAGGTGCAGGACCCGCTGCTCCGCATCGTACCAGGCATCTGCTGATTGGGCGAGGGAGAACAGCACTTTCCGCCCCGCGACGCCGCGCGCGAGATCGAGCACCAGCCGATCATCCGCATTGAGCACCCAGACGTCGTCCGCGGTCGCGTTGCGAAACAGCAGCCGCTTGTCGGCGTAGTACGCCTCCGCCGAGGGATAGCGGTCCAAATGGTCGGGGGCGAGGTTCGTCAGCACGCCGATTTCGGGCGCGAAGTTGGGGCTGTCGTGCAGCTGAAACGACGACACCTCGAGGCTGAGCCACTGATAGCGCTCGTTGGCCATCGCGAGGTCCGTCACCGGCCGGCCGATGTTCCCCGCCGTCGTGGACTGTAGCCCCGCGGCGCTCAACAGATGCGCCACCAGCGCGGTCGTCGTCGTCTTGCCGTTCGTCCCGGTGATCGCGATGCTGCGCGTGCCGGGGTGCAACGCCGCCAGCGCGCGGAAACCGAGATCGAGCTCCGAGACGATCGCGACGCCCGCGTGGCGGGCGGCGGTCAGCACCGGCGCGTCGGGCGGCACGCCCGGTGACACGATCACGCCCGCCGCGTGGCGGATCTTGGTGAGATCGTGGCGGCCGATCTCCACATCCACCCACGGCACGCCCTTGAGCGCTTCGGCGGCTGCACCGGCATATGGATGGTCCGACGCGTCGCTCGCGTAGACGCGCACGCCCTCGCGCGCGAGCAACCGGGCCGCCGCAACGCCGCTTTTGCCGAGCCCGATGATCGCGACGACGCTGCCGGCCCGGCGCCACTCATCGGGCACGAGCGTTCCACGCGCCTGCTCGATCATCGCACCTTGAGCGTGGCGAGCGCGATCATCGCGCTCAGCACGCCGAGGATGTAGAACCGCATCACCACCTGGGGCTCGGCCCAGCCAAGTTTTTCAAAGTGGTGATGCAGCGGGGCCATTCGAAAAACCTTGTGCGCGTCCGCGTATTCTTTTCCGTAGCGCCGCTTGCGCCACTTGTACGCGCTCGTCTGGATCAGGACGGACAACGTTTCGGCGACGAACACCGCGCCCGCGATGACCAACAGGAACTCGGTCTTGAGAAGAATCGCGATCGTCCCGAGCGCCCCGCCGATCGCCAGCGCGCCCGTATCGCCCATGAACACTTGCGCCGGATGCGCGTTGAACCAGAGAAACCCGAGCGAAGCGCCGATGAGCGCGCCGCAGAAGATCGTGAGCTCGCCCGCGCCGGGGAGATGGAGCACGCCGAGGTAGCGCGCCGCGTCCACGCGGCCGAACAGATAGCAGAAGATCGCGAACGCCCCGACCGCGATGACGGTGAGACCGGCAGCGAGGCCATCGAGCCCGTCCGTCAGGTTCACCGCATTCGAGCTCGCGGTCGTCACGAACGTCACGAACGCGAGGTAGATCGGCAAGGGCAACACCCAGATGATGTACTTGAACAAGGGCAGCTGCGTCGCGTTCGGAGGTACGCCATTGATGAGGGGGAAGACCAGGAGATAAATCCCCAACCCGAGCCCGAACGAGACCTGGCCGACGAGCTTCCATCGCGCGACGAGGCCCTGCGATTGGCCGCGGACGATTTTCAGATAGTCGTCGACGAACCCGATCAATCCCATCCACAGCGTCGCGGCGACGGTGACGATGACGTAGCGGCTGTCGAGTCGCGCCCACAGCAGCGTGGGGACCACGGTCGCCAGAATGATGATCAAGCCGCCCATCGTCGGGGTGCCGCGCTTACCGTGATGGCTCGTGGGACCCTCGGCGCGCACGATCTGTCCGATCCGGTGCTCGCGCAGCTTCGCGATGATCTTGGGCCCGACGATGAAGGCGAGCAGGAGTGCGGTGACGGTCGCACCCGCGGCGCGGAAGGTGATGTAGTTGAAGAGATTGAAAATGATGTGCTGGCGTGCCAGCGGCGCGAGCAGATGATAGAGCATCAGGTCAGGTAGTTGAGGACACGTTCCAAGGCGACTCCTCGTGACGCTTTGAGCAGCACCAGCTCGTTGCCCCGCAGCGCGGATTTCAGCTTTGGTCCGAGCGCGTCGGCGTCCGCCGCCGTGATCAACCGGCCGCCGAGCGCTTCCCGCAGGGACTCGAAGACGCGCGCAAACGTCCCCACCGCGGCGACGAGCGCGGGCTTGCGGTGGACGATTTCGCGCGCCGCTTCGGCGTGCAATCTTGCACTTTCCGGCCCTAACTCCAACATCGTGCCTACCACCACCACGAACGGCCGCCGCTGCCGCCGGGCCAGCCAATACCCCGTCTGCACGGCCCGACGCATGGAGGCGGGATTGGCGTTGTAGGTGTCGTCGATCACGACCATGTTGCCGATTTCCCGCACGTCGCCACGCCCCTCAGGGAGGTGGAGGCCCGCCAGGGCCCGCACGGCGGCGTCGTGATCCACACCCGCCCGCTGCGCCACGGCCAACGCGATCTGGGCGTTCTCGAGCTGATGAATCCCGAGCGCCGGGAGCGTGATCTTCTCCCCGGAGTCCAGCGCGAGGCGCGGATGGCCGTCCCTGTCGAGGTGGCGGTCGAGCAAAGCGTCGTCGCTGCTCTTCCCGGGAAGCGCGGCAGGGATCACCTGGGTCCGGCGGCGTGCTTCGGGCCACATGGTATCTGGTCCCGAGCCGATGACGGCCACGGGCGCGCGATCCAGCAACGACAGCTTCTCGGCCATCACACCTTCCAGCGATCCGAAGCCCTCGACATGCGCGTAGCCGATGTTCGTGATCACGGCGATCGTGGGTTCGATGATGTCGCGCAGGCGCGCGATCTCACCGGGCACGCTCGACCCCGCCTCGACGACCAGCGCTTCGGTGTTCTCCGGCGCGCCGAGGATGGTCAGCGGGACCCCGATCAGATTGTTGAGGTTGGCCGCGGTGGCGTGGACGCGGTACCGCGCCCCCAACGCCGCGCGGATCATCTCCTTCGTGCTGGTCTTGCCGGTCGACCCCGTGATCGCGACGACCGGCGTCCCCTCAGGCAACATGCGCCGCCGGGCCCGGGCGAGCAGACCGAGGGCCGTGAGGGTGTCTTCGACCTCGAAGAAGGGCAATCCCGGGACGGGGGGCGTGCCGCGGCGGACGACGGCTGCGGTCGCCCCGCCCGCTCTGGCTTTGTCGAGAAAGTCGTGGGCGTCGAACTTTTCGCCTTTGAGAGCGACAAACAGGGTCTCTGGTGTCAGGTGTCTGGTGTCTGTAGACACCGCCCTGAACGTGAGCTTCGCGGGCGCCGATACACCAAGCGCCGTGGCGACTTCATCACTGGTCCACGGCCGTCCGACCGTCAGACCGTCCGTCCGCCCACCCATTCAGTTCCCTCCCAGGCTGCGGACCACTTCCCGCTCGTCGAACGGCTGCTTGACGGTGCCGACGACCTGATACGTCTCGTGCCCCTTGCCCGCCAGCAGGATCGTGTCGCCCTCGCGCGCCAGCTCGAGCGCCTGGCCGATCGCGGCGCGGCGATCGACGACGCGATAGTGCTGGCGACCGGCCATCCCCGCTTCGACGTCGTCCAGAATCTTCTCTGGATCCTCGGTGCGCGGGTTGTCGGACGTTACAATCGCGATGTCGGCCAGGCGGACGGCGATCTCGCCCATGGGAGCTCGCTTGCCACGGTCGCGGTCCCCGCCGGCGCCGAAGACCACGACGACCCGTCCGGAGGGAGACGTGACTTCCCGTACCGTCTCCAGCGCCCGTTCCAAGGCATCGGGTGTGTGGGCGTAGTCACGCAGCACGACGCAGGGGTCCACGGCGATGCGCTCCATCCGGCCCGGGACCTGCGGCGACGTGGAGAGGCGTTCCGCGACGACTTTGGGCGGCACGTCCAACCCCACCGCACAGGCCGCGACGCCCAGCGCATTCGCGACGTTGAACCGTCCGAGCAGCGGCAGCGCCACTGGAAAGCTTCCCCGCGTCGTCACGAGCGTGAAGCGCGCGCCCTTCGCATCGACCTGCACGTCGCGTGCGGTCACGTCGGCCGCGGGCGTCGTCGCCGAGAACGTGATCCGGCGCGGCGAGCGCGGCAGCCGTGCCCACGCCGCGTCGTCCGCATTGATCACCGCGAGACCGCGCTCCGCCAGGTAGCCGATCAGTTTGGCCTTGGCGACGAAATAGGCGTCGAACGTCGCGTGATAGTCGAGATGATCGCGCGTCAGATTGGTAAAGATCGCCGCGCGAAAGGTCAGGCCCTCGATGCGACCCTGATCGAGGCTGTGCGAGGAAACTTCCATGGCGACTCCCGCAGCGCCGCGATCCACTAACTCGGCGAGTGTCGCCTGCAAATCGATCGGCCCCGGCGTCGTCAGAGTGCCCGCCTCACTCTTGACCGCCCTACCTGCCGGATCGAACGCGCCCAGCGTCCCGATCGCCCCCATCGGCCAGAGCGCGCTCAACACATGACGAGCGAGGATAACTGACGTCGTTTTTCCGTTCGTCCCCGTCACCCCGATCATCTGCAGCCGCTCCGCCGGCTCGCGGTACCACGCCTCGGCGGCGATCGCGGCGGCGCGCCGGCCGTTGCGTACCAGGATCTGCGGAATGGCGACGGGCTGCCGTACCTCGACCAGGGCGGCCGCCGCGCCGCGCGCCGCCGCGTCGGCGACGAAGGTATGGCCGTCGAGCGCCGCGCCGCGCACCGCGCAGAACAGCATCCCGCGCTCGAGCCTGCGCGCGTCGGCGGTGAGACCGGTGATCGCGAGGTTTGTATCGACGGACGCGTCAGGCGCATCGACCAAGGCGCCGGCGCGCGCCAGCGCGTCCACGACTTCCTGCAACGATCTGCTCACGGGCGAGAAAGAGGAGGCGGTTCCGCGAACACGGTGACGGTCGTCCCCACCGCTGCATGTTCACCGGCGGCGGGCCAGGTGTGGTGAACGACGCCCCACCCCTTCACGACGACGTTGAAGCCTCGGGCGTGCAGCGTGCGGGCTGTCTCGCGCAACGGACGCCCCGTCACGTTCGGGACGATCCGGTCGGGCTGTGTCGCCACGGTATCGGGGACGTACGGCCACTGCAGGACGTAGGGCACGACCCCGTCGGGCTCGTCGAGCGGTGCGCGGGCGGCGGTTGCCGCCACGTTGGACAGCCGGGCGCGATCCAGCGCAACCGTGCGGGCAGCAAGCGCCTGTTCGAGCATCGAGCGCGTCACCGGGGCGGCGGTCTGCGCCGCGAAGTAACTGCCGCGCTGGGGATTGTCGATCTTCATCACGACCACGAGCTGCGGCTCATCGGCGGGAAACAGCGCCGCAAACGAGGCCGTATACTGCCCCGCTGCGTACCGCCCGCCGACCACGCGGCGGGCTGTACCGGTCTTGGCAGCCAGCTGAAAGTTGGCGAGTGCGGCCTTTTCTCCCGTTCCGCCCGCCTCGACGACGCCGCGCAGCAAAACGCGCAACTTGGCCGCGACCTGGGGCGTCACCACCCGCCGCACCGGCTCGGCACGGTGCCGGTAGCGCACGGTGCCGTTGGGCGCACGGATCTCGCGAATCAGCGTCGGCTCGAGCAGCACGCCGTTGTTCGCGATGGCGCCGTATGCCGCCGCGAGCTGAATCGGCGTCACCGCAAGCTCGTAGCCGATCGCAAGACTCGCGGAGCTGGGCCGCGACCACTCGCGGGGTGGCCGCAGCCGCCCCGGTGACTCGGCGGGAAACTCGACGCCGGTCGGGGCGCCGAAGCCGAACCCGCGCAGCACGCCGTACTGCTCGTCGGGACGCAGACGCGACGAGAATTTCACGAGCGCGATGTTGCTGGATACCCGGATCGCATCCGCCAGGGTCAGGGACGGCAGCGGGTGCTCATCCGTGACCACGCGATCACGCAGCCGGTAGCGCCCCCCCTCGCCCGACACGTGCTCGCCGGGCCGGATACGATCGAACGTGATCAGCGCCGCTGCCGCAAAGATCTTGGCGAGCGATCCCGGCTCGAAGGTTTCCGTGAACGCACTCGGCCGCATGCTGCCGTCGGCGCGCCGCGACGCCACCGCCAGGATCTCGCCCGTTGCCGGATCGAGCATGACGACGTCGCCGCCCTCCGCTTCCATGTTGTCGATCGCGTCGTCGAGGGCGCGCTGCGCGATTTCCTGCAGCTCGGCGTCGAGCGTGAGCACGACGTCGTTGCCGGCAACCGGCTCGGCGATCACCCGCGCGGGCGATTCGTATTCGCGGCCGGCGCGGTCCTTCAACACCACGGCGGCTCCGGGTATGCCCGTCAACAGGCTGTCGAGCAGCCGCTCCAGACCTGCGCCGCCTCCTCCGCCTCCTCGACCATCGTCGCCCACCCGTCCGATTATCGCGCGGGCAAACTCGGCCGATGGATAGAATCGCCGCAGGACGGGCTCGAGATGAATGCCCCGCATCGTGCGCAGCTGCTGTACGTCGAGCGTCGTAAACGGACCCGCGAACCAGGCGTACCGGCGGCGCAATGCGCGATCCACGTCGCGGGGCACGAGCCGGAGCCGGTGCGCGATGATCGCGGCATCACGCGGCGGGTCACGCAGCTCGTTCGGCGCGACGCCCACATGATACGTCTCCTGGGTGAGCGCCAGACCCAGCCCGTGGCGGTCGAACAGCGTGCCGCGCCGCGCCTCGAGCACGACGCGCTCGGTGCGTTGGGCCTTCGCGGCCGCGGCGTACTTGTGCCCTTCGAATAGCTGCACTTGCGCCGCCCGCACGACGAGCGCGAGCAGCGCGGCACCGAGACCGATCTCTACGAAGCGGAGCCGAACGGCAAGCTTCGCCATCAGCGGAGCCGTTCAGGAGGAGGTGGCTGTTCCGAGGAGCCCGTGGGGGCCGTGGGGGCCGGGATCAGAATGATCTCCGTATCAGCGGGCAAACGCAGTCCCAGCTTGCGGGCGCGCGGCAGCAGCACGCTGCGGCTTTGCGCGGTGCGCACGCGTCGGTCCAGATCTGCGCGGCGCCCCTCCAGCGATGCCCGCTCTGCCCGCAGGTCCGTCAGCGCGCGCGCGGAATTGAGGGCCGACGTCTGCCGTGCGATCACGGCCCAGAGCGCCGCGAGCAGTGCGACGAGCCAGAAGGCGATCCAGTGGCGGCCTCTAAACGGCATCGGGCGCCGCAGTCTCGAAGCCGCGGAATTGCGCCGATCGCGCCCGGGGGTTGGACGCGATCTCGTCGGCCGAGGGGGACAGGGGTTTCTTCGTCAGCACGCGCCCGAGGGCCCGGCCCCGGCAGGTGCATATCGGCTGCCGCGGCGGACAGATACAGTCGCGACTCCATTCCCGAAACGCGTGCTTCACGATGCGGTCTTCACCGGAATGATAGGTGATGACGCCCAGCCGGCCGCCGGGGACCAGCGCGTCGCGCAACGCGGGCAACGCCGCGGCGAGTAGCTCGAGCTCCTCATTCACGGCGATGCGGAGCGCCTGGAACAGGCGCGCGAAATCGGGCGGACCCGAGCGTGGGCCCAGGACGGCGCGGATCGCATTCACGAAATCGTCGCTGATCGCGAAGGGAGCGGAGAGCCGGCGCCGGATGATCTCTTTCGCCAGCGCGCGCCCGCGGCGCTCGTCAGCGTAGTCCGTAAATACCGCGCCGAGCCGCTCAGCCGGCCACGTGTTCAGGACATCTCGCGCAGTTATTCCCCTTCCCCCTTCCCCCGTCCCCTTTCCCCCCATTCGCATATCGAGCGGCGCGCCGGGCCGAAAGGTGAACCCGCGTTCCAGGGTGTCGATCTGATGTGAGCTGACGCCCAGGTCGAGCAGGATGCGATCGGGATGGAAGGCCTGAATGGCGGTAACGGCGGAGGGGGCGGCGAACGAAGATTCGAGGTACTCCATGCTGACGGTGCCAAGGCGGCGGCGAGTGGCGGCGATTGCATCCGCGTCGCGATCGATACCCAGCACCGTTGCACCAGCTTCGCGCAGGATGGCGGCATGGCCGCCGCCGCCGAGCGTGCCATCGACGGCGCGCGTGCCGCCGCTCGCCCACGCACGCACGGCCCCCCCGAGGACCGGGATGTGATACGGGACCGATGGAGAGTCGGAGGCTGCCGTGGGCACGCTCCATAATAAGAAAACCCCCGCCATTAAGGGGCGGGGGTTCAAAAGTCGGGAACTCTCAGGCGGGGCTGACGGGGCTCGAACCCGCGACCTCCGGTGTGACAGACCGGCACTCTAACCAGCTGAGCTACAGCCCCAAAGCCCCTTACGGAGCGCCGGAATATAGACGCGTGCTCAGGTCAATTCAACGGCGCTCAGAGTGGCGGCCGGCACTTGTACGCTCCCTGCACCGAGGCCCTTGTCTTTTCGTACTGCGCGACGTATCCGAGCATCTGATCCGCGAATCCGGGGGAGACGCGCCGTCCCAGCTGCAACGCCGACTTGGTGCGCCCGAGCCGGTCGAAGAACGAACGCGCCGTCGGGCACCGAGCGGCACCCTTGGCGTGCTGCACAGCCGTGTAGGGTGCATTCAAGGTCAGCACCGACGAAATCCCATACCAGAAACTGGTGTTGATCCGGATTTGCTGTTTGGGCCCAAGCGTGTCGGCCCCGTTCCGCGGCGCGACCAGCGTGAGCAGCGAGTCGAGCCACACGTACGCCGCGGGATATGCGCCGGCCTGGGCGATTTTGGAGCCGCCGGTCAGCATGATGACGTCCGCCGCGAGGCGCTGCATGGTGTCGCTCGCGGTCAGTCCCGGGCGCAAATACGGCCTTCCAGAATCGACTTTCTGAACGAACAGCGCGCGCAGCCGATTCAATGCGGCCGTATCAGCTTTCGGAATCCGGTTGGCGGCGGCCGTATCCCACACCGCCGCGTCAATGAGGGTCTTGGCAATCTGCAAGCTTGTGGCCGCATCGTTCGGTTCGCGCGCCAATGCCTTCTTGTAGTAGACCAATGCCGAATCGGTGCGCCCTCCCAGCTCGAACGCCCCGGCCCGCGCCTTGATGAAGCTGACGTTGTTCGGGAAGTGGCGAGTCGCGGCTTCCGTGAATTTGAGCAACGCCTGCGTGTCGGAGACTTGCTGCGCCGCGCCGATCGAACTTGGCGATCCACACCTCGAGCGCGCAGCGGAAATTCGACGCTTCGGTGCAGATCGTCAGCTTCATATCGAGCAGCTGCGCTTCGCCGGGCAGGATCTTCAAGCCCTGGTTGAGCAGGTCGATCGCGCGCTCGTACTGCTTCATCTGCCGGTACTGCTGGCCGATCGCAAGTCGCTTCTGCGTATTACGCGGCTCACCCGAGAGCTGCTTGACGAACATCTCCAGAGCCTTGACGGAGTCGCCTTTCTGCTGGTACGCGCGAGCGAGGTTCTCGAGCGCGGTGCCGTTGAGCGAGTCTCCCTGTAGCGCCCGCATGTTCGCCGCGATCAGACTGTCGACCGGCATCCGTTGCGCCTCGTAAATCGTGGAGATGCAGAGCCAGGCGGCGGTCGAATTGGGATCGACGACGAGCGCCTTCTGCGCATCCGCGCGGGCGCGGTTGAACTGCCCCTTCTTCCGGTCGTCATAGCACGCGCGGACCTGCTCGCTGACACGCACCGTTGTCGCGATCTTCTGCGCGATCGCCTCGGCGAGAGCCGCCGCCGTTCCAGGATTGCCATTCGTCGCGACAAAGCGGCCGGCGATACCGGAGCTGCCGATGTCGATCATCTGGACGTCGGCCTCCAGCGTCGCACCCCTCTTGACGAGTGAGCCGGTCACGTACGAGTGCACCTGGAGGAAACGCGCGAGCTGCTTTGCCTGGGAATCGTCGAGCAGACCATTGCATGGGAATCCCGACTGGGCGAGCGCTTCGCACAGCTTCGCTTTCGGCACCACCGAGACTTTGCTCCTGACGAGCTGATTGACGCGATCGCGCACGGCATCGGCCAACGCGATGCTCGTGGCCGAATCGGCCGGCGATGCCATGAAGGGCAATATGAGAAGTCTCACGGTCGGCTGCTGCGGCGCGGCGAGCTGCTGCGCCGTTGCGATGCTCGCAACGCCGATCGTCAGAGCCACTGCGAATTGAAGCGCTCTCACCGTGTTCGTTCCTCCGTTACAGGCTGCTACACCAATGGGCGAAGAGGGATTCGAACCCCCGACATCCTGCGTGTAAGGCAGGCGCTCTGAACCGCTGAGCTATTCGCCCGTGCCATTGGGGGAGCGGAAGGTGCTAAAGTGCAAGGCCTACTGGAAACAAAACACAGTAGCCCAGGACGAGCAGCACCGGCGCGAGCGTTGTAGATCCTCTCGACAACAGCCAGTACCCCAGCACCAGCGAGGCGAGCGCTCCACCCAGAACGATGTAGTTCTTCGGTCCGAAGCGCAGGCGCGAACGTGCAAGAGTTTGGTCTGGCATAAGCGGCTGGAGTCTATTCCTTAATTCCAAGCTCGTCAAGCAGTTGGCCTCCATCCTCGCCTGGCGCCTCCTCCAGCGCGGCGCGCTTGCGCTGGTCGCGCCGCCGCCGCAGCAGCACCAGCGCGGCGAGGAGTGCACCAATCGACAGCCAGAAAAAGCCCATCGCCGCAAGCCACGACAGCCAGCCGTAGCGCGACCCCACGTCGCGCTGCCAGCGCAGCTCGAAGTCGCCTTCGGTGACGTGGTAGGTCGCGCGCAACGCCGCGTCGAACGACTCCGCCTGGGGGAGATTGGCGAGCAGCGGGCCGAGCCCGCGTTCCCCGCCCCACCGTTCGAGCATCAGCACCGCGGTGGCCGCGAGCGCGTAGCCGGTCTCCGCGTCGCCCCGCGCGCCCCGCAGCGCGCGATCGACGTCCTCGAGATCCATGCGCACGCCGCGCGCGAGCTGCCAGTTGAGCCGCAGCGCATCGAGCCGGTCCCACTCCTGCGCCGCGACCGCGGCGTACCCTTCCTCGAACCAGAGCGGGACGTGGCGACCGACGTGCCAGCGCAGCGCGAGATGCGCGAGCTCGTGCCTCAGTGTGACCGTCGGACGGTCGGACGGTCGGTCGGTCAACAACACGATCGTCCCCGCGTCCGGGAAGGCGGCGCCCTCGCTCCACAACGGCAGCCGACCGCGCGTGAGCGAGTCGTACTTCTCACGCGTCGGAGCGAGGATGACCCGTATTGGTCGATCGGGCAACGGACCGATGCCGGGGAAATCCCGCGCATGGTCGGCCGCCTCCGCCACTGACGCCGCCAACGTTTGCTGATTCGGCCATGCGACGGCAGTCACTCGACCCACGGTGATCGCGGTAGGACCCTGCAACAGCAGGGCAAGCAGCGCTATTCTCGCGGCGGCTCCTCGCCCTTGGCGACAAGCTCCAGCATTTCCTGACACCGCTTGCCCCAGGGATTGAACTTGTTCGCCTTGAAGCCGTCTGCCCACGTGGATTTGGCCTTCTCCTGATCGCCGCCGAACCAATGGGCGCGTCCCAGCTCGTAATAGGCCTCGATCAGGTTGGGACCGAGCTTGATGGTCTTCTCGAAAAACGTCTCCGCGTCTTCGAACATCTCGCGCTGCAGATAGACCAGCCCGAGGTAGAAATGCGCGTACAGCGTGGCCTTCCTGTCGTTGTCGAGCCGGATTGCCTTCGACAGATGCTCGATCGCCTCGCCGAAGATCCGCTTCTTGAGGCAGATGTAGCCGACGTTGATGCGCGCGAGCGAATTGGCCGGCTCCTTCATCAAAACCTTCTGGAAGGTGCCGAGGGCGTCGTCGTAGTCCTCGTGCAGCATCTGCGCCCAGCCGAGCAGCGACTCGGCCTGCGTCTCTCCGGGCGAGAGCTGGAGCGCCTTCGTGAGCGCCTGAATCGCGCCGGCGTGGTCGCCGAGCGAGATCAGACTCCACCCCTTCTCGATGAACGTGGTCGCGCCGATGTGATCGGCGTGGAGGACGGGCCGCTGTCCGGTGAATTCCGGAGCGGAGGCCTGCTTTGTGTCCGCGGCGATTTGCTTGTAGCGATCGACGAGCTGGCGGATATCGTCCTTGAGCTGCGTCAGCTCACCAAGCATGCCGTCCACCTTCTTGAAGAAGGCGATGATCTCACGCTTCGCCGCCTCGCGCTCGGCGTTTCCCGACGGGCCACCCCCCTCGAGCTGCCGCGCGATGGTATCGTATTCCCGGCGAAGCACCGCGACCGGTGTTTCTGCCATCACGTCGCTGCCTGCAAAGCCATTTTTTCCTTCGCATTGAGCAGCTTATTGGTGTTCAAGACGACGATCGTCCGGCCATTCTGTACCACCAAACCGGAGATGTATTCGGCAGCGAGCCCCTTCACGATTGCCGGCGGCGCTGTCACCGCCTGCGCCGCCACTTGCATCACTTCGGTGACCGTGTCGACGATGACCCCGATCTTGCCGCCCTCGAATTCCAGCACGACGGTGCGGGTGTCCTCGCGCAGCGGCGCCGCCTGGCCGAGACGTTTGCGTAAATCGACGAGCGGAATCGCGGCCCCCTGATACTGGAGCACGCCTTCGAGAAACTCCGGTGCCTTGGGCAGCGGGGCGGGTGCTTCGTACCGCAGGATGCGCTCGACTTGAAAGATGTTGAAGGCGAAGTCCTGGCCGCCGACTTTGAACGTGACCAGTTGGACGTCGTCACCGCTCAATCCGCTGGTCGTCGTCATGCGATCCGATCTCCGAGCGCGTCCAGATCGAGAATCGGGACGAGACCGTCCTCGTGCTCCCCTACACCCGCCGCCCAGGGCAGCGTCTGACCCCGCGGCACGGGCAACGGCTGCTCGCGCACGACCGCATCGGCGTCGTCCACCTCGAATGCGACCTGCCTGCCACTGGCCCCGAGCTCCACGAGGACTACGGTCCGCACGACGCTCTCCCCCGCCGTCGTCGCGGGCGGCGCGTCGGCGCCCGTGAGAAACGCTCCCAGATGGATGAGCGGAACGAGCCGCCCGCGCAGCGGCGTCAGCCCGCGGATCGCCGGCAGCGTGCGGGGGATGTGCAGCACCTCCGTCGCATCACCGACCTCGAGCACACGGGCGACCGGCAGTCCGTACGTTTTTCCGTCGGAACGGACCAACAAATACCCCTTCATCGCGCCGTCACGAGCGGTGTCCTCTTCGCGCGAGCTCGGCGGCGACGCGATCGGCGATCTGGCCGAGCGGGAGCACGGCATCCACGCCGCCCGCCTGCACCGCGGCGACCGGCATACCGGGGATGACGGCCGTTTCCCGATCCTGCGCCAGGCCGGTTCCGCCGGCGTCACGTATAAGGCGCAGACCGGCGGCGCCGTCGCGCCCCATACCGGTCAACACGACACCGACACCGCGCGCGCCGTACACCTCGGCGATGGAGCGGAAGAGGGGGTCGGCCGCCGGGCGAACGCCCCAGAGCGGCGCCGATTGATCGAGCGCGATGACAGGACCGTCGGGAGCGGAACGCACCCGCATATGATAATCGCCCGGGGCCACGTATGCCGTATCGGCGACGATCGGCGCGCCGTCGTCCGCCTCCACGACGCGCAACGGGCTCATCGAGTCGAGCCGCTCTGCGAGACTCCGCGTGAACTTCGGCGGCATGTGTTGCACGATGAGCACCGCGGCACCGCGGCCGGTCGGCAGGCGCGGCACGACGTCGGCGAGCGCACGCGGACCGCCGGTCGAAGCGGCGATGCCCACGGCGAGCACCGCGCGGCCGCGGAGCGCGAGCTCCGGCGGATGCACGACGGGGGCCGGCGGGCGCGCCAGGACTTTGACGTGCGACACGTCGGCAGCCAGCGCGCGGCGCACAGCCGCGATGAGCTGCGGCGCCAGCGCTTCGAGCGCGGCTCGCGGGTGGCCAAAGACGTCGGGTGGCGGCTTCGCGACGATTTCGACCGCCCCCAGCTCCAGTGCCCGAATGGCCGCCTGCGTCCCGGGGCCGGCGTGCGCGCTGACGATGACGATGGGCCGCGGCGATTCCGACATGATGTAGCCGATGGCGCCCAGGCCATCGAGCTGCGGCATCTCGAGATCGAGCGTCACGACGTCCGGCTGGTGCTGATGGATCTTCCGCAGCGCATCCAGTCCATCGCGCGCCGTCGCGACAACGCGAAATTCGCCCGTCTCCGCATCGCCGCCGCCCAGCACGTCGACCAAAACGCGCCGCATCAGCGCGCTGTCGTCCGCGACGACGACGGTCGGTTTGGAAGGGGGGGAACCCTCAGATGACCGATTCACTCGCGCCCACCGACCGGATCTCCGCACGGCCGTCTTTGACGTGAAACCGCACGCTGCGGCCGCACTCGCCGCCGACCGACTCGCGTACGATGGGGATCGCGGCGGCGCGCAGCGCGCTCCGCGCCGCCAGCACGTTCCGCTCGCCCATCTGGATCGTACCCGTGGTGACGAGCTGGCTGAACATACTGGCGCCGCCGGCCAGTTTGGCGACGAGGCGCCGCGGGTCGGCGCCCAGCGCCTTCAGGCGCTCGATGAGCAGCGGCACGGCGGTTTCGGGAAACTTGGCGCGGTTGGTGATGTCGCGCGCCAGTCTGATAGACGGCAGCAGCACGTGCGCCATCGCGCCCGCCTTCGTCTGAGGATCGTGCAGCATGATGGCGACGCACGAGCCCAGTCCCAGTGTGACCAGCACGCCATCGCCGCGTTCGGCCGCCCAGTCGGCCACTTTGACGATGATCTCCCTCACTGCCCACCCGGCTTTACGTAAATCCGCTCGCGGGGATCGACGAGCTTGAGGCGCTCGCGTGCGGGACCAAACAGCGTTTCGACCTTGCCGAGCAACAGGACGCCGCCCGGCGCGAGCGCGTCGACGAACACCTGAAACAGGCGCTCCTGCGCCTGGCGCTCGAAGTAGATCACGACGTTGCGGCAGACGATGAGGTCGTACGGCGGGTGCGGCGGCGGCTCGCGCGTCAGATCGTGCGCGCGGACCTGCACGAGCTCGCGCACCGGTGACTGCGGCTGGCCGTCGCGAAAATAGCGGCGCCTGAGATTGACGGGCATCTCGCTGAACGCGGCGTCGGGATACTTCGCCTGGTGCGTCCGCTCGAGACTCAGGCGATCGACGTCCGTCGCGTCGATCATGCCCTGGGCGCCGGCCTCCGCGAGCAGCACGGCGATCGTGTAGGGTTCCTCGCCGGACGCGCATCCCGCCGACCACACGCGCAGGCTCGGCCGGCGCCGGGCCAGCCCGTCGAGATATGGGCGCAGCGCATTCCACGTTTCGACGTTCCGGAAGAACTTCGTGACGTTGATCGTGAGCGCGTCGAGCAGCTCCTGATACTCGTGCGCGTCGCGGTCGAGAAGGGCGCCGTAGTCCTCGTACGTATGGACGCCGCGGGCGCGCATCCGCACCGCGATCCGGCGCTTCAAGCACTTGTCCTTGTACGACCCGCAGCTGACTCCCCGCTCGCGTGAAATCTTTTCCGTCAGCGCTTCGAACGCTCGCTCCTGAGGAGCGACCCCCTTGGTCACGACAAGGTGCTCAGGGTGTCCAGATTCGCTTTGACGAGCTCGTGCTTGGGATTGAGCTCGAGCGCGCGGTGCCACAGCTCGCTCGCCCGCTCACGCTCGTTTCGTTTGTAGGCAATGTTGCCGAGCTTGAAGTAGACGTCGTCACCGAGCTCGGGAGACAGCTCGATCGCGCGCTGGTACAGCGCCCACGCCTCCTCGTAGCGCGAGGCGCGGTAGGCAAGATCACCGAGGTTCTTGGAGAGCTGCGGCAACGACGGCTCGTCCTGCAACGCCGACCGCGCCAGCTCCTCGGCCTTGGGCAGCTCCCCCGCCAGCTCGTGCAGCACGGCGAGGTTGTTGCGCAGGACGCCGTTCTGGGGATACGCCTCCACGGCCTGCCTGGCCAGCTGTTCCGCCGTCTCGAAGTCGCCGGCCCCCGCGGCCGCGAGCGTGCGCGCCCAGAACCAGATGGGGGGGACCCGCCCGGCGAACAGCTCCTTGGCGCGGTCGAGCCGGCCGCTGGCGCTGGCAAGGTCGCCCTGCTTCAGCGCCACGACGCCCCACCCGACGTAGACGCGCGGATCGGTACGCGCGCGCGTCGCGGCCTCGGAGTACGCGGCATCGGCGTCCTCCAGCCGGCCGAGCTGCTCGTAGGCGAGGCCCAGGTTGTGGAGCACCGCGGGGCGCGAGCCACCCTTTTCCGCGGCGAGCCGCAGCGCCTCCATCGCCTCGCGCCAGCGGGCCTGCTTCAACGCGACCAGGCCGATGAAGAAATGCGCGTTGGCATCGGTCGCGCGCAGCTCGGCCACACGGCGGAACTCACGCGCGGCTTCATCCAGCATGCCCGTCTTGTAGAACGCGATGCCCAGGTTGCGATGCTCCTCGACCCGGGCGTCGGTCATCTTCAGGTCTTCGGCGCTGGCGGTACGGCCGGCGCGATGCAGAAAGCCCGCCGTCACCAGGCCGTAGAGCGCCTTGCCCACCTCGAACTCGCCCAACCCCGAGTCCTCGATGACCTGATTCACGTCGCGCGATCCGTCGAGCAGCGGCAGGAGCCGCTCCTGGGTCTCCGTCAGCTTCGCGTCGCTGATCGCGAGGCGATCGCGGTCGACGAGGAAAATCAGATCGAACGAAGGAATCTTCTTCTCGATCAGCCCCCACTCGTCCACGCGCCGCGCGCCCTCGAGCAACAGCGACTCCGGGTTGATCGAGACCAGGAAGTCCTGCTGCTCCGGCCGCACATCGGCTTCGAAGTTGAACGTCCCCTGCGTCCAGGTGAACAGGTAGTAGACCGACTCCTCGATCTGCATCCGCATGTAGCGCTCGAGCTCCTGCTGGGTCAGCACGTTCTGGATGACGAGGATCTCTCCCAGCTTCTTGTCTCGCTCCTTCATCTGTTTGTGGATCGCGGCGTCGAGCTGCTCCTGGCTGATCTTCTCGTGTTTGACGAGGATGTCGCCCAGGCGGTCACGGCGGTTCACGATGGATGCGTATGCGATGCGGCCCTTGTCGAAGTAGATGTAGCCGAAGTTCGAACGGTCGGCGATGGACAGGCAGCCGGTCTTCTGCCCCAACGCCAGCAGCTGCAGGACGTCGGGCAGCGACGCTTCCTTGAGCGAGCCTTTGATCGCCATTTAGCGCAGGTCCTCGATCACGCGGTCCGCGGCGGCGGGCCAGTCCCACACCATCTTCTCGCGGCTGCGTACCCCGCCGGCGCTCGACACCACGATGCCGCTGGTGCGGAGTCCCGTCGTGCGCCGTGGTGGGGGCGCTCCCTCCAGCACTTCGCGCGCCAGACCGGCCGTCACGGGCCCGTCTTGCGCGGCCGCCGCCTCCACCACCCGCTGCACTACGCCGGTGAGACTGCGCACCGAATCGATGGGCCGGTCGGCGAGGTAATCGACCAGCGCCGGCTCCAGCGGCACGCGCTGCTGCGTCAGCAGGCGCTCAAGCACACTGCGGCGCAGCTCCTTGTCGGGCTCCGCGATTTCCGCCACCAGCCCACCCTCGAGCCGGGACACGATGCGCTCCTCGAGTCCATCGAGCGTGTTGGGATGCGCGGGCGCCGTGAACACGAGCTGCCGGTCGCCATCGAGGAACTGATTGAAGAGATTGAACAGCTCTTCCTGAGTGCGCTCCT
>WNGB01008494.1_pt1 | contig 19612 bp, 1 predicted proteins | sample 5400681 | NCBI WGS metagenome assembly WNGB01 (sample SAMN13153367, study PRJNA577476) | soil metagenome | isolation source: 115 cm soil or saprolite under grassland replicate 2 | place: USA:California | collected 2016-06-15
GGACCTCCGGATCGAGGGCGTAGGAGGGGACCGTGTCCACCAGCAGGCGGCCAGCGGCCGCTTCCTGCAGCTGGCGGTACAGCTCGCGGGTCCGCAGGTCGCGCGCCTCGAGCTCCTCCATGCGCCGCGCCGCCGCCGCTTCGTCCCAGCCATGGAGCTCCATCAGCGCCTGGACGGTCCCTCCGGTCCACCCCGCCGAGCGCCCGGCGAATGCAGCCTGGCGCTCCTGCAGCCTATCGAAGCCGAGCAGCCCGAGATCCGGCGGCACGAACAGGCCGGGGTGGGAGGCCAGCCGCGCGCGCAGCGCGGAGGCGCCCGAGCAGGGAGGCGCGAGCAGGAACACGGCCCGCGGGTTCTTCGCCCGGCGCGCGAACGGCTGGGCGGAACGGCGCAGGCGCTCGATCGTCTTGGCATCGGTGCGCACGGTCTTCTCCTCTGGCTTGGTCTCGGGCGCTGCGGCGCGGACGAGCCGTGCCACCGCGGCGGGTGCATGGGTTTCCAGATCGGCGGCGAGCCGCTCGAGCACCGGCGCGTCGAACACCGCCGCCACGCGCACCGGCTCACCGAGCCGCTCCTGCAGGAGGTTGGTCAGGATCGCCACCTGGATGGAGCTCCCGCCCAGCTCGAAGAAGCTGTCGAGGGCGCCGACGCGCTCGACCCCGAGGACCTGCTTCCACAGCTCCGCCAGGAAGGTCTCGAGCGGCGTCCGCGGCGCCACCCAGGGCCGATCCGGGGCGCGCTCCTCGCGGGCACCGGCCGCGGCCAGGGCGCGGACGTCCACCTTGCCGTGGGCGGTCAACGGCAGCTCCGGAAGGACCACCCAGGCGGTGGGGATCATGTAGTCGGGCAACCTCTCGCGCAGGAAGCCCGCGAGCCCGCCCGGAGGGACTGCCGCGCCCTCGCGCGCCACCAGGTACGCCGCCAGGCGCTCGCCCTCGGCGCGGACCACCGCCTGGCGCACCGCGGGGTGCGCCGCCAGCGCGGCCTCGATCTCGCCGGGCTCGACGCGGAAGCCGCGCACCTTGACCTGGTGGTCGGTCCGCCCGAGGAACTCGACGGTCCCGTCGGGCAGCCGGCGCGCCAGGTCGCCGGTGCGGTAGAAGCGCCCGCCGTCGCGCGGCGCATACTTCTCCGCCGTCAGCTCGGGCCGTCCGAGGTAGCCGCGGGTGACGCCGGCGCCGCCGAGCCAGATCTCGCCCGCGACGCCGATCGGCACCGGCCGGCCGGAGCGGTCGAGCAGCTCCATCGCCGTGCCCGGCAAGGCGCGGCCGACGAGATGGCGGCCCGCGGCGAGATCGGCTTCCGGCTCGCAGCTGGAGGCGAGGATGGTGGCCTCGGTCGGTCCGTAGAGGACCGTCGTGCGGGCCGCCGGGAACGCCTCCCGCATTTCGGCCAGCAGGTCGGGCGGCACCGCCTCGCCGCCGACGAAGACGCGGCGGAGCCCGGTCGCTCCTCCCTGCCGCCGCACGGCCGCGGCGACCTGGCGCATCACGGCCGGGACGGCATGGAAGAGCGTCATGCCGGGCAGCGCCGCCACCAGGGCCGCCAGGTCGAGAGTGGGCCGCAGCCCGACGATCTCGACCGTGCCGCCGGCGACGAGCGGCGCCATCAGCTCGAAGAGGAAGATGTCGAAGGTGAACGGCGCGACGCACGGCATGCGGTCGCCGGCGCGGAATCCGAAGCGCTCCTGCACCGCCGCGAGTGTGTGCGCCAGGTTGCCGTGCTCGACGAGGACCGCCTTGGGGAGGCCCGAGGTGCCGGAGGTGTAGATCAGGTAGGCCAGATCCCGGCCGGTCGAGCAGACCGCCTCCCGGTCCGCGACGTCTTCCGCCCCGTCCATCAGAACCAGCCGGACGCCGTCGAGCGAGAGCTCCGGCAGGGTTTCGGGCAGACCGCGCCAGGTGACGACGACCGGCGCGCTCGCGCCGCGGCGCAGCGCGTCGTCGATCATGTAGCCCAGCCGCGCGGCCGGCAGGCCCGGATCGAGCGGCACGTAGGCGCCGCCCGCCTTCCAGATCCCCAGGATCGCGACCGCCAGATCCGCCGATCGCTCTGCGAGCAGCCCCACCCGCACCTCCGGCCCTACACCCGCGGCGCGCAGGCGGCGGGCGAGGGCGTCGGAGCGCCGGTCGACCTCCCCGTAGGAGAGGGTCGCGCCCGCGCAGACCACGGCCGGAGCCTCGGGAGCCCGCGCCGCCTGCTCTGCAAAGAGGCGGTGGACGGGCGCGGCGGGAGCCACCGGCAGCGGAGCCCACTCCTGGCGGAGCTGGTGAAGCTCCGCCGCGCTGAGCAGCGGGAGGTCGGACAGAGCGCTCTCCGGCGCGGCCAGGGCGCCGGCCACGAGGGTCTCCAGGTGGCCGCTCAAGCGCGCGATCGTCGCGGCGTCGAACAGGTCGCGGTCGTAGCCCCAGTCGCCGGACAGCCCTCCGACATCCTCCTGGGCGTGCAAGGCGAGGTCGAACTTGACGGAGTCGATCTCCCCGCCCAGCACCGACAGGGTCAGGCGCGGCAGCTCCAGAGATTCCAGCGGGGCGTTCTGCAGCGCCAGGAGGACCTGGAACAGAGGCGTATGCGACAGCGTCCGCTCGGGCTGCAGCTCATGGACCAGCTTCTCGAAGGGCAGGTCCTGGTGGGCGTAGGCCTCCAGCGTGAGATTCCGCACCGCCCGCAGCAGGTCGGAGAAGCTGCCCTGCGCGGCAGCCCGGACGCGCAGCACCAGGGTGTTCACGAAGAACCCGATCAGGCCCTCGGTCTCCGCCCGGTTGCGGTTCGCGATGGGCGTCCCGATCGGCAGGTCGTCCTCTCCGGTGTAGCGCTGGAGCAGCGCCCCATAGGCCGCGAGCAGGGTCATGAACAGGGTCGTCCCGTGACTCCGGCCGAGAGCGCGCAGCCCCTGCGCGGCCTCGGCGGCGAAGCGGAACGGGCTCGAGGCGCCGCGGTAGCGGCGCAGCGCGGGCCGCGGCCGGTCGGTCGGCAGCTCGAGCAGGGCCGGCGCGCCGGCCAGGCGCTCGCGCCAGAAGCGGACCTGCGTCTCCAGGACCTCGCCGGAGAGCCATTGCCGCTGCCAGAGGGCGAAGTCGGCGTACTGCACCGGCAGGGGCGGCAGCGGCACGGGACGCCCCTCGGCGAAGGCGCCGTAGAGGACGCCCAGCTCGCGGATGAGCACGCCCATGGACCAGCCGTCGGCCACGATGTGATGCACGGTGAAGAGGGCGACGTGGCGCTCCGCGCCGAGCCGCAACAGGGTGACCCGGACCAGGGGGCCCTGCGCCAGATCGAACGGCCGCGCTCCCTCGGCGGAGGCGGCCGCGCGGGTCTCCCGCTCGCGCAGCCCGTCCGGCAGGCCGGACAGATCCACCACCGGCGGAAAGAGGTCGAGCGACGGACGGATCGCCTGGGCAGGCCGCCCGCCGGCGGTGGGGAACGACGTGCGCAGCGACTCGTGACGGGCCGCGATCGCGCCGAGGCTCGCCGCCAGGGCGCCGTAGGCCAGAGGCCCGCGCAGCTCGACCGCGAGCGGGACGTTGTAGAGCGGGCCGCCGGCGCCGAGCTGCGCCAGGAACCACAGCCGCTCCTGGGCGAACGACAGGGGGAGGATGCCCTCGCGGGACGCCGGCAGGATCGGCGGGGCCTCGCTCCCTCCCTCGCCGAGCAGAGCGCCGATGCGGGCGGCCAGGGCCGCGACGGTCGGCTCCTCGAAGACGAGGCGCAGCGGCAGCTCGACGCCGAAGGCGGCGCGCACGCGGGCGGTCACCTGGGTGGCGAGCAGGGAGTGGCCGCCGAGATCGAAGAAATCGTCGTGGGCGCCGACCCGGCCGGCCTTCAGGAGATCCATCCAGATCCCGGCCAGCAGCTCCTCGACGGGGCCGCGCGGAGCGACGTGGCGGTCGGCCTCTTCGCTCCCCCGTTCCGGCGCGGGCAGGGCCTTGCGGTCGACCTTGCCGTTGGCGGTGAGCGGCAGGGCGGGCAGGAAGACCCAGGCGGCGGGGACCATGTACTCGGGGAGCCGCGCGAGGAGGTGGGCGCGCAGGCGGGCCGCGTCCGGAGAGCTCCCCGGTGCGGCGGCAACATAGGCGACCAGCCGGCGGTTGCCCGGCGTGTCCTCGCGGGCGAGCACCACGCCGTCCTGTACCAGCGGGTGCTCCGCCAGCGCCGACTCGATCTCCCCCAGCTCGATGCGGTGTCCGCGCACCTTGACCTGGTGGTCGATGCGGCCGAGGAAATCGATGCGGCCGTCGGCGCGGAGGCGGACGAGGTCGCCGGTGCGATAGAGCCGGCGACCGGCGCCGGTCTCCCCGGCGCGGGACGGCGCGAAGGGATCGGGGAGGAACACCTCCGCCGTGCGGCCGCCGTCGCGCAGGTAGCCGCGGCCGACGCCGGTCCCCCCGACGAACAGCTCGCCCGGGATCCCGATGGGCGCCGGCTGCCGCCAGCGGTCGAGCACGTAGAGATCCGTGTTGGCCACCGGCCGGCCGATCGGGGTGACCCCCTCGGGCAGCGGTCCGGAGGCGCGCAGCAGATCGTGGGTCACGTCGTCCGAGCATTCCGTCGGGCCGTAGGCGTTGACCAGCGGGATCTCGGGATAGAGGGCGAGCCAGCGCCGGCAGACGTCGGGCGGCAGCGCCTCGCCGGTGGCGACCATCCAGCGCAGGCCGGGGAACTGCGGGCGGGACGCGGGGTGCGCCTCCACCTCGTCGAGCAAGGCGCGCAGCAGCGAGGGCACGACCTCGAGCACCGTCGCGGCGGCCTCCTCCACCGCGGCCGCGAGGCGCAGCGGATCGTGCGCCGCCTCGTCGTCGACGATGTGCACCCGGCCGCCCACCAGCGAGGCGACCAGGAGCTGCCACACGGAGATGTCGAAGCACTGCGAGGCGTTCTGCACCACCACGTCGTCCGCTCCCAGCGCGAGAGCGGCGACCTTGGCCCATAGGTGGTTGATCATGCCGCGGTGCTCGATCATCGCCCCCTTGGGGACGCCGGTCGAGCCGGAGGTGAAGATGGCGTAGGCGAGGCTCTGCGCCGCGGCGCGGACCGGCAGGGGCGCGGTGGAGCCGCCGCGCTCCAGCAGCTCCTCCAGCGGGCCGCGCCGCGCCGGCGGCGGCGACCACCTGGGCGGTCCGCCGCAACGGATGCTGCGGATCGAGCGGCAGGTAGGCGCCTCCCGCCTTGAGCACGCCGAGGACGGCGGCCAGGAAGTCGAGGCCGCGCTCGGCGTAGAGCGGCACCAGGGAATCCGCTCCGATCCCGGCGGCCACCAGGGCGTGCGCCAAGCGGTTCGACCGCCGGTCGAGCTCGCCGTAGGTGAGGACCGCTCCATCGCAGACCGCCGCGATCCGCTCCGGACAGGCCGCGGCGCGCGCTGCGAGCAGCTCCTGGAACGGCGCGTCGAGGCCGGTGAAGCCGGCCGCGCTGTCGTTCCACTCCACGGCGAGCTGCTGGCGCTCGGCCGCGGTCAGCAGGGGCAGCTCGGACATCCGGATCCCGGGGTCGGCGGCGGCGGCGGTGAGCAAGGTCTCGTAGTACCCGACCAGGCGCCGCACCGTGGCGTCCTCGAACAGGTCGGAGTTGTACTCGAAGAAGCCGCGCAGCCCGTCCGCCGTCTCGTAAAGGCCGAAGGCGAAGTCGAAGTTCGCCATGCCGCGCTCGGCGATGAACGGCTCGAGGAGGAGGCCCGGCAGCTCCAGCTCGCCCATCGGCGCGTTCTGCAGCACGAACAGGGCCTGGAAGATCGGCGAGTGGGCGAGACTGCGCTCGGGATGCAGCTCCTCGACCAGCTTCTCGAACGGCAGGTCCTGGTGCGAGTAGGCGTCGAGCGTGGTCTCCCGCGTCTGCTCGACCAGGCGCAGGAAATCGGGGTCCCCCGCCAGCTCGGCCCGCAGGGCGAGGACGTTGACGAAGAAGCCGATGAGGCTCTCCGTCTCCGCCCGGTTGCGGTTGGCGACCAGCGTGCCCACCACCAGGTCTTCCTGGCCCGAGATGCGGGACATCAGGGTCTGGAAGCCGGCCAGCAGCACCGTGAACAGGGTCGTCCCCTGCAGACGGCCGAGCTCGCCCAGCCGCCGCGTCAGATCGCCGCCCAGATGCACGAGGACGCGCTCGCCGCGGAAGGTCTGGAGCGGCGGACGCGACCGGTCGAGCGGCAGATCGAGGAGCACCGGAGCCCCCTCGAGGCGCCGGCGCCAGAACGCCAGCTCCTCGCGGAGGAGCTCGCCGGACAGCCGCCGGCGCTGCCAGACCGCGAAGTCGGCGTACTGCACCGGCAACTCCGGCAGGGACGGGCGCCGGCCTTCGGCGAGGGCGGTATAGAGCGCGCCGAGCTCCCGCACCAGGACGCCCATGGACCAGCCGTCCGAGATGATGTGATGCATGGCGAAGAGAAGGACGTGATGGTCCTCCTCGAGGCGGAGCAGGGCCATCCGCAGGAGCGGTCCGCGGAGGAGGTCGAAGGGGCGCCGGACCTCGCTCGCCCGCAGCTCGCCGACCACCGCCTCCCGCTGCTCGGCCGGGAGCGCCGCCAGGTCGACCACCGGGAGCTCGGGGTGGAGCGCCGGGGCGATCACCTGCACCGGTCCGCCCTCGCCATGGGCGAAGGTGGTGCGCAGCGACTCGTGGCGCTCGATCAGCAGCCGGAATCCCTCCACCAGGGCGGATCTGCGCAGGCGGCCGCGCAGGCGCAGCGCCATCGGGATGTTCGACGCCGTGTTGCCGGGCAGGAGCTGCTCCAGGAACCACAGGCGCTCCTGGGCGAACGAGAGGGGCAGCGGAGCATCGCGCCGCACCGGCCGGATGGCGGTCGCATCCGGGTGCTCCTGCCGCGGACCCCCTGTCTGGCCGGCCAGGGTGTCGATGAGCCGGGCCGCCTCGGCGATGGTGCGATGCGAGAACAGGTCGCGCAGCGGCACCTCGATCCGGAAGGTCGACAGGATGCGCGAGCGCACCTGGGTGAGGAGCAGGGAGTGCCCGCCGAGATCGAAGAAGCTGTCGTCGATGCCGATCTGCGAGGTCCCCAGCACCTCGGCCCAAAAGCCGGCGAGGATCTTCTCCGTCGGGGTGCGCGGGGAGACCACCTCGCCGAGGTCCGGACGGTCGAGATCCGGCGCGGGGAGCGCGCGGCGGTCGATCTTGCCGCTCGACGTGACCGGCATGGCATCGAGCAGCACGAAGGCCCCCGGCATCATGTAGTCCGACAGCCTCTCGCCCAGAAAGCGGCGCAGCTCGGGAACCACCTGGCGGGCGAACCGGCCGGCGAGCGGGCGGCTGGCGAAGCGGCTCCAGGCGCCGGGAGCCGGAACCGCCGCCGCCGCGGGCAGCGGACGCGGTCCACCACCGGCTGTGCGGCGCCGGAAGACGGCTTCGAACGAGCCGTCGCCGCCCGGCTGGCTCCAGCCGAGGTCGGCATCGTAGGAGAGGCGTCCGGCGAGGTCGAGGAGGTCGTCCGGCTCGACGCCGCCGTCCGCGCAGCCGTCCAGGCGTGCGAGCAGCTCGCCGGCGGTGAGCAGGCCTCCCTCCTCTTCCAGCAGGCGGACCGCCGCGAGGTCGCGGCGCAGCCTGCGGTTGGGCACTCCGGAGAGGGCGAGCACCGCGGGCGCCTCCCGCCGCAGCAGGTCGGCGACGGCGGCGACGGAGAGCCCCTCGCGCCGCCAGTCCCGCCACACCACCGGGTCCGCCTCCACGGCCTCGCCGACGTGGAGGACCACCTGGTAGCGGAAAGCGGTCAGCTCGTTGTGGGCGCGACCGCGCTTGGGGCGGATCTCGACCCGTCCGACGCCCGGCAACGCATGGCCGAGGGCGAGGAAGAAGCCCGGATCGAGCACCAGCTCGCTCTCCTGGTGCACCTGCGCCTGAATGTGCCGGCGCAGAGAATCGAGCGGCGCGCCCGGCACCGCCCGGGCGAGCTCGACCGAGGTGTGGAACACCTCGAGGAGCGGCAGGCTGCGCACGTCGCCGACGAGCACGACCCCGCCGGGGCGAACCGCCGCCACCGCCCCTTCCAGAACGCGCGCGAGATAGTCGGCGCTCGGGAAGTACTGGACCACCGAGTTGAGGACGACGGCGTCGAAAGAGCCCGGCGCAATCCCGTCGAACCGGTGGGCCGGCTGCCGCCGCAGCTCGACCTGCGCCAGGCCCAGCTCATCTGCGCTCCGCCGCAGGCGGGCGAGCAGCGGCGCGGCGATGTCGGTCGCCACGTACCGCTCGGTCTCCGGCGCCACGCGGAAGAGGATGAGGCCGGTGCCGCAGCCGATCTCCAGCACCCGCCGCGGCGCGGCGGCGAGGATGCGCTCCACCGTGTCGTCCAGCCACTCCCGCATCTCCTCCGCCGGCAGGATCTCTCCGGTGTAGGCGCTCTTCCAGCCGACGATGTCGAAAGTCGGATCGGAAGCGGCGGGCTCCTCGCGATAGACCTCGTCGAAGACGTCCTGCCAGTCGGCGAGCTGCTCGCTCTGCCCGGGATCGGGGTCCTGGACCACATAGGCCACCAGGCGCTGGTCGCCTGCCGTGTCCTCGCGGGCGAGGACCACGGCCTGCTGGACCGCCGGATGCTCGTTGAGCAGCGTCTCGATCTCGCCCAGCTCGACGCGGAAGCCGCGGATCTTCACCTGCTGGCCGGTGCGGCCGAGGAAGTCCAGGACTCCGTCCGGCAGATGGCGGACCAGGTCGCGGCTGCGGTACATACGCGCTCCAGGGACCGCGGAGAACGGGTCGGGCAGGAAGCTTTCGGCGGTCAGGTCCGGCCGGCCGAGATAGCCGCGCGACAGCGGCTCGCCGCCGATCCACAGCTCGCCGGCGATCCCCATCGGCACCGGCCGCAGTTGCGGATCGAGCAGCCGGACCCGCGCGTTGTGGATCGGCCGCCCAATCGGCACGGCCGGCCGCACCGCGCCGCGCCGCGCCACCCAGGCGGCCATCTGCACCGTGGTCTCGGTCGGACCGTAGAGGTTCAGCAGGTCGCACCCCGGGAGCAGCGCATGGAGCCGGTCCGCCAGGTCGGCGGTCAGCGCCTCGCCGCCGCAGGCCAACAGGCGCAGGGAGGGGCAGCAGGAGAAGCCCTGCTCATCGAGCAGCAGGCGCAGCATCGAGGGGACGACCTGGAGCACGGTGATCCCATGCTCGGCCATGGCACCCGCCAGCACCGCCGGATCGCGGTGCCCGCCCGGCTCGGCCATGACCAGCCGCGCGCCCGACAGCAGAGGGGCGTAGAATTCCCAGACCGACGCGTCGAAGCTGAAAGGTGTCTTCTGCAGCAGCCGGTCGGCCGTCACCATCGGATGGTCCTCCGCCATCCAGAGCATGTGGTTGGTCAGCGCGCGGTGGACCACCATCACACCCTTCGGCTGACCGGTCGAGCCGGAGGTGTAGAGCACGTAGGCGGCGTTCTCCCCCGCCGGATCGCCCGGCAGGGCCGCGCCCTCCTGCCCCGCCCACGCCGGACGGTCGCGGTCGAGCGCCAGGGTTTCGATGCCACGCTCCGCGAGCCCCTCCAGACGGACGCCGAGGCGCTCCTGGGTGAGCACCAGGCCGGCGCCGGAGTCCTCCAGGAGGAAGTCGAGGCGGGCCGCCGGGTAGTCCGGGTCCATCGGAACGTAGGTCCCTCCCGCCTTGAGCACCGCCAGCATCCCGACCGCCATCTCGATGCTGCGCTCGAGCAGCAGGCCGACGCGGACGTCCGGCCCCACGCCGCGGCGCCGCAGGTACCGCGCCAGGCGGTTGGCCTCCCGGTCGAGCTCACCGTAGGTCGAGCACGCCGCGCCGGCGACCACGGCCAGGACGTCCGGCGCCGCCGCGGCCCGCCGCTCGAAGAGCCGGTGGACCGGGGGAAGCTCTCGCGCCCGGGCGGTGTCGCCCCACTCGAGGAGCACCTGATGGCGCTCCGGCTCGGCGAGCAGCGGCAGCTCGGAGAGCGGCTGCGCGGGATCGGCCGCCATGCCGGTGAGCAGCACCACGAGCTGGCGCCCCAGCCGCTGGATCGTCGGGCGATCGAACAACTCCGCGCTGTAGCACATCCACCCGGCGAGGTGCCCGGCGTCCGCCCGCAGCTCCAGGCCCAGGTCGTACAGGAACGAGCCGGTGTCGAAAGCGAGCGGCCGGCCTTCCGCCGCGCCGAGATCGGGGACGGGGGCCGCCCCGAGACGGAGCTCGAAGCTGGCCTGGAATAGCGCTTGGCGCGTGAGGTCGCGCTGCGGCGTGAGCAGCTCGATGAGCAGCGCCAGCGGCAGCCGCCGGTGGGGATGGGCCTCGATCACCGCCGCGCGCACCCGGGCCAGCAGCTCGGGAACGCTCAGCCCGGCGCTCAGCTCGGTGCGCACCGGCAGAGCGTCCATCCACGGCCCGATCGCGCCCGCGATCTCCGCGATGCCGTCGAACAGGCCGACGGTGCCGTCCGCCTGCCCGGTGCCGCGGTAGAGCAGCGCCTTGAAGCCGGCCAGCACCAGCATGGTGAGGGTGACGTTCTGCGCCCGTGCCAGATCCGCCAGCGCGGCGGCGACCTCCGGCGGCACGCCGACCGGCACGCGTCCGCCCTCGAACGTTTCCATGGAGGGGCGGGGGCGGTCGCCGGGGAGCTCGAGCGGCGGCGCGTCGGCGAGCTTCCTCCGCCAGAAGCCCAGGTCGAGGTCGCGCGCCGCGCCACCCAACAGGCGCCGCTGCCAGGCGGCGAAGTCCGCGTACTGTGCCTGCGGCGGCGCCAGTGTCCCCCGATAGAGGGCCCCCAGATCGCGGCAGAGCATCTCCAGGGAGAGGCGGTCGCCGGCGATGCGGTGCAGGGTGAGCATGAGCATCGTCTCACCGGCGGCGAGAGCCAGCACGCAGACCCGCAGGGGCGGCTCAGAACAGAGGTCGAAGGGACGCCGCGCCTCCGCCGCTGCGATCCGCTCGCTTTCGACCTGGCGCTCGGCGGGTGCGAGGTAGGACAGGTCGACCCATGCCGGGACACCCCCGGCGGCCTCGGGGGCGATCTCCTGCGCGGGCAGGCCGCTGCGCGACGGGAAGATGGTGCGCAGCAGCTCGTGACGCCGAATCAGATTGCGGACGGCGGCGGCGAGCGCCGGCGCATCGACGTCTCCGCTCAGCCGGAACGCCACCGGCAGGTTGGCGAACGGGCTCTGCGGCTCGGCCTGCTGGAGGAACCAGAGGCGCTCCTGGCCGAAGGAGAGGGGGAGCTCACCCTCCCGGGGCAGAAGCGCGAGTTCCGGCGCCTCGGCGCCGCGCTGCTCCCGCTCCAGCCAGGCGGCGAGCCCGGCCACGGTGCGGCTCTCGAAGAGAGCGCGTAGCGGCAGCTCCACGCCGAGCACATCGCGCACCGCCGAGGCCACCTGGGTGGCCAGCAGCGAGTGCCCGCCGAGCTCGAAGAAGTCGTCCTCGACGCCGACCGCGGCGAGACGGAGCACGTCCTCCCAGATCGCCGCCAGCAGCGCCTCGGCCGGTGTGCGCGGCACCGCCGGCGCCGCAGCCGTCTCCGGCGCGCCGCCGAGCGGCCGTTGCTCCAGCGCCTTGCGGTCCACCTTGCCGTTCGGGGTCAGCGGCAGCTCGCCGAGGAAGGCAAAGCGGGCCGGGACCATGTACTCGGGCAACCGCAGACGCGACGCTTCCCGCAGTGCTCCTACGGTCAGCTCCGCACCCGGCTCGGGGACCATGCAGGCCAGCAGCCCGCGGCCGCCCGGCAGGTCGTCCCGCACGATCACCGCCGCGCTCCGCACCCCGGGCAGCGCGGCGAGAACCACCTCGACCTCGTCCGGCTCGACGCGGAACCCGCGCAGCTTGATCTGGCGGTCGACGCGGCCACGGAACTCCAGCCGGCCGTCGGCCAGGGAGCGCACCTGGTCGCCCGTGCGGTAGAGACGCGCCCCCGGCGTGCCGCCGGCCGGATCGGGCACGAACCGCTCGGCGGTCAGGTCGGGCCGTCCCCAGTAGCCCCAGGCGAGCCCGTCGCCGCCGGTGCAGAGCTCGCCGAAAATCCCGACCGGGACGGGCCGCAGCCCCAGGTCGAGGACGTGGACGGTGGTGTTGGCGATCGGGCGGCCGATCGGCACCGTCGCCCCGAGATCCGCCGGCGACGCCAGGTCCGCCACCGTGGTGAAGGTGGTGTTCTCGGTCGGACCGTAGGCGCTGCGCAGCCGCGTCTGCGGCAGCGCGGCCAGGGCCTGCCGCACGTGCTGCGGCGAGACCACATCGCCGCCGGTCAGGAGCTGCCGCAGTCCGGCGAGCCGGGAGACGCGGCTCTCCACCATCTGGTGGAAAAGGCCGACCGTGAGCCAGGCCGCCGTGACCCCATGCCGCTCCAGCAGATCGCCGATCTCGTCGAGCGAGGGCGCCCCGGGCGGCGCCACCACCAGCCGGCCGCCGTTGAGCAGAGGCGCCCAGATCTCGAACGTCGAGGCGTCGAACGGAAGAGGTGAGATCTGCAGGAAGACCTCACTCTCGCCGAGCTCCGCGTAGCTTGTCTCGCGCACCAGGCGGACCACCGCCCGGTGCGGCACGGCCACCCCCTTGGGCGTACCCGTGGAGCCGGAGGTGTAGCTCAGGTAGGCCAGGCTGCCGGGTCCGGCGCCGCAATCGAGAGCGGAGCCGCTCTCGCGCGCCAGGGCCGTGGCACCGCCACCGTCCAGGCAGACGGTCTCCGCCAGCCTGGCGGGCAGGCGTCCGGCCAGACGCTCGAGGGTGAGCACACAGCGGATCCCGGTGTCGCGCAGCAGGAATGCCAGACGCTCCTGCGGCAGCTCCGGGTCGAGCGGGACGTACGCCGCGCCCGCCTTGAGAATGCCGAGCAGGCCTGCCACCATCCCGGTCGAGCGCTCGGCGCACAGGCCCACCAGGTCGCCGGCCATGACGTCGCGGCGGCGCAGATGCCGGGCCACGCGGTTGGCGGCGCGGTCGAGCCCCGCGTAGGTGAGGCTGTCCGCGCCGAAGGTGACCGCCACGGCCTGCGGCCGGCGGGCTGCCTGCTCCGCGAACAACGCCTGGATCGAATTCTGCGGGTAGGTCGTGGCCATGTCATTCCAGCCGAGCAGGACCTGGTGCAGCTCTGCCTCGCCGAGCAGCGGCAGATTCGCGATCCGCTGCTCCGGCTCCCCGGCGAGCGCGGCGGCCAGCCGCTCGAAACGATCCGCGAGGCGGAGCACCGTCGGAGCGTCGAACAGGTCGGGGTCGTACTCCCAGGTGGCGGCGAGCCCCTCGGGAGTCTCGGCGAACGACAGGTAGAGGTCGAACTTCGGGCTCCCCGCCTCCGCGCCGACCGGTTCCACGGCGAGCCCGGGCAGCTCCAGACTCGCCGCGGGGGCCACGGCGTTCTGCAGCGCGAACATCACCGAGAAGAGCGGCGCGCGGGCGGCCCGCCGCTCCGGCTGCAGCTCCTCCACCAGCTTCTCGAAGGGGAGGTCCTGGTGGGCATAGGCGCCGAGAGCGGCCTCGCGGACCCGAGCCAGCAGATCGCCGCCGGTGGGATCACCGGAGAGATCCGCACGCAACGCCAGGGTATTGACGAAGAAGCCGATCAGCCCCTCGGTCTCCTGCCGGTTGCGATTCGCCACCGCCGAGCCGACCACGAGGTCCCGCTGGCCGGAGACGCGGGAGAGCAGAGCCTCGAGGGTCGCGAGCAGCACCATGAAGAGGCTTGCGCCGCGGCTCCGGGCGAGCCCCTCCAGGCGCCGCGTGAGATCGCCTGAGAGGCGCGCCGCAACGCGCCCCCCACGCGTCCCCGGCACGCGGGGGCGCGGCCGGTCGAACGGCAGATCGAGCGCGGCGGGCGCGCCCGCCAGATGAGCGCGCCACCAGGCGAGGTGCTCGCTGAGCACGTCGCCGGCCATCTGCTCCCGCTGCCAGAGCGCGAAATCGGCGTAGTGTACAGGGAGCGGCGGCAGCTCCGGCCGGAGCCCGCTCGCGAGGGCTCCGTAGGCAGCCCTCACCTCGCGCAGCAGCACGCCCATCGACCACCCGTCCGCGACGATGTGATGCAGGGTGAGCAGGGCCACGTGGTGCTCCGGCGCCAGGCGCAGCAGCGTCGCCCGTAGCAACGGCCCGGCCGCCAGATCGAAGGGTCGGCCACCCTCGTTCGCATTCAGCGCCCGCGCCTCCGCTTCGCGCCGGCCGGCGGGCAGCCCGCTCAGGTCGAGCACCGGCAGATCGAGCCGGACCTCCGGCGCGATCACCTGCACCGGCCTCCCCTGGACCGCGGCGAAGACCGTGCGCAGCGCCTCGTGGCGAGCCACGACAGCATCGAGGGCTCCGGCCAGCGCCGGGAAGGCCAGAGGGCCGCGCAGGGCGACGCGCAGCGGGAGGTTGTAGGTCGCCGTGCCCGGCTCGAGCTGGTCGAGAAACCAGAGCCGCTCCTGGGCGAACGAGAGGCGCAGCTCGCCATCGCGCGGCCACGGGGCGATCGCCGGCAGCACCTCGCGCCCTTCCCCGGCGGCGCGCGACGCCTCCACGAGCTCGGCCAGGGCGGCCGGGGTCGGGGCCTCGAAGAGAGCGCGCAGGGGAACGTCCAACGCGAACGCCTCGCGCACCCGCGAGACGGCCTGGGTGGCCAGCAGGGAGTGGCCACCGAGGTCGAAGAAGCTGTCGGTGACACCCACCCGCTCAACGCCGAGCACCGCGGCGAAGATGCCGGACAGAATCTCTTCGGCGGGCGTGCGCGGGGCCACGAACGCGATTTCCGCGATCGATTCCTCGTCCCCGGCCACCCGCTCCAGCCGCGCCAAGGAGCCGCGGTCGAGCTTGCCGCTCGGCAGCTTCGGCAGCTCTGCGACCGGCACGAAACGGGCCGGCACCATGTAGTCCGGCAGCCAGGCGCGGACCGCGCCGCGGAGATCGGCCAGGTCGAGGCCTTCGGGCGCCGCGCTCCGCGGCACGATGAAGGCGATCAGGTGCGCCTCGCCCGCGGCGGCCGGCCGGGCCACGACCACGGCCTGGCGAACCTCCGGGTGCCGGATCAACGCGGCCTCGATCTCCCCCAGCTCGATGCGGAAGCCGCGAATCTTGACCTGGTGGTCGATGCGGCCCAGGTACTCGAGCTCTCCGCCGGGCAGGTGGCGCGCCAGGTCGCCGGTCCGGTAGAGCCGCTCTCCGGGCTCCGCCGTGTAGGAGTCCGGAATGAAGCGCGCCGCGGTCAGGTCGGGACGGCCGAGATAGCCGCGGGCCAGGCCCGCGCCGCCGACGTGGATCTCGCCCGCGACTCCCGCGGGGACGAGCTGGCCGCGTGCGTCGAGCAGGACGATCCGGAGGTCCGGAATCGCCCGGCCGATCGGGCTGCGCTGCACCTCGCGCAGATCGCCACGGCCGAGCGGACGCCAGGTGACGTGGACCGTCGTCTCGGTGATGCCGTACATGTTGACCAGCCGCGGCCGCTCGTCGCCGTGACGGTCGAGCCAGGGCCGCAGGCTCGCGAGGTCCACCGCCTCGCCGCCGAAGACCACCCAGCGCAGCGCGAGCGCCGCGCGCGCCTCCTCCCCCATCTCCTCTTCGGCCTGCACCAGGGCACGGAAGGCCGAGGGCGTCTGGTTGAGGACGGTCACCCCTTCGCTCGCCAGCAGGCGGTAGAAGTCAACAGGCGAACGGCTGACCCAGTACGGCACGACGACCACCCGGCCGCCGTGCAGCAAGGCGCCCCAGATCTCCCACACCGAGAAGTCGAAGGCGTAGGAATGGAAGAGCGTCCAGACGTCGTCCGCTCCGAAGCCGAACCAGGCCTGCGTCGCCGCGAACAGGCGCGCCGCGTTGGCGTGGGTGACCTGGACGCCTTTCGGACGGCCGGTCGAGCCGGAGGTGTAGATGACGTACGCGACATGGCTCCCCGCCACCGTCGGCGGCAGCGGCGCGGCACTCCCAGCCGCGAAGGCGGCAGCGCGGGCGCCCAGACGGACCACGGTCAGCTCCGGGAGGGAGAGATCCGGCAGGGCCTGCCCCTCGCGCGTCACGAGGACCGGGTGCGGCACGCCCCGGAAGGCGTCTTCGAGGATGTAGACGAGGCGCTCCTGCGGATAGGCGGGATCCAACGGCACGTAGGCGCCGCCGGCCTTGAGGATCCCCAGCAGGCCGACGATCATCTCGAGCGAGCGCTCCAGGCAGATCCCGACCGGCACGTCGGGTCCGACCCCCAGCCGGCGCAGCTCGCGGGCGAGCCGGCCGGCCTGCGCGTCGAGCGCAGCATAGGTCAACGACGCACCATCGCAGGTCGCCGCCACGGCGTCCGCCGCCCGCCGGACCTGTGCCTCGAACCCCGCGTGGAGAGGGTGGAGGGCGGCCGGGACCGGCGCGACGGCAGCCCAGTCGAGGAGCTGCCGGCGTTCGGCCGGCGTGAGCAGCGGGAGATCCGCGATCCGGTCGAGCGGCGATGCGGCCGCCGCCGAGAGCAGCGTTGCGAAGTGGCCGGCGATGCGCTCCACGGTGCCGGCGTCGAACAGGTCGGCGCTGTACTCCCAGAAGCCGAGGAGGCCGGCAGGCAGGTCGGTCAGCGACAGGGTGAGATCGAACTTGGCCGAGTCCCAGCGGGTCTCGCGCAGAGCGATCGTGAGCCCCGGCAGCTCGAGCGTCACCGCGGACGCGTTCTGCAGGGCGAGGACGGCCTGGAAGATCGGCGAGAGCGCCAGGCTCCGCTCGGGCTGCAGTTCCTCCACCAGCTTTTCGAACGGCAGGTCCTCGTGCGCGTAGGCCCCCAGGCAGACCTCGCGGACACGCGCCAGCAGGGCGGCGAACGTGGGCTGGCCCGACAGATCGGTGCGCAGGGCCAGGGTGTTGGCGAAAAAGCCGATCATCCCCTCGATCTCTTCGCGGTTGCGGTTGGCCACGGGCGAGCCGACGACCAGATCCTCCTGGCCCGAGGCGCGCGACAGGAGAGCGGTGAACGCCGCGAGCAGGACCATGAAGGGGGTCGCCCGGTGCACCCGGGCCAGGACCGCGACCTCGCGGGCCAATGGGGTGGAGAGAGCGGCCGGGACGCGCCCTCCCCGGTAGCTCTGCACCGCCGGCCGCGGGCGGTCGAGCGGCAGGTCGAGCACGGCCGGCGCCCCGGCCAGGTGCTCGCGCCACCAGGCGAGCTGATCGGCGAGCACCTCGCCCGCCAACCAGCCCCGCTGCCACACCGCGAAGTCGGCGTACTGCACGGGGAGCTCCGGCAGCACCGGGGCGAGACCGCGCGTGAGAGCGTCGTAGAAGGCGCTCAGCTCCTGCACCAGCAGCCCCATGGACCAGCCGTCGGCCACGATGTGATGCAGGTTGAGGACGAGGACATGGCGGTCGCCCTCCAGGCGGAGCACGCCGACGCGGACCAGGGGGCCCTGCCGCAGATCGAACGGCCGCGCCGCCGCCGCGGCGGACAGCCGGTCGGCCTCGATCTCGCGCGCCGCCGCGGGGAGGCCGGCGAGATCGAGGACCGGCAGCGGGAGCGGTTCCGGCGGGGAGATCCGCTGGACCGCCCCCTCCGGTCCCTCCGCGAACGTCGTGCGCAGGACCTCGTGGCGACGCACGATGTGGGTGAAGGTCTCCCTCAGGGCCGGCAGGTCGAGACGGCCGCTCAGCAGGACCGCGCCGGCGATGTTGTAGGTCGAGCCGCCGGTGCCGAGCTCCTCCAGGAACCACAGGCGCTCCTGGGCGAACGACAGAGGGAGAGGGCCGCGGTGCGCCGTCCGCCGCAGCGGCGGCACCGCGCCTCCCGCCTCCGCGGCGAAGCGCACGGCTTGGAGCTCCGCGGCCAGCCCGGCGATCGAGGGGGTCTCGAAGAGGCGCCGCAGCGGCAGCTCCACGCCCAGATGCCCGCGCACCCAGGAGACCAGCCGGGTCGCCAGCAGCGAATGGCCGCCGAGCTCGAAGAAGCTGTCGTGGATCCCCACCTTCTCGAGACCGAGGAGGTCTTCCCAGATGCCGGCCAGCACCTCCTCGAGAGGAGTGCGCGGCGCCACGTAGGTCGACCCTCCACCGCCCCACTCGGGCGCCGGCAGGGCCTTGCGGTCCACCTTCCGGTTGGGCGTCATGGGCAGCTCGGCGAGCGTCACGCAGGCGGCCGGGACCATGTACTCCGGCAGACGGCCGCGCAGGAAAGCTCGCAGCTCGTGAGCGTCCGGCGCCGCGCCGGCGGACGGCACCACGTAGGCCACCAGGCGCCGGTCCCCCGCCGCGTGCTGCCTCGCCGTCACCACGGCCTGGCGAACTCCCGGATGGGCGGCGAGGACCGCTTCGATCTCTTCCAGCTCGATGCGGAAGCCGCGCACCTTGATCTGGTGGTCGAGGCGGCCCAGGTGCTCGATGCGGCCGTCCGGAAGGAAGCGGGCCAGGTCGCCGGTGCGGTAGAGGCGGGCTCCTGGACTACCGGAGAACGGATCGGGCACGAACCGCTCGGCCGTCAGATCCGGGCGTCCGAAGTAGCCGCGGGCGAGCCCGGCGCCGCCGATGTACAGCTCGGCCGAAACTCCAACCGGCACCGGCTCGAGACGGGGGGACAGAAGGACGATCCGGGTGTTGTCGATCGGCCGGCCGATCGCGATGGGCTCCCGGTCGTCGATCCGCTCGACGGCGGACCAGATGGTCGTCTCGGTCGGGCCGTAGAGGTTCCACACCGTGCCGCAGAGCTCGCACAGCCGCTCTGCGAGATCGCGCGGCAGCGCCTCGCCCCCGCACAAGACCTTGAAGCCCCGCTCGCCACGCCAGCCCGCGTCGAGCAGCATGCGCCACGTCGCCGGGGTCGCCTGCAGCGCGGTCGCGCCGGAGCACGCGAGAGCCTCGCGGAGCCGCCGGCCGTCGGCGGCCACCTCGCGCGAGACCAGCACGACGCGGGCGCCGGCGAGCAGGGGTAGAGAGAGCTCGAGCCCGGCGATGTCGAAGGACAGCGTGGTGACGGCGAGCAGCGCATCGGACCGCCGCAGCCCCGGCCGCCGCAACATCGAGCGCAGGAAATTCGCCAGCGCGCCGTGAGTGACCTGCACCCCCTTCGGACGGCCTGTCGAGCCCGAGGTGTAGATCACGTACGCCGCCTGCTCCGGCAGCGGCGCCGCCGCCGGTGCCGTGTCCGCGAGATCGATCCCGGCGAGGTCGCGGTCGACCGCGATCGTCCGCACGCCGCTCGCGGACAGCCGCGGCAGCAGCCGCTCCTGGGTGAGCAGGAGCGAGAGGCCCGAATCCTCCATCATCAAGGCCAGACGTTCCCGCGGGAACTCCGGGTCGAGGGGCACATAGGCGCCGCCCGCCGCCAGGACGCCGAGGACCCCCACCAGCATCTCCGGAGATCTCTCCATCGCGATGCCGACCAGGCTCTCGGGCCCGACACCTTGGGCGCGGAGGAAATGGGCCAACTGGACGACTCGGCTCTCCAACTCGCAGTAGGTCAGCCGGCCACCCTCGAATTCCACGGCAACCGCCCCGGGGGTCCGCCGGACCTGGGCCGAGAACAGGGCCGGGAGGGTCTCGGGAGCGGGAGCGCGTGGCGCGGCGAGAATGCTCTCGAGCTCGCGGGCGAGACGCTCGGCCTCCGCCTGGCCGGACGCGGCGACGAGCGAGCCCGCCCAGCCACCGTCCTGCGGCCAGACGGTCAGCAGGAAGCCGGACGCGGGTACGCCGCCCTGCACGCCCGCGAGCTCCAGGGTGGCTCCCGGCAGCTCCAGCGACAGCGGGGCGGGACGCACGACGAACGCCG